>Ga0182030_10008264_pt1 | contig 21598 bp, 16 predicted proteins | sample 812S3MmetaG_FD_121299 | JGI IMG/M metagenome (GOLD analysis project Ga0182030, IMG submission 121299) | Permafrost microbial communities from Stordalen Mire, Sweden - 812S3M metaG (Illumina Assembly) | ecosystem: Environmental > Terrestrial > Soil > Wetlands > Permafrost | place: Sweden...
CGCGAAAGTGGCGGAATTGGCAGACGCACCAGACTTAGGATCTGGCGGAGCAATCCATGGGGGTTCGAGTCCCCCCTTTCGCACCAAAGATCTAGAGAGAGTTACAAAAAGCCTGCTGTTTGCCGGCAAGCTTTTTGCATCCGCTTCAAATGAACACCGGAGGCACCTTCCCTACAGCCGGCAAATCAGAAGTTCGCGCTCGTAGATCATCTCCGGGGGAAGATGATCGTGCAGGGCAAGGAAAAGCTCTTCGTGCCCCATCAGCTCTTTGCGCCAGGCGGCGTGGTCCACCTCCTGCAGCTTTTCAAAGGTTGCGGCTGAGAAGTCGAGGCCATCCCAGTTGACGTCTTCGAAATAGGGAGTCCAGCCGATCGGCGTCTCTTTGGCCAGTGCGCGGCCATGAACGCGGTCGACAATCCACTTCAGCACGCGCATGTTCTCGGTAAAGCCAGGCCACAGGAACTTTCCGTTTTCATCCTTGCGGAACCAGTTGACGTGAAAGACCCGAGGCGTGACCGAGAGACTGCGTTGCATCTTCAGCCAATGCCGGAAATAGTCGCCCATGTGGTAGCCGCAGAAAGGCAGCATGGCCATGGGGTCGCGGCGGACCTTGCCCGTCTCGCCGGCGGCGGCAGCCGTGGTCTCCGAGCCCATGGTTGCCCCGGCGTAGACTCCCGTCGACCAGTTGAAGGCCTGAAAAACCAGCGGCATAGTGGTAGCGCGGCGGCCGCCAAAGACGATGGCCGAGATGGGAACTCCCTCCGGCGCCTCCCAGTCGGGGTCTATGGAAGGACACTGTTTCGCGGGAGCGGTAAACCGGCCATTGGGATGAGCGGCGGGCTTTCCTGTCTGCGCGCCAATCTCGGGCGTCCACAGGTTTCCCCGCCAATCTGTCACTTCCGCGGGAGGCTCGTCGGTCATGCCTTCCCACCAGACCCCGCCCTCAGGAGTCAGCGCCACGTTGGTGAAGATCGTATTCCTGGCCAGCGTCTTCATGGCATTTTCGTTGGTCTTCCGGCTGGTGCCGGGCGCAACGCCAAAGAAACCGGCTTCGGGATTGATGGCGCGAAGCTGGCCGTTCTTGTCCGGCTTGATCCATGCGATATCGTCGCCGACGGTCCACACCTTCCACCCTTCGAATCCCTTGGGCGGAATCATCATGGCGAGATTGGTCTTCCCGCACGACGAAGGGAATGCGGCGGCAACGTAGGTCTTTTCGTGCGTGGGCGACTCGACGCCCAGGATGAGCATGTGCTCGGCCATCCAGCCTTCGTCGCGCGCTATGTTCGAAGCGATGCGCAAAGCAAAGCACTTCTTGCCAAGCAGCGCATTGCCGCCATATCCGGAACCGTAGCTCCAAATCTCGCGCGTCTCGGGAAAATGAACGATATACTTCACGTCGTTACAGGGCCACGGCACATCCTTCTGGCCAGGCTCGAGCGGCGCGCCCACCGAGTGCAAGCAGGGAACCACGCGCTTTTCATCCTTGTCGATCTCGGCATAGACCGGCGCGCCAATTCGCGCCATGATCTGCATATTCACAACCACGTAGGGAGAGTCGGTCAGTTCCACGCCGATCTGCGACATCGGCGATCCCACAGGCCCCATGCTGAACGGCAACACGTACATGGTGCGCCCGCGCATGCAGCCGCTGAACAGCCCCCTGAGCTTCTTGCGCATCGCGAACGGGTCTTCCCAGTTATTCGTGGGACCGGCGCTGTCCTTGGAAAGCGAGCAGATAAACGTACGATCCTCGACCCTCGCCACATCGTTGGGCGCCGAGCGGGCGTAGAAACAGCCCGGCCAGAGCTCCTCGTTGAGCTTGGTAAAGGTGCCGGCTTTAACGAGGACGGCGCAGAGTTGGTCGTACTCGGCCTGCGATCCATCAACCCAGTGGATGGATGCCGGCTGGCATAGGTCGGCCATCTTCTCCACCCAGCGGATCAGATGCTCATTGGTCGTCGGTATGGATGGAGCGAGTAATTCCATTGCGTTCTCTCCGGGCAGCCCAAAATGAAGGTATTGTTAAAGGGTTTTTTCGATCATACAACGAATTCCCAAGTCCATTGATTCCATTAGTCGAATAACTTGCAGATCTGGCCTGCCAAGCCAAAGCCGGGCTGGAAGGGGGGGGCCCCTGGATCCTGCCTGAATTTGTCATGGCGCCAAAGCACGCCCTCTATTTCCGGGGGAAGATCGAAAGGATGCTCTCAGAACTGTGCTTCTTTACTAAATATCATATCGGCAGAGGCCTTATCGCCAAAGCCTTGCCTGGAGATCGTCATTGGCGGCCAGCAGACGATTTCAGCCAGGAATGCTCGTCTCCCTGCCTCAGCGCGTCGCCGCCCACACATGGTAGCTGTTGAAGATAAACTGCCCGCCAAGAATCAGCAGCCAGACCCATAGAGCGAACCGTAAAGGCCGGCGCGGGATGTGGGTGCTGAGGAGCGTTCCCGAGATAGCCCCAAAGACTCCGCCCGCAATAAGTTCAACAAGCAACGTGGGGTTTGTCGCGTGCGAAAACCAATGCGCACCGCTGCCGATAAGTGAGACGACAAAACCGAAGAGGATGTCGGTGCCGACAATCTGCGCTGGCGCCAGCGGAGTCAGGCTCAGCAGGGCAGCACTGCCCAATGCGCCCGCTCCCGCGGATGAAAACCCGACCTCGGCGCCGACCGGAAACATGAGCCACGAGAGCAGAGGACTGCGGTCGCGCGAATCTCGATTGTCTTTCGCCGGACGGAAGGCATAGAAGATTTGCCAGCTTGCCGTGCTCACCAGGATTGCCCCAAGAATTGCGTTGAGAAGATTCTGCGAGCCGGTGGTGACCAGGTGCTTCAAGAACAGCGACCCAAGCAGGACGCCCGGCACTCCGCCGAGAAGCATGAAGCCAAGCGTGCGCCACGCCACGTTGCGGCGCAGAATCTGCGATGGCACCAGGATCAATTTGACTGCGGTGGCGAACATCAGTCCGATGCCAACCGCCTCCGGGGCGGGAACTCCGAGAAACAGCACCAGAACCGGCACCGTGACGGTGCCCGCGCCCACGCCGGTCAGCGCGATGAACAATGCTATGACGAATCCGATTACGTATTCCATTTGTACGTCCTAGTCCCTAAGTCCCTAGTCCCTAAGTCCCTGTCTTAGTTCGCCGGCGCCGGCTGAATATGGATTCCGCACTCGACTTTCTTGCCCGCCCAGCGACCCGAGCGCGGATCGTTGGGATCGAGCGGAAGAGATGTACACGGCTCGCAACCGATGGACGTGTAGCCGCGCTCGTAGAGCGAGAGCAGCGGAATCGAGAGCTGCTCGCAGGCATACCACACATCGCGCGTGGTCCACTCGGCCAGCGGCGCCAGCTTCAACACCTGCTTGCCGCCCGGAAGCGAGAACATAGCCTTCTCTTCAAGCGCCGTGCGGCTCTTTGCCTGCTCTCTCCTCAGCCCGGTGAGCCACACGCGGTAGTTGGCGACAGCCTTGAACAGCGGCTCAACCTTGCGCATCCCGCAGCAGCGGTCGGGCGCGGATTGATACAGCAGTCCGTGTTCAGCTTCCTGCTCGGCCACCGTCCTCTCCGGCAGCAGGTTGATCAGATTGAGGCCCCACTCGCGCGCAATGCGATCCCGGTACTCATACGTCTCCTTGAAGTGATAGCCGGTGTCGAGAAAGAGGATCGGAATCCGAGCATCGAGCGCGATGGCAAGCTTGGCCAGCAGCACGTCTTCGGCTTGAAAGCTGCACGTCAGACAGACGTCGCCCTTGTCTCCGATTTCATTCGCAAGGACGGCGCGCACGTGCTCCAGCTTTGCACTAACCTCGGAGTCGATCTCCAATGTACTCATCACAAACCCGCCATTTCCGAAGAGATGAAAACGCCCGCGTCGTGCAACAACCGATGAACAGCAGCGACTGCCCTGCCGGCGCGCTTCGCGCCATCCGCGTCGTCCGTATCGTTTGCGTCGCCCGCGGCATCCAGTTCGACCACGATCTGCTTGTCCTCAACACGGGCTAGCAGCGTGCCGCTTTGATTCGCATTGACAACCAGCGCCAGCAAGCCCGCCTCGACCTGAAGCGCAGTCACAATCTCGAGCAGCCTAGGATGAAGCACAAAAGCATCGTCGTCAGCCTCAATGCGAACCGGTACGGCGCCGGCCACAAAGAGCGAGCGCTCGATCGCGTCTATCAGTTCTCTCGGCCCCTTCAACTCCAGAACGCCGCCGCGATGTCCCCAGCGCGCCTCCTTCTCGCCGGCCGTCAAGGGTCCCCACGTGTCCGCCAGAACAGGAACGCCGGATGCCGTTTGGCCGTTCACCGTGGTAACCATGCCCGCCGCGACGGTTCCGTTGGTCTCCGCGTCAACCAGAATGAACGCGCCGGTGCCGCGGTTCTCTCCGTAGATGTCGAGTGCGATGGGTCGCAGCAGGTTCAGCGTTACCGCGCCGATGTCGTTCATGTGCAGGGTCCGGGCCGGCTCACGATTGAGAGTGCCAAGGTCGGTGCGGTGATCGATCGACGTAAGGAAGACAGGAACCGTCTGGCTGGTGTGCTTCAGCAGGTAACGCCGATGCAGTTCGAGGGGGCGCTGATCCATCCACACCAGCGCGGCTTTGGCGTTCTTTGAAACCGTCGCCGGAGTCTGGGAAGAAACGATAAGGTCGCCGCGGCTGATATCGAGTTCGCGATCCAGCACCAGCGTCACGGAGAGCGGCGCAATGGCCTCGGCGAGGTCGCCGTCCCAGGTAACGATGCGCTCGACCTTGGCGCTTCTGCCCGATGGCTGCACCGTGATTGCATCGCCGGGTCGAATGGTCCCCGACGCAATCTGTCCCGCGAAGCCGCGGAATGTGTGATCGGGACGCAAAACGCGCTGCACCGGAAACCTGAAAGGCTCAGTGCGCGTGTCCACCGATGACGGCAGCGATTCGAGCAGTTCGAGCAGCGAAGGCCCCGCGTACCAATCCATGGCATTCGACTTGTGCACGATGTTGTCGCCCTTCAACGCGCTCACCGGCACAAAGACCCGCTCTACCGGGTTTCCGGTATCGGCCGCGATCTGATCGAGAACGGCGCTGAAATCCGCCTCGATGGCGCGGAAGCCCGCCTCATCGTAGCCGATCAGATCCATTTTGTTCACCGCTACCAAGACATGGCGCACCCGCAGCAGCGAAGCGATGTACGCGTGCCGCCGCGACTGGATCAGCACTCCCTTGCTGGCGTCGATCAGCACTACCGCCGCGTCGGCCGTCGAGGCGCCCGTCGCCATGTTGCGCGTGTACTGCTCGTGCCCCGGCGTGTCCGCGATGATGAACTTGCGTCGCGCCGTGGAAAAATACCGATAGGCAACATCGATGGTGATGCCCTGCTCGCGCTCGGCGCGAAGCCCGTCGGTCAGCAGCGCGAAATCGATTTGGCCCGGCGCGGTGGTTCCCTTCCCCTCGATGGAGCGCACCTGGTCTTCGTAGACCGACTGCGTGTCGTAGAGCAGGCGCCCGATGAGCGTGGATTTTCCGTCGTCCACGCTGCCGGCGGTCGAAAAGCGGAGCAGATCCTTCTCGCGCTCCTGGGCAAGAAACCCAACAATATCGAATTTCGTGTTCTCTACTTCCGCCGCAATCGCCAACTCGCCTCCAAACTCCACTCACTAATCACTAACCACTAACCACTGCCTTTTAGAAATATCCCTCCCGCTTCTTGATCTCCATCGAGCCTTCCTGGTCGTGGTCGATAACGCGGTTTGCGCGCTCGGAAGAGCGGAAAGAAATCAGCTCCGCGATAATCGCCGGAATCGTGTCCGCATCGGAACGGATGGCGCCCGTGCAGGGGCTACAGCCAAGCGAACGCAGCCGCGACTTCACCATCTGCGGCTTCTCGCCCTTTCTCGCTACGAAGGCCTGCTCAATGGGGAGTAAAGCGTCGCCGCGCACGTACATGGGCCGCTCCTTCGCAAAGTAGAGATCGACAACCGGAATCCTTTCTTCATGGATGTACTGCCACACATCCATTTCGGTCCAGTTGGAAAGCGGAAAGACGCGAATGCTCTCGCCGGGATGAACGCGCGCGTTGTACAGGTTCCAAAGCTCGGGGCGCTGGTTCTTCGGGTCCCATTGCCCGGCGCTGTCGCGGAATGAGTAGATGCGCTCCTTGGCGCGCGACTTCTCCTCGTCGCGCCGGGCGCCGCCGAAGGCCGCGTCGAAGTTGTAGTGCCGCAAGGCATCGAGCAGCGCCTGCGTCTTCAACAGCCCGCAGCAGCGCTTCGTATCCAACGCAATCGGATTCGTCCCCGCGGCAATCGCGGGCTCGTTGCGCCACACCAGCAGCTCCGCGCCTACCGAGCGGGCCATCTCATCGCGGAAGGTCAGCATCTCCGCGAACTTGAATCCGGTGTCGATGTGCATCAGCGGGAAAGGAATCGGCGCGGGATAAAAAGCTTTCTGCGCCAGCCGGAGCATCACGGACGAGTCCTTGCCGATGGAGTAAAGCATTACCGGCCGCTCGAACTCCGAGGCCACCTCGCGGAGGATGTGAATGCTCTCCGCTTCAAGCAGGCGCAGATGGCTCAGCCGCGGCGGGGCGCTGCGTGTGACGTGTGGCGATTTTGTCCCTGATTCGCTTTCGGCTACCGGCATGCATGACCTCTTTGCTTCGAAGTTGAATGCTGAATACCGGAGCGAAACTGAGACTGACCCGGCTGTTCAGCTACGGGTGAGTCTTCTGAGTCGTTTGTGCCTGAAGATCAGAGACTAGAGGGGACACCCGTCGAAGATGTTCGACAGGCAACAACAAGAGCGGCCTTGAGTGGCGCGAATTGGGGAAGCGCAAACCATGCGTTGATTCATAGTAGCAAATCTCCAGAACATGCACAATACTCGAAAGTTGCGCCGGCTGAAACCGCTTTCGTTGCAGCCAACTCTCCGCGTTCATCTACCATCGAGGGAGCCCATGCCCCGCAAGCCCAAACTCGGCCAGAACTTCCTCGACGACGCGCAGGCGGTGGAGCGGATCGTGGCCGCGCTCGGCGATCTTTCCGGACGTACTGTAATTGAGATCGGACCCGGCGCCGGCGCCATTACCGGAATCCTGGCCTCAAGGGCGGCCCGGGTAATCGCGGTGGAACTGGACGCCGAGCTTGCTGCTCACCTGCGCGCGCAATTCTCGCCGGACAGGGTAACGGTAGTCGAGCAGGACGTGCTGAACTTCGATTTCGCCGAGGCTGCTGCTACCGCCGGCGAGCGGCTCTGCGTGGTGGGCAACCTGCCCTACTACATCACCTCGCCCATCCTGCTCAAGCTGGCAGCCGGCCACGCCGCGCTCGACCGCGCCGTTCTCATGGTCCAGCGCGAGGTAGCGGACCGCATCGCCGCCCATCCGGGGTCGCGCGACTACGGCCTGCTCTCCGTCACGGTCCAGATGTACGGACCGGCCGAGCGCCTGTTCACCCTTCCGCCCGACGCATTTTCGCCGCCGCCCGACGTGCATTCCACCGTCTTCCGGTGGCGGTTTGCGCCGCGCTTTGCCGAGCTCGGCGTCGAGGAGGCCGGCTTTCTCGGCTTTGTGCGCCAGGCCTTTGCGCAAAAGCGCAAGACACTCGCCAATAACCTCCGCGCCGCCGGTGTCGCGGCCACTGCCGCAGCGGCCGCAATGTCCCGGGCGTCCATCGACCCACAAGCCCGCGCCGAGGCTTTGTCCATCGAGACATTCGCGGCTCTCTGGCAGGTTCTCTATTCCGTAGGCACTGAGTCTTAGCCGGTCAATAGAATTGGAGTGCAGAACTGGCGTGCAGAACTAGACTGCAGAACTGGACTGCTCCAACCGTCGCGGGTTATTCTCCAATTCACCCGCGCAGCGGAAATGCGCTAATGTGATTGGCAAGACACAAAGGAGAAAGACCGTGAAAGCTCTCTTGTTCGCAGTTGCATCCATGGCCCTTGCCGGATGGGCGACGGCTGCCGGCGCGGCGCCACCGCCGGAGAAGACGAACGAAGTCCATGCGCAGGGCTGCGTGCAGGCCGCCGCTGAGGGCCGCTGCATTGTGCTCAAGGACGTTGAAAGCGGCAAGATCTATAACCTGCTGATCAAGGGAGCGGGACCGGACATCGGAACCGGCATCGGGTTCACCGGCACGCCCTACGCTGGCGCCTCGGTTTGCAAGCAGGGCGACCCGGTGCAGATAACCAGCTGGACGCGCAAGGATTACATGAAGTGCACAAGAGTCAGAACCAGAAGAGTGCAATAGCAATTTGAAGGCAGCCAGCCGCCGCGGGCAATCTCAATCCCACCTGCCATCAACGTACGCGCAAAACCATCTTGAGCGTGCCGCGGCGCGATCCGGTCATCCGCTCGAATGCTCTCTGCCCCTCTTCGAGCGGCATCTCCGCAGTCCACGCCGTCAAATCGATTTCGCCGGCAGAAAGCAATTCCAGCGAACGCCTGAAGTCCTCTGTCGTGTACCCGAACGACATCAGCGCGCGGTGCTCCTTGCGGATGCTGGCGCCAAAATCGAGTTCGCTGCGCTCGCTGGCCATGCCCAGCAGCACCACTGTCCCGCCCGGCCGGCAAAGGCGGAAGGCCCGCTGCCTCGCCGCTTCGGTGCCGCTCGCGTCTAGAACCAGGTCCAGATCGTCGGCGGCAATGTTGCGTGTCTCGCCTGGCTTTTCTTCAGGATTCACGGCCAGCGTTGCTCCCATCTGTCTAGCTGCTGAAAGCCGCAGTTCGTCCACATCCTCCACCAGCACCTCTGCCGCGCCCCTGCACAACGCCATCTTCAGCGCCATCGATCCCATCGTCCCCGCGCCCACAATGCCCATGCGGAACCGCGGCGGCGGCGCGGCCAGCCGGAACAAGTGAACAACGTTGGCCAGCGGCTCCGCGAAAATCGCCCGCGCGTCGTCGAGGTCATCGGGAATCTCGTAGACCTGCGAGGCGGGAACGGCGACAAACTCGGCGAAGCAGCCTGGCACCGGGTCCATGCCGAGGAGGCGCAGGCCGGAGCAGAGATTCTTTGCGCCCCGAAGGCACTCCACGCAGCGCCCGCAGCCGATGAGCGGATCGGCGACCACACGACGCCCGTCCGGGGTGCGCCCCACGAGTTCGTGGCCGAGAATCAGCGGAGGCGTGCGCCGGCGGCTGCGGCCCAGAAATCCGGAGATGTCCGCGCCGCAGATTCCGGCGGCGGCAACGGCGATCTCGATCTCACCGGCGGCCGGAAGCGGGCGGGCCCGTTCTTCGACACTTAACTGGCGCGGGACCATATAGACCAGGGTGCGCATGGCAGTTCCTTCACCGGCTCAACGGATTCGAGCCGCATGGGACGTGTGAAATACCGAAGGTCCCATCTTAGAGGGTGCTCCGCGGGCCGTGCGGTCAACGCGGCCACAGTATAGAAAAGAGCTCGACTTTCGCATCGGAAAAGGCCGCTTTCAGGCCAGGAACTATTTTGCTCCGATGAGGCGAATGCGGGCGGTGAAGGCGCGGCCCAGGAATTCGCTGAAGGTCCCGTACTGCGGTGAATCCACGACGTTGTTGACGACCGCGGGGTTTTGACGATCGATGGCGTTCTCCATGACGCCGCGCAAGCCGAAGTAGGCGCCGCGGAAGTGAAAGCGCCATTCCAGGCCGGGGCTGAAATCGACGTAATCCGGAAAGCGTTGCGAACCGGCCGCGCCCACCACCTGCCAGTTGGCGTTCACCGAGTTGTACGGAAATCCGGAGCGCCAGTCGAGCAGGTAGACGAAGTCCCAGCTCTTCTTTAGTTTTGGCAACGGCACGGGCAGCCAGCCCCAGGAGATGGTGCGGTTGGGCGTGTCCCAGGCCAGAGGGCCGCTTTGCTGGGGGCCGAGCAACGAGAGAGTGGGAACGTAGTTAAGCGCTGCGTTCGTGCGCGCCGAAGAGCGGGTGTAGGACGCATACAGCGAATATCCGTTGGCAAAGAGCCGCTTGGCGTCGAACTCGACGGAGTAGTAGTGGTCCTGGCGCTGGTTTGTGAGCAGATAATTCCCTGAGAGCGCGGCGGGGCCGCTTTGATTCGCATATGCGAACAGATCGGATGTACGCTTCTGAACGAAGTTGGCTCCGGCAATGACTCGCCAGGGCAGCTTGTGCTCGACGCCGAGGCTCCAATTGATGGCGCGCGGCTGGTGGAGTGAGCTGTCGTTGGCGATGAAAGCCGTCTGTTGCGGTGCGCCGGCGGGCGTGACTCCATCCGCCGCGTAGTAGGTGTCGTCGCGGAGGCCGGCTAGGGCGCGGGTCAGAAATTCGAGTTGTGTGTGCTCGTAGTAGAGGCCGATGCCGGCGGAGAACTTGGTCGAGGCTTCGCTGCCGGGAGGCGAATAGACCGCGGCGATGCGTGGCGACAGGAGCGGGCGGCCGATAATCTCGTCCCAATCGAAGCGCAGGCCTGGCTCGATGAGCAGGCCGGCGCGCGGCTGCCAGCGGTCCTGAACGTACGCACCGACCTCGACGTTGTGAAGCGAGAAGGGCGCGGCCGCGGGGAAGCTGCTCTCGCGGAGGAGCGTCTTGTCTTCGCGCAGATAACTGACCGGCGCGCGCGCGACACTTTCGTTGTAACCAACATGATCGAGGTCGATGCCGAACTTGAGATCGTGCTGGCCGGCCAAGCGGCGCGGCGGCAGAAACAGAGCCGCGGTTCCTTGCTCACGCTGCGAGCGACCGGTGAGATTCTCAAAGTAGCTGCCTGACGGGAGTTCCGGAGTGATCTGGTAGGGCGCGTTTCCATGCGGCTCGTAGCCATCGCGGACGCGCACCACCGCGAATCCAGCATCGAGCACCGCAGCGCCGCGGAAGCTCCACTTGTCACGCAGGTAAGGCAGCCATGCGATGGTGTCTCGCTTGATAGTGCTCTGCTGCGGAGTGATTGACGAGATGCCGTCGTAGGGCGAGTGATAGTCGTTGAAGAGCAGGCCGGCGGTGAGGATGTTGGCGGGGGTAAGGTTGGCCTGGAGCTTTAACAGGTTGCTGCCGCGGATCAGTTGGTCGGAGTTGGCGTTGGCGGGAAGTTCGGCAATATAGATGTTGTCGTATTCGGTTTCAAGACCGTCGTAAAACCAGGCGCGGTTGTGGACCACTGGTCCGGAAAACGTGAAGCGGGGGACGAACTTGTCGAAGCGAATCCCGTTGAGGCTGCGGAACGAAGGAACAAAGTTGGTGGCGTTGAAGCGGAACTTGTTGTCGCCCATACCGGTGTAAAAGGCGATGACTCCGCCGGTCGCACGGCCGAACTCCACCGGGTAGCGGGTCGTCTCCGCGTCGATGGTGCGCACCGCGTCGGGACTGACGCGCATGCCGAGGACGCCATTGACCGGTGAGCGTACGTCGAAGCCATCGATCTCGTCGAGCGTGCCCCAGGTCTCCGATCCGGCGACGTGAACCTGCTCGGTGGCGTCCTGCACCACGCCAGGATTGAAAGGCAGCAGATAACGGATATCGCGGGAGGTCTGGTAGGGAATGTTGACGATCTCCGGCGTGTTCATGGTGGTGATGTCGGCGGTCTGCTCGGGATCGATGGTGGAGACCGAGGTGGTTACGTTGACCTGCTCCCGGACGATTTGCACATGGGTAAGCACCACGCGGACGCTGTTGGCTTGCGGGTCAAGACCGTTCCGCATGTATTGATAGAAGCCCGGCTTTCCGGATCGAATCTCATATGAGGCGCGCTGCCGGGGAACAAAGCCGCAATGACCGTCAAAGTCGGTCCTCAACTGAAGATCGTTCTCGCCGGGCTCGACGATCGTGACCTGCGCGGCGGGAACGGCGACACCGTTCTCATCGGCCACCGTCACGCGGATTGGAATTGCGGGACTTGCCGTATCCGGGAGGCCGGTCGGCGGAGAGGCGGGCTTTTGCAGGCCGCCTGCCACCACCGCGCAGAAAAGCAGAGGGAGACAAAACGTGGCTCGCCATCCACTGAGAATTTGTGGCCTTGAGATCAATCGCGGGTTCCGTTTCGTTTTCGAGGCCATCCCGGCGTCAGTATAGCGCCCCGTTACCTCACTGCAGAAGAAGGGCAATGCCTGGAACAAAGGTGTTGTGTGCGCATTCAAACCGGCCAAGTTCGCTAAGGAATTCGTCGCCGTCCGCGAGGATGAGCACAGTACCCGAGGTTGCTGCGGCTATACTGGCTCGTAGCCACAAGCGCAGAATTGGGATCGCCCGATTTGCGGCTATCTCTATGGCCGGAATCTACATGCAACTGCGCACGTTTGGGAAACACTGAACAGAGCGATGGGGCGCGCCGACAATCCCTCAGGGGCTAAAGCCCACGCTCATTCCGCGGCACTTTCGGCACGACTGAAGTCGTGCCCTTTCAAAGCATCGACTTGATCCGAGGTTCGGTAGAGAGATTCTGAATGAGAGACGGTTTCAAAATGCCGGCAAAAGATGCGCCACCGGACGAATCACGGCAAGACGAGCCGAGAAACCGAACTGCGATCCTTCTTTCCTGCGCCGGCATCATGGCGATTGCGGTGCCATTCGCGATGGTCGTTCTGTGGGCAAAGATCGCTTCAAAAAATGCGGACGCTGTTACCTGGGGATCGGACATCTATGCCTTGCTGGGGATGGTGCTCATCGCAATCGCTCTTGGAATCGCGGCAATTGCTCAACCGGCCTGGAGAGAGAGAGCAACCGATCACGCGCAATTCGTCACCAGCGAACTGTGGCTGATCTTCGCTGCGCTTGTTTTGATTCATGGTTCGCTGGCTTTCCTGCTCGAGAGGGCGGCTCCCGGGACCAACATCGACACCTATACGTTTCAACGTGACGCCTGCAAGAGCCTGCTGCAAGGCAACGATCCATATGGCGCCACCCAAGCCAATATATTCGATTCATTCCACACGGAGGTATTCTTTGGCCCCGGTATGGTGGTCAACGGGAGGGTGCAGGTCGGATTTCAATATCCACCGCTGACTCTTTTGTGGGTAGTGCCGGGATATCTGTTGGGCGATGTCAGATATAGCTACATCCTGGCTGTGATTATTTCGGCCGCGCTTTCGTTTGCGATCTCCCCGGACAAGGGCGGTCTTGGGATTGTTTCAGTACTGTTGCTCAGTCCGGCCACCTTCCTGGTAGAGAACCGGTGCTGGACCGAACCGCTGGTTTTGATGATGCTGAGCGCGACGGTCTATGCGGCAGTGAGAAAGCGCTCGTGGCTGCCGGTCGCTCTTGGCCTTTTCCTGGCCACCAAGCAATACAATTTTTTGGCGTTACCATTTATCGGATGTTTTGTTTGGCCGTTTCAATGGAAGGCATATTGGAAACTGGCCGGGTTGTCTTTGGCAATCGGCGCCGCAACCCTGCTGCCATTTGCCATCTGGAATTTTCGCGGCTTGTGGCACGATCTTGTGCTGTTCCATCTGGCGCAACCATTCCGGCCAGACGCGGTAAGCTTTGCCGTCCTTTTCCCATTCATGCTGAAGCTTGGCCCGGCACTGCTGGTGGCGTTCATGGCATGGGCGATACGAGTTGGAATGAGGAACAGCGCGCAGTTCGCGGCGGCCTACGGAGTAGCCCTGCTCTTGCTTGTCTCGACCAGCAAGCAGGCATTTGCCAACTACTATTTCCTGGTTGGGCAGGCATTCTTGCTGGCGGTTGCGGCTTTATGCGGCAGTTCAATGAAATCGACAGGGCGGCGGAGCGCACAAATAGAAGGCGCAAGCACGCCGACCGAATGAGCCGATAGTGGTTTGGTTTTGACACGATGATTGGATGTATCTTCGCGATCGAGCGAAGACTCGGATCGCAAGATTCAATTGTGCGGACGCTTGACGAGCCGGAGGCTCCATCCCTCGGGGTTCTCCGGGATGACGACAGCGGTTCCAGCGGGCGCATCGTCGAACTTTCTTGCATAGTCCGCGAAATGCATATCCCGAAATGCCGTGTGACGCCAACGCAGCGCAACCCCAAAGCACATGATGCACAAAAGGAATGCGGAAGCGCTCTTGAGAACGCGACTGCGGCCGTGAAAACACCAAAGTATGGTCCAGGCGAACGCAAGAGTCGGGAAGAACCAATAGCGAGCCCCGGCCCCGATGATCATGCCTTGCCATGCGGTAACGCCTGTGAGGGTGCCGAGCGCAGGAGCAATCAGGGAAGCGGCGAGAAGCATCGCGGAAAAGAGAAGGAAAAGCCTCATCGGCAGAGGCGACTGGAGGAAGCAGGCGATGACAAGAGCAGTTCCACCGGCAGCAATGCCAATCAGCGCGATGAGCCACCCAAGGCCGAGATGAGGCGGCTGCGCGGTGCTACCGAGCAATGTCCCAAGATAGACTTGACCGGCAAGCAAGCGAGCGAGCATCACAGGGCCGGCGCCGAGGCTGAGGTGCGGACGGCTAGAGAGTCCCCCGTTCAGCAGATTCCAAAGTTGGACAGAACAGCACGCCGCAAGAACGCCGACCTCTATCCACCGCCAACGATCGCGATGCTTCCACGCAAGGAACAGCGCTATGGGAAACAGGAAAATACAGAACGGGCCACTCAGGCCGCAAAGAGAGAACGCACAGAGATCCAACAATCGACCTGCTGCACTCCGCGGCCTGGTTGACACAACGAGAAGAACGGCGATCAATGCCAGGAGCCATTGCGAATTCGTAATGGTCGCGTCTATTTCCCAGCAATTCGGCAACGACAGATACATTGCACCCATGAGGACGCGATATCGGATGCTGCCCCAGACAGAGGATCTTGAAGAGAGCAATAGATTCGTTGGAAGAGCCTGCATGCAGATGGCCATGAGGTTCAGCACGAGGGGAGCGAAAGAGAACGGCACAAGCAGTGCAAGTGAAGCACCAAGGCGAGGGAAGATTTCCAAATATCCGAAAAACGCGCGGAAGAGCGCCGCCGACCATCCGCTGTTGTAAGCATCCGCATACCAGACCGCGCCATCCTCCGCCCAGAACTGCGCGTGAAAAACCGCGTCAGGGCGGCGCGAGACAATTACAGCGGAGGCGAGCAGAAAAATCGCGCCATGGTGCCAGGCGCGGAGCGCTTTCGCCGGTTGTTCTTGCTCCGCCGCGTTCATTGGCCACCTACGGGAGTCTGTGCGGCGTTGGGTTGAGACAGTCGCGCATCCCTTCTTTCCGACCCCAAGTCGTTATCAGGCGCGTTGAGCCGCGCATAGGCCCACACATAGAAGATACCCACGATCAGCAGAATATCCGGAGTGAGCCGGTCAATCGCGACGGTCAGTACCTGCCCGGACAACTCCGCGGTTGAAAGATGCAATCTCAGGGTGAGCAATTGGAGAAGGATGAGGGGAATATCGCCGCACACCACAATCCCCGCGGTATTCAATATGAGCGCAATCCACCGGACCGGGCCACCTCTGGCCCAGAGCATGGCGCAGGCGGGAACCGTGAGCACCATGAGCTTGGCATCGTACACCCGATGGTAGGTGACGAGAATGGTCAGTGGCACGACCGCCGCCAACCCAAGCCAGTTTTTAGCCTGCGACGAGCGCGAGCGCAGAGTAGTAGAGGACCAGACAAGCAGGAGCGCGCCGCACACCAGGTAGGTAGCAGGGTTGTAGAAATGCGGGTCGTCGCGGAAGACGCTGAAGATCGACTGCAGGCTTATGACCTTAGAGAAGGCGTTGGCGGCGACGGCGGTGGGACCAGGATCGTTGAGGCCGCCGCGCGCCGTGCTGATCGCCATGTTGGAGTTCCAATCCTGCCACCAATGCGGCGCAACAAGAGAGACCCACAGCACTGCCGAGAGAGCCAGCACGGCGGTGACGGCGAAAGCCTGCAAGGCGCGCTTCCGGAGGACCCCGCCAGCGAGGAGGAAATAAATACAGACCAGACCGGCGTCATGGGGCTTGATTGCAAGGCTGACAGCCATGCAGAGAATCCCGAATGGGACAAAACGCTCCTGAAGAAAGCACCAGGCGGCTATCACACCAAGGCCTACGACAATTCCCGCGGTGTTGCCAGTGGAGAACACATATTCGCAGTTGGCGAGCAGAATTGCGATCAGGCACGTGGTGAGCAGGGGCGAAAACTTATTCCCAATGCTCCACATCAGGAGGGCTGCCAGGACAAGGCTTCCCGAAGTCAGAATCATCCACACCACCTGCGCAATGCCCAACGGCAGCATTTCGAGGGGGGCGATCAAGAGAAATGTAGTTGGCAGGTTGAGATATAACGTTACAAGCTGGCGTTGCCGTTGGGTAGGAGACGGACTATCCTCAGCGGCCGCCCGGTAAACGGCATCCATCTCGCTCACACTGTAAGGATTGTGGTGTTGAAGCAGGCATCGGGATCCGTAGTAAACTGCCTGGAAATCGGTGGGCCCCCCGGAGGTTGTCAATCCGGCAGAGAAGCCCCACAGGATCGAGATGGCGCCGCTAACCAGCAGCAAAGCAATTCCGCGCTGCCGCGTTAGTGTCATGCCTTCCATCCCCGGCGGAGAGTGCAGCGGGTACGAACAAACGGCGGGATCCGCGTCTCAGCCCGATTCAAGGAGCGGTGAGCCCTTCGAACTTGCATGCTTGCCATCTTGAGCACAAGTTTATTTGGCTGGGAGCGTCAATTCCGGCATTTCTTTGCCGTCCGTATCTCTTCTTGCAAGGAGCGGCTCACCTGGGTTTGCGTTGTCCCACCGACAATTCGGCAAGTATTACGTGGCGGAAACGAGTACCGAGCTGACGCTGCTGAAGGTGGTGGTGACGGCGGTGGCCACCTGCTTCATGCCGGCACTAGCGCCGAGGGCGATCAAGGCGATGACCAGAGCATATTCAACCAAGTCCTGGCCCGCCTCGCGCTGTACCAATTCGCGAATTTTGACAAGCAGATAGTGTGTCATCGTTCTCAAGCTCACATCGCCCCCATTGCAATTGAAGTGCGGTGTTTCAGAGTCAGGCAACAGGAAGCCTCCATTGGGCGAAGCGCCTGCATGAAACCTCCATGGCGGAAAGGGCGATTGGAGGCCGGCCCGAATACTTTTATCTTCTCAACGAACCACGGGTACCGCTGTCTTCCGCTTTTCTCAGGCGATCCGGCATCAACTGAATTGCGGAAACAAACTTCGAACTAAGAGTGATGAACGCAGTGTCGATGCCAGCGGCCAGAGCCGTAATGCCAGAGGTGCCGCAGAAAACAATAAGAGCAACAAGAGCGTGTTCGGCCAGGCTCTGGCCTGCCTCACTTCTCTTCAGTCACCGGAACTTTCAATGCAAATGAAAAGCAACTTTTTCGTTTTCGTTGACTCCTTGCTACACGGCCATTCCGGCCACAGCCGGATTACCGGCTGAGAAACCGATTCAATCTCTTATTCGGGACTTATCGATCTTGGACTTATCGATCTTCCGAACCGAAGCCGGCACTGGAATCTTCAGCGGGGTTTCCAGACACATGTGGCAAATAGAAGCCCATTTAGAAAGCAGTTTAAAAATATCCCTTGGCGGGGAGAGTACGCTCCGGCATTAAGCCGCGTGTACGTAACTCTCCCCGAGGGGCTGAGGAGCTGGATTGGAGGTCCTGTCGATGTTCCGACATGAACTACATAGCGGAAACGAGCATCGAGCTGATGCTGCTGAACGCGGTGTTGAGGCCTTTGGCGAGGTTGCTCATGCCGGTGACGGCGCCGAAGGCGATCAAAGCGACGACCAAGGCGTACTCAACGAGATCCTGGCCTTCTTCACGGCTTGCCAGATCCTGGAACTTCACATAAAGCTTAAGAAGCAGGTTGTTCATTTGTATTCTCTCCGTCTTTCAAAAATTCCCAGCCTCAGCCGGGGCACTTTGAGTAGTGCAAGCGGCGTGCCATTCCGAGCTTTCAATTGTCTCTTTATGAATCAACAACTTAGGAAACTTCGCCTGAAGATAGCGAATTATACGCTGTAAACAACCGTTTACAGTGGCATCTCAGACAGAGCAGCGCCGTATACACGGTAACAAAGTGCGGGCCTCGAAAGTAATCAGTAAGGCACAGCAGTGGCTTCGGCCGGCAAGCTCGAAGCCTGGCTGAAAGTAGAATTGTGACCATGACCAGCAGCGCAGAAACCTCCGCAGCCAAACCGCGCATCGACTTTGTCGATTTCTCGATTGCGACAGTCGCCGGGCTGGCGCTTGCCTTCACAACTCTGTTCCTGTGCGTGGTGCCGCTGATCGGCAACATTACCGGGTCGCGCGATTTCGTTGTCTTCTGGGCCACTGGCCAGCAACTGGTCCACCACGCCAACCCGTACGATGCGGCGGCGATGAAGCAGATAGAACACGCCGCGGGGCTTAACACGGGTTACAACGTGCTATTTATGCGCAACCCGCCCTGGGCCCTGCCCCTCGCCTTGCCGCTGGGGCTCCTCGGCCTCCGCGTCGGGGCCTTTCTATGGTCCATTACGATCGTCGCGTGCCTGGTGGTTTCAGTTCTGATGCTGTGGCGGATGCAAGGCCGACCGCCAAACCACTTGCACTGGCTCGGGCTTTCGTTCGGACCAGCCCTGGTCTGCGCCATGATGGGACAGACCACGCTGTTCTCGCTGCTTGGCTACGTCCTGTTTCTCGACTTGCATCGCAAGCGCCCGTTTCTGGCTGGAGCGTCCCTCTGGTTGTGCCTTCTGAAGCCTCACCTGTTTATCCCTTTCGGCGTTGTGCTGCTTTTGTGGATACTCGTCTTCCGCAGATACAAGGTCCTTGCCGGCGTCCTGGTTGCACTCGGGGCAAGTTGCTCAGTTGTCTACTTGCTCGATCCAACAGCGTGGGCCGACTACGCGCAGATGATGCACACAAACCTGCAGGAGCAGGAGTATATTCCCTGCCTTGTCGTCGTGCTGCGGCGTTGGCTTCGCCCTCACTCCGTGTGGCTGCAATATCTCGCCCCGGCGCTGGGAAGCGTCTGGGCGCTGATCTATTTCTGGCCTCGCCGCCATGCCTGGGAGTGGGAACGATACGGCAATCCGTTGGTTCTGGTTTCGCTGGTCGCTGCGCCCTACTCGTGGGTTTACGACGGCGGCCTTGCGATCCCCGCCCTATTGCAGGGCGCATATCTGACGCGGTCGCGGATTCTGTTGGCGATTCTCGCTGTTGCCAGCATTTCGATCGAGGTAGAACTGGTCTGCGGCGTCAAAATCACTTCGGCCTTGTATCTATGGACCGTGCCAGGCTGGTTTGCGTGGTATCTGCTTGCCCAAGCGACATCGAAGGAACGCGAGCCGAAGGTGCTCGTGGCGGGAGAGGAATCGCAGTAATGCGCTTACTGGCAATTTGCCGGCGCCGGCCGGCGACGCTGCTGCTGGTGCTGGGTGTCTTCGATCTATGGGCTTAGATGCAGCGGACTCAACAGATAAGATTGAGCGACGATCGACAACGGTCTTCGGGAACAAGCGGAAACCGCGCACGTGCCTTGGCAAAGGGATGTAAGTGCGGCGGAACATGTCCATTGCCGTCTGCGTTACACTGACCTTTCCACCGGCATGACGGTTCTCCAGTTGAAGTTGAGCGAAGCTGTCCATGAGCAATGGGCCGGCCCTGAGGCTGAGCCCTTAGCGCATCGCCCGCGGCGCCTCGCAAACCGGATGGCCGCTCAAAACAATGCCGGCGGACGATAGGCTGGACTGGGACATGGGCCTGCTTCTGATTTTGCTGAATCCCGCCATCGTGGGCTTGTTGGCCCTCTTCCTGTCTGTGCTCTGGATGCTCAAGAACCAGAAGGACAAGACGAGGCCGTTGCTGGTCTTTGCCCTCACCTTGAACCTGGTTTTTGGTTTTCTCTTGACAGTCTTCATGAGCAGGGAGGGCGGCCTGCTCCCCTGGAAGTACGATCCCGTTCTATTCGCGCTGGATCGGTCTCTTGGCGTGTCGGCTGCCGCGATCGCGCTTCCCTTGCAAGGCTTCTGGAAGATTCCGCTCATCGTCATTTATCAACTGATGGTCCCCATGATGATCTGCTGGTTCCTGGTGACCGAGTATGCGAAGGCGCGCGGCTCCGTGGTGCTGGCCTATGTCGGAGAGCTGATTGCCGGACCGATCTTTTATGCCGTTTTGCCCGGTTGCGGGCCAATCTATGCCTTTGGTGCGCGCTGGCTGAGTCCCCCGCCGATCGAGGCAGGCACGATGAAACTGGCCGCGATGCCGAACGCATTCCCTTCGCTGCATCTGGGGACCGCTTTTGTCTTTGTGCTCTTTGCTCCGGGCAGGATCTCGCGAGCGGTGTCGCTGGCATTCCTGGCGGGCACGGGATTGGCCACGCTCTCAACCGGAGAGCATTACGTGATTGACCTGGTTGCAGGGCTGGCATTCGGGTGCTTCGCGGCGAGCGTGGGGTACAGCAATTTTCGGAGAGCGCTGCTTTATTTGGGAGTCGTAGTCTGCTGGTCGCTCACGGTCAGATTTGCATACCCGTTTCTCATCGCACATCCGCTTCTGCTTCGAACGATGGCTGTGCTCACGGTGGCGATGGCGGTGCAAGCGGTATTCAGGGAATGGCGCACTCCGGCTGGCCGCTCCGATCAGGCCGCCGTCTAACTCGCCTAGAAAGAAGAGTCCGATGATGCTGCGATTTAAGCGGTCCAAATGAGTCGAAGTTGGGTTATTGAACAAATGCAGCAAGTCAGCCCCTCTCAAGCGGGATGAGCGAGTCAGCAAGTCAGCGGGCGGCAGGCGACGGCTGGGACTGCGCTTTCGCGGAAGCGCGCCGCGCGTAAATCCATAAATAGAAGATGCTCATGAGGAGCAGAAGGAGCGGAACCGGAAGGGCCTGCATGGCCGGCAGTGTCCATGCCGGCAATCCCAGGGCGGACGGATGCAGATTGTCGATGAAACGATAGAGCACCGTCCACGAAACATCTCCGGTTGCGACGAACACGGCAAGATTCACCGCAAGAGCAAGCCACGCGACAGATCCCTTCCCGGACCACAGCAATGCGCAGGCCGGAACCGTGAGCAGCAAGAGCTTGGTGTCGTAGAGATGGTGGTGAACAGGCAGCATGGTGAGCGGTGCGATTGCCGCCAGCGCCAGCCAGGCTTTCGCAGGGAACGAAGGGGATCGCAGAGTGACAAACGCCCAAATGATCATAAGCGGAGCGCAGAAGAGGTAACTGATGGGATTGTAGATTCGCGGGTCGTCGCGAAAGAAGCTGATGGCCACTTGCAGGTCGACAAGGCTGTTGGCATGAGGCGAGGACCGGCCCGGGTCGTTCAAGCCTCCGTGGACCGCAAATGCCGCCACATTGGAGTGCAGCTCCTGAAACCAGTGCGGCGATACCTGCCAAACCCACAGGACCACCGGCAGGCTGAGAAGAACCGTCGCCAGCAGGGTCTGCAACGCTCGCTTGCGATGAACCCCGCCCGCCAGCAAGAAGTAGAGCCAGACAAATGCAGCATCCTGCGGCTTGACGGCAAGGGCGACAGCGAGACTCAGGATGCCGGCAGGAATATACCGATCGCGAAGAAAGCACCAGGCCGCCACCACGCTGAGACCGATGACGATTCCGGACGGGTTGCCGAGCACAAGAAGCACTTCGCTGTTGGCGAGGAGGTAGCCGATCAGCGCGCCGGAGAGGATGGGCGCGTACTCAGCCCCAAGACTCCAGGCCAGGATCGCGGCGAAAAGGAGCCCCCCAACCGTGAGCATCATCCAGAGGATTCGCGCG
>Ga0182030_10008265_pt1 | contig 21595 bp, 15 predicted proteins | sample 812S3MmetaG_FD_121299 | JGI IMG/M metagenome (GOLD analysis project Ga0182030, IMG submission 121299) | Permafrost microbial communities from Stordalen Mire, Sweden - 812S3M metaG (Illumina Assembly) | ecosystem: Environmental > Terrestrial > Soil > Wetlands > Permafrost | place: Sweden...
TGAAGCCCGTAGGCGAAGCGTTGCGAATAGCCAATCAAGGGAAGAGTCGAGCAGCCAACACCAAGAAAGTATAAATCAGATGCAAAGAGAGATTGACAGGTCAAAGGCCGAGACCCTGAAAGTTAAGAAAGCCAATGATGATCTTACAGAAAAGCTGATGAGTCTGGAACGGAACTTAAGAGACAACCAAGGTTCAAATTCTGCTCTTACAAATGAGATCAGTGGACAGGAGCAGCTCCAATTAGTCGAGCAAGGAGCTGGCACATCTCTGAAGAAGCTCAGCCCAGAGCAACTGGAACAACGCATTCAAAATTCAATGAGAGACATCGACAATGCAAACTTGCGAATCAAGGAGATCAAGAAGCAAGACAAGATTATCCAGAAAAATATCGCGAAAATGACCAAGGTAAAAATGCCTACCAATGTATAGATAACGCGACCTTTTATACAGAACGTAATCTCAAGCGCGTGGGGAGCGAAACCAACAGGCTCAAGCGAACCAAATAAGTCCACAGCTGGGTGCTGAGAATGCGAATCGACATTTACTCCCTTGCTTTAGGACATAATTGAAAGGACATGCCAACTGCAACATCAAGGCCAAGCCACAAGTGGCTGGTCACGTGTGTTCGTCCCCAAATTCCCCACCGAAAATGATTGGTTTTCCCAAATTTGTTCCTGCGGACCAAGCTTTGAATTAGGGTGAGCGAGCGGCCGGAGAAAGCCACATGTATGACGATCTGCGCAAGGGAGCTTGGACTAAACTTTATTCTGACGTCCGATTGCGAACTTACTTTATTGCGAAGGGGGAATACGTTCTTCTCAAATCCCGAAATCTCAGAAATTGGGATTATGAGTTTCTGGAGCACCTCTCTTGCTGGGGAAACTGACGTGCCATGTTAGGTTGAGGGACAGGCAGCGAACAGAAGATTTTCTCATAGAACCAGGTTCTTGGGTCAGTTTTGCGGAGCTTGGTGGATTCGAGAACTGAGCTCAACTCGGTGAGGCTTTGCCAAGTTTTCCCCTATACCATGGCTATTCAAAATCAGATATCGGGACGTTTAAGAACATCATCCAATGTCAACACTTTCCCAAGGTCGCTCTTCTCTTCCACCAAAAGAACCCATCTACCAAGATACTTCCTGAGAGCTTTCCCATTATTCTTGCATGAGCCACTGGACACAAAGTCGGCCATACAAACCACTTCTCCCTGGGGCTTAGGGTCACGAATAGAAATTGATCTCAGCTTCGCTCCCGCGCTCGAGCCAAATTGAGGAAGTACATCAAGTCAACCAGTTTATTTTCACTTGGTGGAATCGACCGCTTTCCCTTCCGAGCTTGAGCTATCGTAATCGCTCTTACCCTTACTTTGATTATTACGTTCTGCTTCTAAACCATTTTCTATTTCGCCCGCCACCAAACTTGGGAACATGACTGACGACGTCACGACTCATTGTAAGCATCACCCCCTCTCGAAGTCTCGACATGCTCAGAAGTCTTAACCCTTCCCACGTCGGTCATACCGGCCATCTGCTGACCAGGATACGAGGTCGGCGCGTTAGCTTAAAAGAGCACTCTCAGCACGGTTCATTTTGGCTCTTCCTTTGTCTCACTTTTATCCCTTGATACTTTTATTCAAACCACCACAACTTCTAAAACCCTATCCAAAAAGACCACCCACCCCATCAACAATGCTACCTTCTACCGTGCTAACCTTGATTCTTGTCTTCCTTGTCTGCATTAGCGACTGGACAGCTCGGATCCAAGTTTCAAGCAATCCCGTAGCAATCGAGCTCCCCTACGCTCAGTATATTCCTCTCCTTGTTCTCTTTTCCGCCATGAGGGCTAAGACTGAGACCTAATTCAAGCACATACTGACTATAATAATAGCGCCGCGCTCTTCTGCTGCTGAAGGACCACCTTACTCCGAATGGCGTTCTCCAAGTTTTGGCGAATGATATCGACAACGCCGACGTAGCCTGGCATGCTATCCTTGCAGCATCAAGTGGTCAAACTCCTATTCCTGCCATGTACGTACAACTTGTATATTTGTGTCACTCTTTTGGAATGCACGGCGAGGAGCTGGATGGCCCTTGCAGACACGGCGTCGGACACTGTTGATTCTTCTATTACACCCTGTGAGATATCAAGAGCAATGAAATATTAACGTAGAAATCACACAGTTCAACAGTCGAAGCCCTTATCCCTTCGCACATTATGAACGCTATCGCCTTTCTCACTTGTGAGTTTCAAGTTCTCGGAGACTTTCTACTCTTTCCGCGCTGTCTCTGAAAGACGCATACTGAATTCGAGTTCTTGATCAACCAGGGTTCGGCACCCCTACACCCCACAAACTCCTGCAAGCCCACCCAGAACACTACGTCGAGATTGAGTCAGTCACCAATGGTATTACATCTATATCGTTGAGGAATGGGGAAGTCTGCTCTTCCACTACTCAATTTCCAATTACGGACCAGGACCTAAGGAGTCATATGGCAACCTTGAAGGACTACCCGTATCAGGCTGTTGGAAAGGCGACGCTGAGGGATGGAACGGTTGTTCCAAAATCCGCAACTCTCTCAGAGATAAAGAAGATGGGACGGGCATCGAAGCTGTACTTTATGGTTAATAAGTCCCCTGCGTGATGCGTGCTCCTTAACATGTTTTCGGATCTCGACTCCTCTAGCTTCGAAGAACGACGATAAGTATCTGAAAGGTTGCCATCAGCTGCCCCTGCAGATGTCATCCAAGGGTTGAGGAACCACCAGAGTATTGAATTTTCGAATTGGCTGCAGTTTGCATACAACGATACAATTGGAGGAGGTTACTCTCCCATCATTCCTAAACTTTGAAGAATCGGTTACCTATCCCTGAATGTATTGCTTGTCCAACGCATTCAAAATGTATAGGGGGTGTACGGGCCAGGACTAAAGACAAGGGTAAATAAATTGCTGATTTAAGTGGCTAGAGTTAGGGTTAGGAGTTCTTTCGCAAACAACAACGCTACATCGAATTACTGTGCTTTTCTAACACCATGTTCTGGCTCTACCTCCATACGGCGTGATAGAGCCCCACCTAACTTTACATTCTTGCGAGTCAAACCAATCAAGTCAACGACCACTGCCACTGCCTGAAGCCTTACAGCCCTGGATTACACTCAGTGATAGATATCGCGTGTTAATTTGAGCGTGCCACTGCCACCGGATGGGTCGTCTCCGCAGCTCGTGCTTCTGATAGTTCAGGGCCTTCAGTACCAGGACTGCACGTATAAGACCTGGAGCCGGAAGACAGCGTGTGAGCATGTCAACGAGGAGCGTGGCAAGAAGCGGGTCAATGGCGAGGCCGTACGCCTCGACATGGGTATTGGGCTGTGGACGAAGCGTCACGAGGTACGCACTGCTATATGCCATGACGCATACTGAGCGGGACGGCGATGACAGTCATAGGAGTGGCGGTGGAAGCGGCAGCCAGCAACCAAGGAGGCCGTAGAGAAGTGGAGTACGGAACGGAGGCTCGTTCTCTCCCAGAAGGTAGCGGCAGTGAAAGTCAACCCGTGGCTACGATATTCCGGTTGGATCATTGTCTCATCCTTATCAAAGCACGGTCTAGTCAAGACGTCCAAGTTTACACGGCTGCCATGAAGCTGCAAGTGTAGGACCGGATACTCGCCCTGTTGCTTAGATAAGCTCGAGGCAGTCGATCGGAAGGACGAACTCAAATGGTGGCACTTGCCTAAGCGAAAGGTTGCGAGCCAGCAACCATTTGAGCTACTGCAGAATAGCCATACACTTACCAGGTATAGTCGGCGGAGGCAGGCATTCTTGTGCTATGTGATGCGGACTTCGCCCGAGGTCTTTAGAAAGACACGAGCGAGACCGGGGTGAAATACATCTAGAAGCACTGGGAGTGTGTTGATGAGATCCGAAGCTTGTTAGAGAAGCGGGAGAGGGAGTGGCAGTGGCCGTTGTTGAGAATTGGCCTCCTGCTACTTTCTACTAGCTGCCTATATGCAGCTGCTACCCTAGACCTGCTCCTGCACCACTATATAACCTCTGCCATCGTCCCCCTCATCCTTCACTTTGCATTTTGGAGTCTACTGACTCCCAGTACTACATCGCACCACGCACAATAATATACCATACACCACTATACACCAGCCACTGCCACTCCTCTGCCGACACTATGTCGGAGGGCTTGGGAGGGTTTCATCGAGAACAGGAGGAGTATATGCCACCAGGACGGGCTCCTGTGATGCCAACCGACTTCAATCCCTTTGCGGCGCTTGGTTTGCAGCCCGCCACTGCTACGCAGACCGATCTCCGCCCTGCATTCTTCCGTTCTATACGGCATCGCCACGAGAATGTGACTGCTCGACACACTGCCTCTGCTAACTTGTTTCCTTCACAAGTTCAGGTACAGGCTGCTTACGATTACCTTACTGCTGGTATTCAATTCTTCTCCGAGGCGGTCAACCAGTGGACCCGTGGCCACCAAGACATCTTCCACCCATGGCTGCCCATCGGTAATGTCGACGTCTTCTCCACTGACGTCGAAGCGGCTAACGCTCCCGAATTCTTCGCCCGCGCCCTTGCTTCTGCTGCATCATCCGCTTCGGCCAGTGGCAGCCATCCTCGCCCAGCTGCTTCAGCCCCTGCCTCTTTTCCTGGCGGTGGTTCTGCATCTGCCCATGCCGAATCGTCCACTGGTGGATCTTCGCGGCGTTCGACCCCGTATGGATCTGGCACTCGCACTCAGCCATGGACGGTCGATTCCTCCTCTGACGACGATGACTCCACTCAGGATGACTCCTCGATCGATGGGTCGTCGCCGGATGATGATTTGTCGGAGGATGATGATTTGTCGGACGACGATGATGCTGGTAAAGAGGGATCGCCAACACCTACGCCCGCTCCCTCCACTCTTCCTCGCCGTCGTTCTTGTCCATATTTCTTCAGCTTTGTCACGAGCAATGCGTCTTCTTTTGCTGGTCCCTCTGCCGGCGCCACTCGCCACACTCCATCACCATCCGTGGGCGCTGCGAAGGCTGCTTCTGCAAGCCGTGCTGGTGGTCGAGCGAACAGTAACATTGGCCGTTCTCGTCGCAATGCCTATACTCCCAAATCGGTCCTTGGCGTTCGGATTGTGGTTGGCAAGTCGCTTTGGGGCCCGAACGCGGTGGTAGCTAGCTTTGATGCTCGTGGGCGAATCTTCTACCGTATCACGAAACGCGATACCAAAGGCATGCACGTCGGTGCCCCCAATATTACTGCCATCAGCTTCCACGAGATCATTCCACGACTCCCATACCAGAACTTGAATGCCGCTCAACTTCGACATACCATCGACGCTCATCTCCGTCTACGCCCCGAAAATCGCCCTTGAACTGTAGCAGTACTAACAGTGGCTTTCCTGTGGCACGTAGCAGTGGGTTCTGCCTCTTCTGTATGTAGCTGCTTGTTTAGAGTTGGTTAAACGGTGACATGTCCGCGAGTACACTGCTATGTCATATAATCGGGAGAAGGATATTTGCTTTTCATGATAACCTAACTCCTCGGAGCTTCTAAATGCAAAAAGACTAACTTAACCTTCCCCCCTAGACCTCATGATTTTCAGTTTTCCGCGGCGGTTGATACTTCCCTGTGACTGCTGCCAGGTAGTTCTACCTCCCTACATAATTCTCCAGGGCTGTGTTTTTCGACAGCTTAACAGGATGATTGGATAATAGAGGGAATGGCTTTTAGTGAGGTTGTATGAATTAGCTGAGTATTATTTCATATAAGCAACTATATTAATTATCAGAGAACCATTTCGAGACTTTCTGTGGCTTCACGTTACCTAAGTTGATATATTTCCTCGAACCTTCGCTAAGGACGTTTCGGCCTAGGGACTACGAAAACGCCGCAACAAAACGGAAAAGGGGCTCGCTTAGCCAATGTCATCACGTGATGAACTCGCTTCTCGGTGTAGATCAGTTTATGCGGTTCGGGAGGCTAGCACAGGATTGGTTAAGTGGACGGGCGGACAAGCCGCTTGGTGGTACGAAAGGGGGTTTCAGGTGGGTCTCATCCACCCTTGTTTTCTGCCAGATTTTTCAACTAAATACAGTATAGCTTCAATACCCAGAAGGTCCTCCTTTTCTTAATCTAACCTTCTCTAATCTTTCTGGTATAGAATCAATATATCTATTAATTAATTCAATATATATACCATTCTATGCTTCAAGCATAGCTTCCTTCAAGTCCTCAAGTTTCCACCTTCTATGAGGGTTTTTATTTCTAAGCTTTTGTTTTAAAACCCGCCAAATATTCTCAATAGGATTGAGATCTGGAGAAGAGGGAGGCCAGTCAATTGAATAAATGTGGTACTTTACTCGAATAGTATTGCAAAAGCTATAATTTGCTCGAGTATTTAATTTGCCATGGACTTTGCTATTATCCTCAACATAAAAGAAGTCTCTAGGCTGCTTAAATATTTTCTTTAAAGGATCTTTTAAAATTTGCTCTCTGTATTTCTTTTGAGTAAATCCTTTTCCTTCTCCTTCATATGAGATAAAGTAGAGATTTGACTTGAAGTTATATCCAATAGCTGCCCAAGCCATAATTAATTTATAGCTTGAATGAAATGTAAATTAAATACAATCAAATCTTTTTCTTTCACCTCTTTTCCGTAGCAATTTCTGCCGGCGAAGTATGTCTGTTTTAACAATTGTTTCATCTGTAAACCGTCCATGCCTCCAATACTCTTTTGTCCGGTCCCAATTAGCAATAGAGAAGCTCCACCTCTTTAATTTATTCTCTTTGGATATAAATGGTTTGTAGTTCGGAGAATGATAATGATAACCGTGGCGAGCAAATGCTGCAAGAAGAGCATTATTATAGTATTCTAATTTGAAGTGTTGGCGGATTTCTTGTAGAGTGAAGACTCGGTGCTCATAACAGCCTGTGAACCATGCTATTGTCTCTTTAATCTTCTCGTCCGGTATTTTAGGAGTGGTCCCAATAGGTTTGGCTTGACGGTCAGGTTTTTTAAGGAAATATTGAGTTGAAGAGCGTGGAATGCCAAGCTTGCGGGCAGTATCTCTTTGAGAATAGCCTTCATTAAGGAGATTGGGCTAGAGGGAAAATAGCCCCACACGTCCCATAACGTGAGTTCTAGCCTACGGCTCGCACGAAGCCTTCGAACTATACAAAGGCCTAGGTCGATACACCCGCGCGGGTGCGACTGAACTTCGTGAACCAGTTCAAGCCTTTGCTGTTAATATTTATAAATAACGTTATAAATTCACAAAGAGCTACACAAAATATTAAGAAAGATATAGCTAGCTTTAGAAAAGTTAATGATGCGGGAAAAAAAGGAAAATGAATATATTAGCCGCAAAGTAGTATTTGATTCTGTGGGTATCTAAGCATGGAGGCTGTATTCAATGGAGATTAGAACCCCATGGATAATCACAGATTCTGTGGGGTTCTGCTCATAGTTGAATCCTGGCAAGCATTGCCACAGCTTCAACCACCATGGCACAGAACTTCATGCCACGGAACCAGATGACAGAGACTCTTCCTAGTGGAGGTGGGACCAGAGCAGCTTCTAGATTCAGCTTAAAACGTATCAGCCTCTGATCTGAGCCTCGTTCTCGTCCATGCAAAGACCCTTCTAAATCACCGTGGCCAAGTCTTTGTAAGTTTTTCCTTGCCTCCAAACTCTATGGTGGCTAATGCTGTATTAATTTTCTTCTGAAATGGTTAGTATCCGCAGCTTACTATATTCTATTATTGAATTTCGTGATAAAAGGGATAAGTTATTAGTATTAAAATAGACATTTACCGAAAAATAGATATTGATAAGACTTGCTCTATATTATATTATACTAGTAATCTCTTATAAAATCAAGCCTAAGTTCCTATAACGTACTAATGAAATTTAAGAAGTAATACTAAGTCCTTAATTCTAAATCTCTCTTATTTAACACTAAGATAACAATTGTTAGTAACATCATAACAATAGCACAAACAAGTGCTCCTATTGACAGACTCGCTGCATCTCCCTTTTCTATGCTAATAATTGGTCCAGACTCCTGAATCTCTGATTCTACATAAAATAGGATGGCAGGAGGTATAGCAAATGGAATGCAATATAATATCGCCAATAAACAGATCCCAACCTTCATTAAGTTATTTGTAACAGTGCGAATTATAAGTAGACAAAAGAATAATGTCGTGGCTAAAATAGCGAAGAATCCTATGCCAACAACGATAGGGCCTTTAATATTAGCAGACGTGACCTTCGCTGTAACCCCTTCTAGGTATTGAAGAGGCTGGAATTGGCTAGTAACAAGATTTTGGATATCCTCAGAAAATTGTTTGATAGCCTCTGGTATAATATCAGAGATATTCAACGGCAAGTTGGTGCAGTTGGTATGATCGGTAAACCCAACGCAGAATTCGCTTATACCAAGCGAAAGATTTCTTGGGAGTAATGCTTCAATTGCTGTTTCAGCAGCGCTAGCAGCGCTTGCGGCACCCGCAACCAGGCTTGCTCCCGCAGCAGTGGCTGTCGCAACCAAGCTTGCTCCTTCAGCAGTAGCTGTCGCAACAAGGCTTGCGCCTTCGGCAGTGGCTGTTGCAAGTAGGCTTCCGAGGTCGGGAACGCCTCGTTGCTTGAGATGTAGATCGGGGATATCGAGGATATCACTTATATTGAACTAAAATTGTGAACTTATTAGCTAAATAAAAAGTAAAGGGGTATATTTTATACAGTTAAACTTAACGTTGCAACACCCGCTCGTTGTGTTTTTTCTTGGAATAGCAATAGAATTACTAGTACTGCACAACAGAAGGTAACAGAGGATAAGGCAACAAAGGCCCCGATTTGGAGCCCGCTTTTGTGCTTTAGCATTTGACGCATTTGAAGTTGGATAAGTCCAAATTCGGGCATTACAAGGTGCGAGTATTCAGTGATAAGTAGGCACGACTCGGGTAAGAGGCGTGAAACAAAAAAATACTAAATATAGTACTCAATTTCACATAGCCGTTCTCGCCGCCTGAATACCTTTACTGCTTTTAGACATGATGCTGACAGATTATATTTAGCCATACTCCTCCCTGCCTTAATGCTCCGGCGAGTTCTCATTCACAATGAAGAGGTTGCCCGAAAAAGTCTCTCCAGTCATCCAGAAGTACAGTAATATTATCCTCTTGATCTTATGTTATAAAACTTAATGAATAGCCCCGCCGCCGCCCAAGTCCATTGCGGACTTCCCAAGTTGGTCCCGCAATAGTCATCAAGACTAGTAATTTCATTTTTGTAACACGAGATTGAACGCATACAGATGATGATGAAACTTCCCGCACACGAATAATTTGCTCGAATATCGTCAGCTCTTCAAGATACTTTGGTCGAGGTCATCATCTTTATCGCAATAGTGCTCAGGTCTTAGACTTAATTTGATAGATATGAACAGCATTACAGTGCTGTAAATGACATTCCCAACTTATTTGATGACACACAATTCACGACCAGTATAGGTACTGTATAGTCGCTTGCAAAATTGGTTTCGTCCAATTCCGCCTAAAATGAGTGTGAGCACATATCACCTCCGCCAATAAGTAGCGCTTCTACTATTAAGTTTAATAAGTCAAGATTTTGTACGAAAAAGGCCGCTATAAGGCTACAGCAATTATCGAGTCTGGCTATTACCGTGCTCCTTTGTCATCCTTTATACTCGACCAGACCACGGTGTCTTTGAAGGAGTACCCTGACCTCCCTATTCTCTAGAAATTGCCCTCTCTACTTAACGTCAGCAATCTAAGCTACGGATCACTCTCATACTATGAATGCATCCTCGTTTGCTCTGGCTAGAAGCTGCACTACACATCTCGTTGTCCAACCCTCAGATTTACGCCTGAATCCACCGGAAAGCTATCTATTCGTTCAGGATGGCCTGATTATTGCATGTGGACTGCTTTATTCGTTATGCTACATCTTCTATGCTATAAGAACATACAGCGATAGAAGATGTGCCGGACCTGTCGTTTGCATGTACGTTTGTCCTCAAAGGATAAAACAAAAATCGCTAATTAAAAGTGTAGATGCGGAAATTTGTCCTATGAACTCTTCTACGCCTTGACAACGACGTCTACAATATTTGAGAGGACAAGCTTTTTGGTTTGGTTTAGCCTGGATGTCATCTTTGCCACTACCGCTGTTTTATCTACTTACGCACCTGGTCGAAGACTTAGAATATTTCTCCAAATTTTTGGAGGGTTTCTTGTCGGCGTCCTAGTCTTATATATACTCTCTGTAATATTTCCAGACGATCGTCAACAGGTAACAGCCTATTGGACCGGTATCCTCTTGGAACTACCTGTAGGCTGGGTAAGTGTATATTTGCTATTAAAACACCAAGATACAAAAGGCCATTCTATTGAGATCTGGTAAACACTCCCTTCTCCTTTTCAACTGAGCACTTACTAACGGGAGAGCACTTTCTTAGGCTTACTCGCGTTCTGGGGTGTATTGCCGCTTATGGTGTCTTTATTTGGCGATACTTAAATGTGCCCAAGAATTGGGCATACGTTGGCTCTTCTTGGAGTATTGGAATAATGGTACTAACTATAATTCCTGAAATAATCTACCCTTTCATTTATATTTGGATAAAGATGCAAAAGGAGAAAAGGGCATAACAATAGTAAGAAGTCGTACGATTTCCTACATTTTTAATGATTAGGAGAATGAGGAAGGTGAGGAGGAGGAGGAGGAGGATAAGCTAATGTTAAACCCTTCCCAAAGCAAGAAGAGAAAGAGGGAGGCAAAGGGAGGGTGAGGGAAGGAGAAGATGAGGAGGATAGTGTTGCAAATGTTTTGAAAGCAAACCAGTAACTTAGAGGAGCAATAAACGACGGCCAGGACATCTTGAGGCATACGTGCGTCACTGTGGCTGAAGGATGGGTAGAGTATGCCAGAAGGGACGGACAATGATAGATGTCAAGGATAGTTTATTGAATATAGATCAATCATATGCACTTCAGCTTTTAAGTCATAACAGAACTATCTTGCTCGCAGTGTCAGCCAAATCTTAGCTAACATCGATGGGTGACCCCGCTAAGCTGAATATTTAGCTACTGTAGGCCGGAACCATGCTAGTGTCCGCACATGTGGGTCAAAAATAAAATCATAGAGTGTCAAGTGTGAAACTGGTTTCGCGGACTTGATGGCGAGCTGCTTTGATGTACTTGCACAGTACTATTCGGTTCCTTCTTCACTAAAGCTTTGTTTTCCAGGTCTTGCCCAACCTCAAACTTGATCCCATCTCTAATTTGGGGACGCATTTCCAAATCGGAGGCATGCATCTGAAGATTTTGCGCTTGGCAGTGACTCAAGTTGCGCTTGCGCAACTACCTTTATGGCTAAAAGATACTCATCCTTGGCGAGATCCTTAATAATGGCTCTCACATCCGTTGTACAACCTGTTAGATAATTTAGGTAGTCTCGCAAGTGTACGGCAGGCTGATTGTCGCCTAGAGTCAACTAGTCTACCCTTAGGTAGAAGTTTCTTTGGGAAGAGCTCATTTTGGCTGTTGAAGATTCATCTCCCCCGATGTGAAAAAGTCAACTAAGTTTTGAGCTTTTGTGCTGCCATCTTGTGCACGCTGAAAGTCTATGCGTAGTTTACGGATCTCGTCATTAAACTGGTTCCTCTTTATCGCTTTCTCTAGATGCGCCTGAGATTGGACATTTCCCCAGTAAGCTGCAAACACTGCATCTGCCCTGCCGACTCGAGCAAAGACCCCTTTGACGACCCAAAGGTCGGAACGGTGTAATCAGCACTGCTCTCATCGCAGACGCAACCTCAATCGCTTTCACCGGACGTTCTAGATCCCGCTACGAATATAGAGCACTCATTGATCAAGCCCTATACGGTATAACAAATCTATACCTGGACTAACTTCACTAGACGAGATGTATTCTTTGGGGCTCAGAGGCGGCTTAACCACAGCCGAGGCGGCCACGACAAAACACTCGCGCTCGACGACATCGCGCGACGTCGCACCCTTGTAACTCGCCCACCATTTGTGGATTGAATATACGAGAATAATTGGTGGGAAGGGAGCAAATTGCCGAGCATGGGATATACTATGACCTACTTGCGCCAACAAGAGCTGTTTCTGAAATCTAAGGCAATACCTGGACAGTGTTCCTGAGGGAACCTATTGCCGCTGCCCTCATTCCAACCTGACTGATGACGAGTGCCATCTCCGAAGAAAGTCTAATCATGCATACCAGGAAGGTCCCGATTGGCGGGCTCTCTTCCGCAGACGTATGGCTCGCATGGTAGGACAGCTAAGTGGAGTGGACTTAGCGTAACTGAGGAGTCTGGATCTAGGCATGTGCGTCACTGTCCTCGCCCTGCTCTTGGTACAGAGGTCACGGGTTTCATGATAAATCAGTCGGCCCTTCTTCTCACCCTTACTCTCCCCTTGGTTGACGAATCATGGAGTGGCATCTGCAAGATCCATCTATCCCCGGGTGCTACCAACGTATAAATCATCCACATCATATTTCCATACTTCTATTACACAAACCTTCATCACAACACACAACATCCTGCAACTCACTGCAAAGACAGGAAGATACAACCCATCAAACTCGACTTTGGACATCCCCAACACACGAATTTTCCGAGAGCCTATGTTCGGATTGATCATCGCGAACAAAGAACACACGGAGGAACGAGGCCAGATCCTATTGTAATCCAACTGCAAGAACTACTTGTATCTCTTGGTTCCATCATCACTCGTTAAGCCTGTGCAAGTATCACTAACGTGCCTCCCTGCATAGCGAAACACCCTGTGTGCCGAAACAGACCATTGAAATGGGATGAATTTCGAGATTAACAGATCGCTATACTAGGAAGAATAGTGCGATGAACATATTGCCAAATCTGAATATAAACAATTTTTATTGCAGGTATTTTAAAAGTAATATTACGAAGGAAATATCGGAATCCTTGCGATTTGATTGGTCTGTCTCGGCACACAGGGTGTTTCGGCACGCAGTGATGGACGTTAGGTATCTTGCTCCTACTTATCCCATGCAGAGGTAGGCGTATGCATAATGTCGATCTCTTTTTTGTGGAAGCTTTCTTAAAGCTCACCCAGCACCATCTTCGACTTTGACACCGTAAGTAGCAAGGCCTTAGGCGACCAGCCTGACGGCTGTTATAGTCGAACACCTGGTGAAGACGCTGAACCTTCCGAAGTCCTTTTAGACAATGACGATGGTCTATTCTGTAATAGCCCGTCTGATTTCGACATGACAAAACATGATCCACGGATTGGTAAGTAGAACACACATGACGAGGTTAATAAGGACAGGTGCCACATATCCATTCGGCGAAGTTGCCAGATAACCCAGCGCCGAAGGAGCAGCTATTAACCTGGTGCTGGTCGAATACGTTGATCCAGTCCTCGAGGAGGGAGCTTCGTGCTTGCTCGATCACGCGGTCAAAGGAGTCGAGAAGGAGGCGGAGCTGGTCCTTGGAACGACTCTCTTGCTCGTGGAGGGCCGCTTGGCGTGTAGATGCCATGCTTGGAGAGAGTTTGATGAGAGCGGCGGCTTGGCGAAGGCCGTGTCCTCGCAAGTAGCTGGTCCACTGCGTCGTCTCGAGCCAGGCAGAGATCCGGCTAAAGTGTTGCTGTCCTGGGAAGTGAGGAGCAGCCGGGTCTAAGGCTGCTAGCTTTTGATCGAGCTGTAGTTCGATCTGCTGAGGGATCGTGTTGGTGATATGGGTGGGTATAGCTATTCGCCACTTCGGGGAAATATCACTGATCTTTTATTTCCTTTTTGTTATTATTGCTACCACATTTACCTCCTGAATGGCCTATTTAATCATGTGACTAGCTTCATGCTAGCTTATGAGGAGACTCTTTTTCCCTCACTTTAGTTTAGAACCAGACTTCAAATTCACGTGTATCTTCACTTATGTCGGAGAAGGGTATCCAAGCTCTCACGATCTGATGCTCGTTTTGCAAGCAATCGTAAGCTCAGTCTTCGCTCTCCCTATCTGCGCTAGCTAGCTGTAATGGAAAGTAGCAGCGGAAGATGCTTCTCTGGAAGAAGGTCTGACAAAAGATTAGGAAGATTGCTACTGTGTGAAGACCTATTTGTGCCTCAAGTGCCGTTGATGGGCGACTGGCGACGGACCCACTGGTGCTTGTCGTTAAGATGGGCTGCAATCCCGCGCTCCGATATGCACGTATCCGGTTTCGAAGTAGGACAGAGCCTGCAGCAGTCCTGGTAAAGGCGGAGGAAGGGGTGTACCGGCACCTCTATGGCATCTCCTTGATCCAGGCAGGAGGGCGGGCGGGGTACGTGAGGCAGCGGTCCTTGAGAATTCGGATCTGTGCCGTGGTCAACCCTTCTTCCTTTCGGTGCTGGTCTTGGAGGTAGCTCGCAACCTCGCGTATTACAATAGCACACTGGCACACTGGCAGAGCTGGCAGATAGACTCCTAAGCGGCGTCGAAGATCAAGAGATCCTCCCGAACACCGCTTAAGGCGGAGGAAAAAGGAGCTGGAGCCGACATGCTTAGAGTCGAGGTTTGTAATAGAATCGAGCTTAGCTCTCGAGTTGAACGAGCGGATTGTGATTCGAGGAGAGGAAAACAGCTAGAGCGCACGGAAGAGGAGAGTTCCTTCTCTTCCCTAAAACTCGAAACTCACGCGCCCCCTTTAGCTCATTTTAATCTCTACGAATCCTACACGGCAGAAGAGACGCCTCGAGATCGAGATCACCGGATTTGTTAAGCGGTATCGCGATCTGCGGTAGGGGGAGGGGGGAGGCGCGCACAAGAGGCACAAGGGTGCCCCTTGGTTCGCGGGGGACCATCAGGGGGCGAAGAACTCGCAGGTAGGGCTACCTGCGAGTTGACAGTCCACAGTAGGAATTATGGTTAGGTTAACGGGACGGCGAAGAGTTTGAAGTCGCGAGGGCAGTAGACGTTAGAGTTTGGAAATACACATCGAGTCCGTAATTATATCACAGGACACAATTGAACTTCATAGCATCTTTATTCATATTCCCTCCCATCTCTCTCTCTCCCTCGACCATCCGCTCCTTAATCCTATATACTAAATTGACAGCAGCCTTTCAAGTTAGGCTCATCTAGTCTTAACACCACATGGGAGAAGGAAGGAAGGCTCAGGATAAGTGGAAAAAGGGGAACACTGGCGATGGTGGTTTTCTAAGGCGAAAGATGGACCGGATTCGAGGGATTTTAGCATTACGGACTGCTTTCCTATCTTTTGGTCTACCTTTTGTTTCAGTGAGTAGGCTAGGTACTTGCTAATTCATTGTTCTTGAGTAGCGAGGTTGGAGTATGGCATGAGAGGATATATTATAAGGTTCACTTCATTTTTAATAGGACGGTAATAGAGAGGAAGGAGAATAGGGAATACAGGAAGAAGAGAGAACTGTAGCAAGAATCAATGTGTCATGAAGTTCACTTGCAGTTCTGGCATCACCATAGAACAGTAATGGAATCCCAGGATCTCCCTCATTCAGGTAGGACTGAGCCCGTTCTTTCCAAGACCCTCCCGTCCGAAATTTCATCTCCGAGCACCAATAGGACATCAAGACATCTTCACACATAATGCACTCCCCTCTTACCCGGCCTCGTCCCCTCAGGGATTCTGAACCCTCTTCTCCGCAATTTCATATATGAGGGACATGGACAGCGGCACTAGAATTGGGGAAACATACCTCGAGGCTCGAGACTTGATTTCCCACATGGATTATGAGTTCCTTTTTAAGCCTAAAAGAAGAGAAGAAGCAAATTCTGGTGCTACTTAGCACGTCAAAACACTTTTGTGTACGTTTGAGGCATAAATCTACATCAGAAAAATCTACATTAGACTTTAAATAAGTTATTGTTTGATTCTTAGCTAGATCACAGAATCACGTTCGAGATATGATTGTATTTACGTTAGTTATATCATTAGTGAAATACTGAAAACAGTCAAATTTAGCAAAGCCGTCTTCTTCTCTTTAGACTCCTGATGACAAGTAATATTTTTATGAATATCACGGCTGAACTAGGCCTTCATGACTATTGCCTGCCTTCCACGTCTTAAGAACGAATTCAACGCTCGCTCAAATGTGTAACCAGAGCAGAAGTGAGTGGTATATGCTCGATTAACATCTGAAAATAAAAGCTTTAAATTGCTCTGAAAGTTTTCAACTGAGGAGTTAAAGGCATACTTCTGCGGTCCTAGGTAATAGAGTCACGAATTTCTGAGAATAATGAGTTTGTAATTTCTTGTCGATGGGTTTATCTGCCGAATCTTTCTAAAACTTACTATTTATAGCTCCAGTGCGACTTGACTAGGAATCTAGTACCGAGCCATAAGCAGACAGAGCTGAATAGGTAGGAAAAGAAGTTTTAGCCAGTCTTGGAATTGGAAAATTACTGTTTTACAAGTTAACTATTAAAATAGACCAAGCTTTGAGTTTTAGTAATTTATATTTAGACAATTTTTTGTTAAAATAGTTTGTTACAATGCTTTTTGTACTATTTTATATTAATTCTTTTTGGTATTCTTTCTGACTTTTATAAAAACAGTGTGTTTCTCAAGTATTGGATGGGCAATCTTTATAATAAGGTCCACAGAGCTAAGGCTAGATCAATAAACATTATCTTTAAGATGCTATTTATTGTAGATGTACCATTCTATTGAGTATAGTACTGAAGTGTGACCTTGGCCTGAATTTAGGTCTAGTAGATAAAACAGATTGGGAAATTTATTTATAGCAATCGTTTTATAAGCTTCAATTTCTTCAAAATTATTCTAGTGTTGTTTTAAGAAAATACTATTATATCCAAATACAGAGTCTGCTTGTTATTGAGTAAATTCAAATTCAGTTACCAAGATCTGAATTGTAGGCCAATTAGTAAAGAGTTTCTATTCTAATTTTTTTAGCTGTACTTACAATAAAGTCGGCAGAGTAGTTCTTTCCTGATGTACTTAGAACACTATTGTATTGTACTAAAATAATCAAATTCTTGGTAAAGAGCATTTTAGGATTGTAAAGTATTGTTATATATTTGTTATCAAGGATCCTTTGCTATTAAAAGTTCAGTAGGTTATTTAAATCTTAGTTAGTGGCTTCTACTTTGTAACCCAAATCATATTAAGAACTTAGAAAAGGCTAATAACGCTCTAATTTATATTAGTCTGCTTAGTAAGTCTAAATACATGCAGAATAACAAATCTAAGACTGATTTACAAACATAGTTTTAACTAATATAAACAGATTTTTGTTATGCTTATTATCTACTTTTGTTTTTATAGAATTGAGTAAGTACTGTCTTAAGAATCCAAAAGACAAACTATTAAGCTAGTATTAATAAGAGAGGTGTATATTAAAATAAAGCTTGCTAAAGGCGATTTATACAGAAGTTTAGCATTGAAATATAATATTAAGGGCTCTAAACAATTACAATAAGTGGTTAAAAATTGGCCTTCTGGGAAATATAGAGCTGTATTCACTTACCCTAATGAATTAAGTAATGCTACTAATATTATCAATAATTGCCAAAATAATCTAAAAGACGGAATCTAAGAGATTAGTAAAATAATAGTCTGCCTAATTACTAATAAACTTACATCTATTATTAATTACAATAATATTACAATTCTTAAGATTATATTTCTGATTTTATTAGACAGTATAAATCACAGAGTCTTTAAAAGTATCTATTTTATATATTGTTAAATATTTAGAATTAGTATAGCCACTAATGACTAATACTAGTATCTTTGCTTTATATACAAAGCTTTTGCTATTCTTAAGGTTCTGTATAATAATATACTATTTAGAAGTCTTTTCTAATCATTAGACACTTTTTCATTTGGTTTATAACTTTATATACAGTATAATATTATACTATAGAACTACTTATCAAAGATATTCAAGAATCTTTTTCTAGGAAAGAAATATACTAGTAAAATTTGTATTAGGAAACTACAAGAGTAAATAGAATATAGCTGATATATCAATATTACAATTAGAGTCTTTATAGTTTTAGTAGTTATTAAACAAAATAATTTGGGTTCTTATATTTATTAGACAACTATATACCTTCAAAATTATAATCTTGATTATATATTATATAGTTAGTAAAGTTTAACTTTCGCTGGAGCTGATAAGCCAGGTTAATGTCAGAGAATCCGACTTCTATTATCACAATGTTATTATACAAGGTTGGTATAGTATTGGTACTCATTTCTGGCCATTGATTTTTTACCAGCGCGAGATCTTCTCCTTTATGGTGGGCTTTTGAGGCAAGGCACTTACGCTCCGGGCGGCCGAAAAATACGAAGAAATTTTCTGTAGTCAGCACGCTCGAGTGCGACTTCCAACTGTTATAGCAACGAAAGGAAACTAGTCACACTTCTGCCCTTTCTGGCCAAATGGGAGGCTCCATGTGTAGCGCCATAGAGACTCTAATTGATGACGGATGATTCAGCAAACGACCACCAAAATCAAGCGAAATCCGTCGTCAATTAGTGCCAGGACTGGTGCTTATATCCGGATGACACACATTCATCACAACCCGTATCAAGGGGCCTTTGGCTGATACTAATCACAGGTCTCCTATCTTAGATACACAAGACCCCTTCATCCCGCGTCTCCTTTGCAGACCTCGCAGTGTGTGTCTTACCAGGGCTAATTCTTTGTATGCGCGAAGTACGATTTACAGCTTCGTTTACATTATCACCATAAACGCCTTCGCAATAAGTTTACCACTAGTACTTTCATATATACTTAGAATTTCAATTAAGAAGAGTATATATATACTACTAAAAGAGAATCTGTTAATCGTGTATTTGATTAAATAAATACTTCCTTTCTGAACAATATTTATAATCGTTTTCGCTGTATTTATAGAACTGGCTTTTTATGACATCTATATAAAATATATGAATCCGCTTGGAAACGTGAGGGAGGTCAATTTAGAGAATTTGGTGGAGCATGAGGGTGTCGTTACTAGAGCAAACAACGACGAACATTCTGGCATGTGTCCAGTAAGGATTTCGAGAATCATAGCAGACACAGACTCTTTGATATCCGCCACAAATAGTGAAAAGGATGCCAATAGAGTTTGCAAATCAACAAACAAGGTAAAAAAACTGCATAACAAGCCTATTCTCTTTCTGTACTATTTGAAGCATTAGTGCCTTACTTCTTTCAAAGACAGCTTTTGATATTCATATTTTTATATTGGTATATCAGTAAGTCTGTAAGTTTGCTATAGTCTAATTTTGTGTATTAATTTACTCTACAATTTAAAGAGTAAATGACCATTTCGAAAAGCTTGGTTTAATATTAAAGACCAAGACTATACTATTAGGGAAGGATCTTATCTAATAATAGCTTAGAAATTAAGAGAGTATCTCATATCCGAGGTAAGTAAGAGGATTACAATCCTACAATTTCCATACTTGTTTATCCCCTAAGCAAATATTAAGTTCTATTTAGGACACAGACCCAAGCGAATAGGCCTATGCTTATCTACTTGCCGTACCTTTAATAAATAATTAAGTAGACAACTTTTTAGAATTCTAATATTTTTATATAGCAGATTAAGAATTAACAACAATTATCTCTAAACTTAATACTTTATATAACAAATACTGAATATAGCTTGTTTATTAAAGTCTTAAATCAAAGCTCGAATCTAAAGAATTAAGAAAGAGTTTATATACCTTTCAAGAATACTTTGGCAAAGATATTTATATTTTCTCTTTTATGTTCTTAATAGATAAAAACTATACTATTAATATATATAATTCTTGTATCTTTTTATCAAATCAGTTAAATATCTTAGTTACTCTTACTAAAGTAGAAGATAAACTATTACTAGTTATTTGTATAATTTTGAGTTTACTAGACTTAGATATCTTAGTAATGTCTATGTAGAAGAAATTAGCTTTTCTTATATATTAGTACTATATACCTATTACTATAGTTATAACATATCAAATTCTCTTTTAAGCAACAAGGATTTATTTGAAAGCTCCTTAAGTTTGAACTAGACCAGAGTCTACAAAAATAGTATTAAGAAAGTCTGCTAGAGTAGTTGAAAGGTATATAATGATTATTCCTTTTATATAGTATATTTCTAATTATCTTACTAAAATCTTAGAGCATAGCTTCTGTCTTATTCTTAAAGCTTTTGTTAAAAACTATTCTTTACTAATATTAGTAACCTATATTACTTTTGGAGAGCATAGCAAAAAATCGGAAATATTCCGCTTTTTTAATGTACAAAAACCAAATCAGAAACCAAGCAATTTGGATACTCCTTTTACTAAGACAGAAGAATCACAAAGCCTATACTTTGGCAAAGATAATAGTCCTCCAAATATTACTCTTTAGATAATTAGCCCAGTATTTTATTCTCATTTCTTTCACTATGATTCTCTATGCAGCGCATTTACTGGCGAGCTTCTTAATGATATTCGAACACACACTCTATGGTCATCGGATCCTGATTTCTTCATGTCCATCTTTTGTTCAACCGTCAGGCTTACGGGAACAAAGCCTATCACGTACCCGTCTGGCGGCAGCCACTGGCGCTGGTAGCTTATCTCCATCCTTTGTACTTCTTTAGTGACAACCAATCACCCTTATAGCACATTGTATAAATCTTTTAGAGGATTATTAGGTATAGATCATTAAATACTGGAGCACTGTTTACGCTCCAAAGTAAAAGATTATCGATGTACTGTACTATGTGTTTTTATTGGTGAATAGATTAGTAGAACTATAGGGCCGTTAAAGCGATTTTCTGATGATCTAGAATTATTTAGATTGAGCAGAGATACAGTTTTAAGGATTTATAACGCAATAATCAAGGTCTTTATAGTTACTATGATAGTATTATTAATTAGAATACTAGAAGCAGAATATAATACCCAGATTAAGGGATTGGTAGAATGGGCAGTTGCAGGAGTTAACCTCTGGGCCTGTTTAAAGGCTTATGTGTAATACTGCTTTTTACACTAATACCTCGCTAGGAACATTCTTAGCAGAGTACCAGCAGAATGAAATGGTACTAGTGGTTCACAGGCTTTTGGAATCGTTGATGAATAGCCTCAAAAGGGTCCTTTCGAGTGACATAGTATAGGACCCGGTGTGCTGGATATATAAAGTAGTGATGAGTATTAAAAAAAAGCTGCAACTGCTCCATCTGCTTTATGATTAGCATCTATAAAATGAAAAGTCTCTTAGGTGGTAGAGGCCAGCGCAGTTTCGGAATCGAGCTTCCATTGCCGACGCTTCAGTGTCGGTAGCCATGTCCGCTAAAACCTGGATGAGTTCCAACGGTAGTACTCTTTGAAAGAGGCCCGGGGCTTTAAAACAGCAACCTTTGGCTTTTCTGTCCCGATACTGATAATACAACTAACCGTTCTCTCGGGGCCAAATTGCTTCCCCGCTTCTTAGACAAGATGCCGCACAGGATTGTTGCACCCCATCCCTGCATCGATAAACTCCTCTTGTAGACTGGATCTCCAATACAAATACGCTTGAAGAA
>Ga0182030_10008266_pt1 | contig 21594 bp, 18 predicted proteins | sample 812S3MmetaG_FD_121299 | JGI IMG/M metagenome (GOLD analysis project Ga0182030, IMG submission 121299) | Permafrost microbial communities from Stordalen Mire, Sweden - 812S3M metaG (Illumina Assembly) | ecosystem: Environmental > Terrestrial > Soil > Wetlands > Permafrost | place: Sweden...
ATGGGAATTCCGTTCGAGGAAACTGCGGCAGCCTGTACGGGTCCGGCCGCAATTGCATCGGACCCATGTGACTTGGCTGGTGCCGCAAACAGGACTCGAACCTGTGACCCCGTCATTACGAATTTCATGGTCCTTGATTTCCGGGAGTTGCCGTTGTATTCCGAACGCATCCAAACTGCAGGAAACTAAGCACTTTACTGTTTATCATGATATCCCAAAATTGACAGAGTTATTCAAACGGTGGTTCCTTGGTGGTTCCAGTGGCTTGGTGGTTCCTGGAGGATGGGGTTGGCTAGACAAATCACGAAACGACTCATCGATGCCTCGAAGCCTAAGGCAACGGAATATTTCGTTTGGGACGGCGCCCTCGCGGGATTCGGTGTGCGAGTACAGCCATCAGGCGTGATGAGCTATGTGGTCAAATACCGGGCTGGCAGCGGCCGCGGCGCGCCGACCCGGCGGCTTACCTTAGGCAAGGTCGGCACGCTTACGCCGGACGAAGCGCGGACGCTGGCCAAGAAGACGCTGGGTTCGGTTGCCCACGGCGCCGATCCGGCAGCCCAGCGAGCCGCTGACAAGCGCGCATCGACCCTGGCCGAGGTGGCCGAGCAGTTTCTGACCGAGCACGTGGAAGCCAAGCGCGCCAAGTCTTCCGCGAAGTCCTACCGTGATTTGCTCGAGCGGCTGGCGATCCCGGACCTGGGCAAGCGCAAGGCCGAAAAGATCACCTCTGCCGAAATTCAGCGACTGCACAGCAAGCACGGCCACAGCCCTTATCAGGCGAATCGGCTTTTGCGTGTTCTGAGCAGTCTGTTCGGGTTTGCGGCCAAGGTTCACGTCGTCCCTGTTGGCTTCAATCCGTGCCGCGGGATTGAGTATTTCCCAGAAGAGGGGCGGGAACGGTATCTGTCGACGCTGGAATTGGCGCAGATTGGGGAGGCCATCCGGGAGGCTGAGACCATCGGCCTTCCGTATACGGTGGACGCTTTGAAGCCCAAGGCGAAGCATGCGGCGAAAGAAGATAACCGCCGCACCGTCATCGGCCCACACGCCGCGGGAGCACTCCGCCTCCTGATTTTTACCGGCGCCAGGCTCCGGGAGATTCTGCACTTGAAGTGGGAGCACATCGATTTCGAACGCGGGCTTCTTCTTCCGACGAGTAAGACCGGCAAAAAGACCATCGTGTTGAACGCGCCGTCCCTGGCAATCCTGACCGCTCTGCCGCAGGTAGGTGCCTATGTCATCGCCGGCACGTCCGCCGGCACCAACGACGAAAAGCCCCGATCCGACCTCAAGAAACCATGGAAGGCCATCGCCAAGCGCGCCAGGCTTGAGGACGTCAGGATACACGATCTCCGGCACACCCATGCCTCTGTCGGCGCCGGTATGGGGCTGGGATTGCCGATAATTGGCAAGCTCCTGGGCCATACCCAATCGGCGACCACACAACGCTATGCCCATCTGGACGACGATCCTGTGCGCAAGGCTTCAGAGCAGATCGGCAGTCGTTTGGCCACCGCCATGGGCGAGATAAAGACCAACGTTGCGCCGGTTTCCGACTTGAGAGCGGCAAGAAAATCGAAAAGCCGACGCGGTTAGGCATCTATGCGTCGAAACTCGCGGCTGTTATCCGAAAGACCGCTACCTCGCGGGTTGACCGTTTCGATAAGTCAGATCCTTCTCCGGCACTTCGGCGATCGACTTCGGCGCCGCTCTCATTTTGATCAAGAGACGATCGGCTCAGCATCAGTCCGAATGATGGCCATCCTTGCCAAGAAGAAGGTCACTGGAGCACGTGCGGCAAGGGCCGTAGAGGAAACACTAGATTTGGCTGCTTCGGTGGTTTTGACCGATCACCAAAGAGATATGGCGCGCAGTCGTATCGACGTAGGTCAGCGTGCCGCCAAAGAGTTGTGCCGCAGGTTCGATTTGTTCGTTAGCGAAGTAGCTGCGCTACCTCCAAATTCCAAACATTCGCTGAACCAATGTGTAGAACGCTCACTCGCGTGCGGCTCCTTCGACACCGAGATATTCTACTCAGTGCTCGACGCGATTGCCGCAGTCTTGCCGGGCCTATCGCCCAAGGTACGCGCCGACGCCGCCTACACAGCGCTATTCGAGGGCGACGGCGTAAATCGAGAACGGGGCACACAATCGAGCGCAAAGTTGCTTTGGGAGGATCTCGACGCCGAAACCAGGCGCAGATGCGAGATGGCGATCGAGGCGAGATCGCCTAAGGATGTTTCGCTTTTCAGGATGCTCGCGGACGCCTTGAGCCGCATACACCCATTCAGGCGAGGGGCACCACCGTCCGTCTTCCGCGACTACGCGAGATCGGTCGATCGCATTGGCACAAGCTCGGTATCGTCAAAGGGCTTCCCGCTCGGCTCAACCGTAGCGTTTCAGCTGCGCTCGGTGAGTGGGTAACCCGTTCCCCACCAGTGGGGAACTGGGGCGCCCGCCGGGCGCTCCTCGCGAACACACATCCGCGCCGGGCCGGTCGCGCTCGCCGGGAACTGGTCTTGCGTGATGGTGTCTCAGTGTCTCACTGAGCGAATCAAATCTTCAAGGTGGAACGGTACGGCGCCGTCAACAGGGCTGCATATGTCTTGAAGAGCCTTCAGAAACTTCCGGTTCGAAAGCCAGCGCTTTGTCTGGCCGCTCAGATATTCCTGTGACACCCGCTGCTTGCTCGATGCTATTGGTTCAATCCTTTCAAATGCCCCTTCATTTTCTGAAGCTGGCGGGTTGGTCAATTGCCGAAAGCCATCCTGTCCGGCCAGAGGGCTCCACTCAAATACGGGATCAAATTTGACTGCCGATTGACACCAGAGTTCCAAAAAAGGTGAGGTTGGGCGCTCGAAGAGATGACCATCGGCGTCCCAGAGCGCCCCTCATTCAGTTAATGCGACAATTAGGACGCACAACGTATTCTAGTCGCGAGCACCCGCCCCTGCGCGCTCAGCATGAGTATATTCCGAACGTAGCGCTTTGCTGCGCGATAGCGCACTCATGGCGTCGGCGGGACAAAAGCCGAGTGAATTGTTCGCAATGCAGTCTCGTTAAGGCATCGAGACTTGCTGAACATGGAAGCGCTTGCCCAAAAGCCCGTCTCGCCATCGAGCACAGCGCCTCCGAACAAGGATCTTCTCTGGACGTCGAGCACCGTGTTCCGCGCCCCCGCTCTCATAAGGAATCATCAATGAACAAGGTTATTTCCGCAAGTGATGCAGCCGCGTTGATCAAGGACGGTTGCACGGTCGGCGCAAGTGCTCTCACCTTGGCGGGCTGGCCGGAAGAGCTGGCCATCGCCATGGAGAAGCGCTTCCTTGCCTCCGGTCATCCGGCCAAACTGACGCTCGTGCACGCCTCAGGAATTGGTGATTGGAAGACGCGGGGTACCGAGCATTTTGCTCATCGAGGCATGATCAGCCGCTGGATCGGTGGACATACAGGACTTGCACCGGGTCTGGCCAAGATGGTCGTCGATGGCGACTGCGAGGGTTATTGCAGGCCGCAGGGCGTCGTCACTCAATTGTGGCGAGATATCGCCGCCCACCGTCCAGGTCTCATCACAAAGACCGGCCTCGGAACGTTCGTCGATCCGCGCCTCCAGGGCGGTAAGCTGAACAAGGCGACCACCGAGGACATCTGCAAGGTGATCCAGCTCGAGGGCGAGGAGTGGATGTTCTACCCGAGCTTCAAGGTCGATGTCGCGATCATTCGAGGGACCACCGCCGACGAGAACGGCAACATGACAGTCGAGAATGAAGGCGCCCTGCTCGAGTGCCTCCCGTTGGCGCAAGCGGCCAAGAATACAGGCGGCATTGTCATCGCCGAGGTCGCCTATCTCGCGAAGAATGGCACCCTCAATCCCAAGGACGTCCGCGTTCCCGGTGTCATGATCGACTATGTCGTCATCTCCGGACCAGGTAACCACTGGCAGTCCGCGGGTGCGGCGTTCACGCCCGGCTACTCCGGCACGATCCATGTCCCGTTAGACCACATTCCCGAAATGCCGATGACTGAGCGGCTGATCATCGCCCGAAGGGCCGCCATGGAGTTGGAGCCTCACGACATCGTCAATCTCGGCATTGGTATTCCGACAGGCATCGCGAGCCTAGTCGCGTTGGAGGGTGTGACCAATTTGATCACGCTGACGACCGAAGTCGGTTCGATCGGCGGCATTCCCGCGGAACGCAAGGAAGACTTCGGCATGTCGCTCGACGCCCAGGCCTTCATCGAGCCGCAGCAGCAGTTCGACTGGTACTCCGGCGGCGGTCTCAACCATGCCTTCCTTGGCGCCGCCCAGGTTGGCGCCAATGGCGACGTGAACGTAAGCATGTTCAATGGCGAGTTCGTCGGCGCGGGCGGCTTCATCGACATCACGCAACACGCAAAAAAACTCGTCTACTGCGGCGCGTTTACCGCCGGTGGCCTAAAGGTCGCGATCCTCGATGGCAAGCTATCCATCACCAAGGAGGGCAAGGCGAAGAAGTACGTCAAACAGGTCGAACAGGTGACGTTCAGCGGAGCTTACGCGACGAAGACCAAGCAACCCGTGCTGTACGTCACCGAACGCGCCGTATTCGAGTTGCAGGACGGTCAGTTGACGCTGATCGAGGTCGCGCCGGGAATCAATGTCGAGAAAGACATCCTTGCCCACATGGATTTCGTTCCGAAGATGGCCGCGAAGGTCAAAGCGATGCCGGTCGAGATCTTCAAGCCGAAATGGGGAGGCTTGAAAACGTTGATGCAGTCGAAAATCAAACCAGACGTCAAGGCTGTCGCCTGAACAACCGACCAAAGGTCACGAAATCATGAACGCTCTCACGCCAAAGCAATCACTGATCCAGCAGGCGGCAAAAGACTTTGTTGCAAAAAACATCATTCCGCATGCCGTCGCCTTCGATAAATCCGGAGAATTCCACGCTTATCTGCTGGAAGCGGCAAAACCTGGCAAGGTCTTCGCCATGGCAGTTCCCAAGGAGTATGGCGGGTTGGGCTACGATGCCCTGACGCAGGCCATCGTGCTCGAGGAATGGGGTTACGGATGCGCCGGCATGGCCACCACGCTCGCCGCCAGTATCCTGAGCATGGAGTCTGTGCTGATCGCCGGGACCGACGAGCAGAAGCGCCGGTATTTTGCTCCCATGCTAAATGGCGAGATCGGTGCCTTCGGGTTGACTGAGCCGGGCGCGGGTTCCGACGTCAGCGCCGGCAAGACGACGGCCGTCAAGGCGGGCAACGATTACATCCTCAACGGTTGCAAATGCTGGATCACCAACGCGAGCTTTGCCAGCGTTCACCTGATCTTTGCACAGACCGACGCGGCCATGGGCAGCAAAGGCCTCAGTGCGTTCATTGTCGAGAAGGGAACGCCGGGTTTCATCCTCGGGGACATCGAACACAAGCTTGGGCTTCGCAGCTCGAACACGGTGTTCTATGAGCTGAAGGACGTGCACGTTCCCGCCGCCAACCTGCTCGGCAAGGAAGGGGACGGCATGAAAATCGCCATGAAGACCCTGGATACGGCGAGGCCGGCAATCGGTGCACTCGCGGTGGGCCTCGCCCAGCGCTCGCTCGACGAAACCGTTGCGTTCATGCATCAGCGTTTTCCGGGAAAGCCGTACCCCGGACAAAACCTGCAATTCAAGCTTGCCGACATGCAGATCCAGGTGCAGGCGGCCCGTCAAGTCCTGCACGACGTCATGTCGCTACGTGACTCGAAAGTGCCGTTTTCAAAGGAATCGGCGATCGCCAAGACATTCTGCACGGACGTTGCCATGCAGGTCTCGTCGCAGGCAGTCCGCATGACCGGCTCTTACGGCTATACTTCTGAACTCGGCAAACTCATGCGCGATGCCAAGGTCATGCAAATCTACGAAGGCACCAATCAGATCCAACGGCTTGTTATCGCCCGCGCCGTTCTTGCAAGCGCACCCGTGGCAGCAAAATCCCTGAAGGCAGGTTAATATGAACGCGATACTGAACCAGAAGCAGCTTCTGATGATGCAAGCCGCGGTTGGCTTCGCAGCCGACCACCTCGACGGCATTGCTGCTGAGCTCGACCATTCCGGCGCCTATCCGAAAGCCGTCGTTGCGCGGTTGGCGGCCAATGGCACGCTAGGCATGCTTCTTCCCCGGACATTGGGTGGCGCCGATCTTGGCTTTAGCACCTATGTTGAGGTTGTTCGAGCCTTGTCGCGTGCGTGCCCGGCCATCGCGTCAATCCTGAATCATCATATTCTCGCCGCTGCCGCGATCGACCAGTGGGGCAGCGAGACGCAAAAGGCCGGTACACTCAAAGCCCTGGCGAACGGTGAACGCCTCGCGACTTATGCCCTCGGTGAATCCGGGGCCGCCATCGGTCTTGGCGCCGATGCCCTGATAGCGACGCGCAAAGGCGGCGGGTTTACCCTAACCGGCTCGAAAAGATTCGTGCGCAACGCCGGCGTTGCCGGCGTCTACGTCATTTTTGCGACGCTTGCCGAACCGGTCGGCCCCAGCGGCCTGGTGGCCTTCATCGTCGACGCCAAGACGCCGGGCATGACGGTAGGTCCGCGTTTGGAGACGATGGGCCTCAACGGATGTCCCTTGGCCGATCTGATCTTTAAGGGTGCCTCGGTCGGCGCCGATGCCGTCTTGAAAGATCTCAGCGCCGGGTCGGCGATCGCCGAGCGCCTTCTTTACCTCGGTGCGGTGGCGGAGGCGGCGCAGACCGTGGGGATCGCGCAGGCGGCGGCTGTACACGCCGCCGGATACGCAAAGCATCGGGTGCAGTTCCACCATCCGATTGCCCACCAGGAGGCGATACAGACGATGCTGGCCGAGATTGCGACCGACACCTATTTGGCCTGGCTCGGAGTGCAGCAGGCGGCGCAGCTGATCGACACCGGGGAACCGTTCGAAGTCGAAGCGGCGATGGTCAAGGCATTCCTGGCACGCGTCGGCCAAAAAATGCTGGTCGATGGCTGCCAGATCGAAGGCGGTCTCGGTATCAGCGAAAGTGCTCCCAAAGGCATTCGCGTATCGCTACCGCTGGCGCGTCTGTTTCGCGATATCGCGGGGACGACGTTGCTCGACGCTCCGGCCGACTTTCCCGACAAACTGATCGCAGCAAGCCTTGGCTGAATCCATGGTGTTTCCCGACATTGCGAGGGGATCGTGTCAATGACTCGTCGCAATGAAACCACTTTCACGAAAACAGACAGGAAAATAATCGATGAATATCCCGGTAAAGGTAGCGACCGCCAAAGTGGCTCCCGCCCCACCTCACAACTTTATTGTCGGTGATAAGTTTCTCTATCAGCAGCTCGTCGACGACAAGCTTGTCCGCGGCTACGCCGATATCACCGGCGACCACAACAAGATCCACGTGGATGACGCATTCGCGAAGACGACGATCTTCGGACAGCGCATCGCCCATGGCGGCATCCTCTTTGGGATGATCTCCAAAGTGCTGGGTGACAACATGCCCGGAATCGGCACTATCTATCTCAGCCAGTTGATTAACTTTCACGCGCCCGTTTTCATCAATGATACCGTATCGTTGGAAGTAACGATCGCAACGTTGCTTCCCAAGCATGTTGCCAAAATCACCTGCGTGATGAAGAAGCAGACCGGTGAGGTGGTCGTCGACGGGGTTGCTACGGTCAAGCTGCCAGGCTGGCTGATCAAGCGTTAGTGCTGCCGCTATCATGGTCCTCCACTCGGGGGCCGTTGTGCCGGTGAGGCGACCCGCTTCGGGTCGCCTCGGCCAGTTGCTGCGATCCCAAGGAACGACACATGCTCTCAGTTACGCCATTTCAAACCATCATCTACGAAAAGCGCGACGGAACCGCCGTGGTGACGCTCAACCGCCCAAAGGCGCTGAACGCACTGAATCAGCAATCGCTCACGGAGCTATTGGAGGTCTTCGAGGACATCCGACAGGATGACGCGGTCGCCGGCGTCATCCTGACCGGAACCGGCAGCAAAGCTTTTGCGGCAGGCGCGGACATCAGGGAACTCGCAGTTCTGACCCCGACCGAAGCAGCTACCTTGTCAAGGCACGGCCACGCCCTCATGGACGCGATCGAGATGCTCGGCAAACCGGTTGTCGCCGCTGTGAACGGTTATGCCTTGGGCGGAGGATGTGAACTCGCCATGGCTTGCACCGTCCGCATCGCTGTGGAAACCGCAAAGTTCGGGCAGCCCGAGGTGACGCTGGGCCTCATACCCGGCTATGGCGGTACCCAGCGGCTATCGCGCCTGGTCGGCAAAGGCCGCGCTTTGCAAATGATCCTCTCTGGAGGGAGCATCGATGCGCATGAAGCATTTCGGATAGGCTTGGTGAACGAGGTCACCAGCGGTGACGAGCTCCTTGGCCGCGCGGCGGTAATGCTGACATCGATGACCGTGAATGCGCCGATCGCTCTGCGTCTTGCCATTGAAGCCATAAACCAGGGTCTCGACTCGTCGTTGGACAAAGGCTGCGCGCTCGAAGCCTCTTTGTTCGGTCTTTGCGCTTCGACCGCAGACCGTGCCGAGGGCACGGGAGCATTCCTGGCGAAGCGAAAGCCGGAATTTCAGGGCAAGTAGACGACCCACTTTGACTTGCCTGATCGCGGTCAGTTTCTGTGTCACGATCGTTGGGCCAATGCACCTGGAGGAGCGGCGTCGTGATGTCGAGTCCGTCCTGGAACGTGGAGCCCGCCGCGGCCAAATTTGACACATGAACTGGCGATCGGAGCTTGCATTTTTCGGGATATTTTTCACATAAGCGCCCTTCCGACTAGGACAGGTTCGTGAGTGAGTAGTTTCCGAGGCTGCCATAGGCCGGCTCCGGCGGGTACTCCTCGCGGGTGGCGCTTGGGGACTGGCCTTCCAACACCGCCAAGCGTGAACAACCAAAGGCAAGATGTTGGCCAGCTTTATGGAAGTTCCAAGTACGCATTGAAGGCCGGTCGACTTGCTTATTATTAATGTTCATCCTCGAATGGAATCCATCATGGAAGCAGCGGTCCACAAGCCTCTCATCAGCAACCGCTCGGCCGGAGCGATTGCCGCAAGCGACGGTGCCGGTGACAGATATCTCGTGCCCGCTTCGGACTCCGCGCAGACCGGCGCGGTACCTGACAGCGAAGCAAAGCTCGATATCGTGGCGCTCAAGGACCTCGAGGCGGCGGCGGAAAAAGTTATGCCGCCCTATGCATTCGCCTATGTCTCAGGCGGCGCTGGTGACGAGTGGACGATGCGCGAGAACCGCGCCGCCTTCAATCGCTGGGTCATCTGCCCGAACTCCTTAGCCGGCCACAAGGAAGTCGATACATCCACAACCTTGCTCGGCACACCCATCTCCTATCCGGTCATATCGGCGGCTTTGGGCAACCAGGGATCGGTCCACGCCAGGATGGAAGCACCGGTTGTGGAGGGTACGGCGAAGGCAGGCACGATCTTTGTCGAAAGCTCGGTGTCGCAGATGAATATCGAGAACGTTGCTACCGCCAGCGCCGGCACGAAGTGGTTTCAGATCTACGTACCGGAAAGCCGTCCGTTCGCTGTCGAGATGCTGCATCGCGCCAAGGCGGCCGGTTACACGGCGATCGTGGTCACCGTCGATACCAAAGTCTTCAGCAATCGCGAACGCTCCATGCGACTGCTTGGCGCCCCGATGCCCCGGCTGGCGATGGGAATAACCCCAATCGGCAAGGGCATCACCGGCAGTGCAACGCGGACGAAGATGGATCTTAATTGGGATGATATCGAATTCTGCGGCCGCGAAAGCGGATTGCCGGTGATCGTCAAAAGCATCACCTCGGTCGAAGATGCTCTGGAGGCGAAGCGGCGTGGCTGCGCGGGCGTCTGGCTTTCCAATCACGGCGGCCGGCAACTCGATAATACGGCCTCAGCGATGACCAGCCTTCCGGCCGTGGCTGATGCCCTCGGCGGCGCGCTTACGATCATCGTGGATGGCGGCGTCTATCGCGGCCAAGACGTGTTCCGCGCACTCGCGTTGGGGGCGAATGCCGTCGCATTAGGCCGGCCGCTCCTCTATGGGTCCGCACTCGGCGGCGCACAGGGCGTGCAGGGTGTGCACGAGCACCTAAAGAAGGAGCTCCGGATGGTGATGCAGCTTGCCGGTACTCCGACCATCAGCAGCATAACGCGCAAATTCGTCGCCCGTGCAGAGTCGGCATGCTGACCGGTCTACCGTTACGCCCCGGCTAATTGCGAGATTATCCGGCTAGCTCGAGCCACAACATTCAAAAAGGCCGACAAAACCACATCGTACTTATTTATCGGCCGAATCGGTTCTTTGAGGAGACGCTTGTGACAGTGCACCAAGCGTAGTAAGGCCGAACGCAGTAGCTAGCTCCGGTATCATGACGCTGGGCGCAGAGCGCACAGCGTATTCGCCCGAAGCCGAGCGCCTTGCGGGCGCATCTCATCGAAACGTTTGCTACCCGGCGTCATCGGATCTTCACCCGCACCACTTCTTCACGCTCGGGCCCGAAAACGTGCGCGGCGCAGGCCATGCATGGATCGAAGCTATGGATGGTGCGGAGCACTTCGAGGGGCTGATCGGGTATCGCCAGTTGGTGCCGGTCCAATAGCGCCGCCTCGTAGGGGCCGTGCTGGTTGCGTTCGTCCTTGGGGCCGGCGTTCCAGGTCGTGGGAACAACGGCCTGGTAATTCGTGATCACGCCGTCGTCTATAATGACCCAGTGCGCCAGCGCGCCGCGCGGACCTTCGATGGTGCCGACGCCGCGGCTATGACGGGGCCAGCTTTCCGGCGCCCATTTCGCGTCGTTGAACGTCCGAAGGTCGCCACGCTCGATATTGGCCATCAACCGGTCGTGCCAGCCCGCCATTCGGTCGACCATCAGCTTGCTCTCGATGCCGCGCGCGAGAATGCGGCCAAAGGTCGAATAGATCGCATCGAACGGCAAGTCGAGTTGCGCCAGCGTCGCCGCAGTCAGTTGTTTCGCCGCAGCATCGCCGGCGGCATGCAACATCACCAGGCGGGCCAATGGTCCCGTTTCCATCGGATGGCCGCGCCAGCGCGGCGCCTTGACCCAGGAGTAGGTCTTGGACTCGTCGAGTTGGGCGAATGGCGGCTTGGGGCCGGTATAGTCAAGCGTCGTCTCGCCGTCGAACGGATGAAGCCCGCCGTCATTGCCGCCACCATATTTGTACCAGGCGTGCGCCACGTATTCCTGGATCTGTTCCGGGTCGGTCAGATCAACCGGCAGGATCGTACTGAGGTCGCGGTCCAGCACAGCGCCGCGGGGTACCCCAAAGCCGTTGTTCGCGGCAGGACCGGCAAAATCCCCATAGGTCAGGAAATTGCGAACGTTTTCCCCGCGCGAAAACCAGTCCTTGTACCCGCCGCCGATGGTGGCGAGGTCAGGCAGGTAGACCCCGTCGATAAAGTCCCGCATCAGCTCGATCAGCTGACGTACCCGAATGAGGCCGGTCATGGAAACCGCGGTGGCATCGGCGCCGCCCGGCAGACTTCCATCGACGGAAATCGCGCAAGGCGCGCCACCGACAGCGACGTTCGGATGCGGATTCTTGCCGCCGAAGATGGTCAGCAACTCGCCGATCTCGCGCTGCCACGCCAGCGCCTCCGAATAATGCGTGAGGGCAATGAGGCTGACTTCAGGCGGAAGCTTGTAGCCCGGATGGTCCCACCAGCCATTGGCGAAGATTCCGAGTTGTCCTGATTCCACGAGATCCCTCAGGCGTGTCTGCGCCTTGACGAAATAGTCGACCGAAGTCTCGCGATAGCCGCCCTTCAGGGCGGCCGCTGCCGCGGCCTTCGGATCGGCAGCCAGGGCGTGAATCGGGTTTACCCAATCAAGGGCCTGAAGATGGTAGAAATGGATGACATGGTCCTGCAGCAATTGCGTGGCGGCCATCAGGTCGCGGATCAGTTCACCGTTGTCCGGTACCTGCACGCCAAGTGCATCTTCCACCGCGCGCACCGAAGCCAGCCCGTGCACGAGGGTGCAAACCCCGCAGATGCGCTGTGCAAACGCCCAGGCGTCACGCGGGTCGCGGCCGCGCAGGATGATCTCGATGCCGCGAACCTGCGTGCCGGCGCTCAGCGCCTCGACCACGTTTCCCGCAGCATCGATCTCGACCTCGATGCGCAGATGCCCTTCGATCCTGGTGATCGGATCGACAACGATGCGCTGATTCCCCATGGCTAATCCTTCAGATTATCGGCGACGAGTTCGAGCAGGCTGGCAACGCTCTTGTTCCATTGCGTCGCCTTGCCCCCATGATCCAGCGTCTGCCGGCAGCCGGAACAGCTGGTGTAGACGGTATCCATTCCCGTCGCCTCGACCTGCCGCTGCTTGATCTGGAACGCCTTGTCACGCAGCGGTGCTGCCCGGTTGATCAGCGCCACGCCGCCGCCACCGCCGCAGCACCAGCTCTCGTCGCCGGAATCCCCGAGTTCATGCAATTCCACGCCGAGCGCCTTGAGAATGATCCGGGGCGCCGCGGTGGCGCCGCCACGCCGGGAAACCTGGCAGGCGTCGTGATAGGTCGCCTGCTGTTGTACCTTGTTGACGCGGATGCGGCCGTCGGCCAGCGCTTCGGCCAGGAACTCGGTGATCTGCATGACGCGGAACGGCAGCGCCTTGCCGAACTCGTTCGCCGCCTCCCATCGCATTTCAGTGAACGAATGACCGCACTCAGGCATCAGCAGCGTCTTGGCCCCGCAGGCGATCGCCGCCTGCACGATGCCGAGGGTCGTCGCCCGCTGTCCGGCCCGATCACCCGCCGTCAATGATACGTTGTCGGCGTCAAAGCCGTCGGTACGGAAGGTCCATGACGCACCGATGTGGTTCAGGATTTTTGCTATCGCCGCCATCGAGCCGGGATAGGTCTTGAGGTCGATCGACGAGACCGTGGGCACGATATCGGCCCTGGCTTCGTCCACATGCATGACAACGCCGCGCTCGGTGCCGATCGCATGCAACATTTCCTGGAATTTCGCGACAGTCAGCCCGAACGGGCTGCCTGTCGTGTGCTCTTTCTCAGCCAGCACCCCCAGGTAATCATGCGGCGCCAGCCCGGCTTCGAACATGCCGTGGCGGGCCTGTTCCACCAGATCGGCGATATCGATGCCCATCGGGCAGATCAGCGAGCAGCGTCCGCACATATTGCAGGAATCATAGATCAGGGATTGCCAGCTCTCGAGTTCGGGGCCGGTGACCTTCGGCACCATGCCGAGCATACGGTAGGCGAAGGCGAAGGCGCTGACCTCCCGTTCGTAAGCCTGTTTGAACGGCTCGATCTTGTGGATCGGTGTGTATTTCGCCTCGCCGGTCTGGACGTAAAACTGGCATGCCTCGGCGCAGCGGCCACAGTGAACGCAAGATTCAAGTGCCAGCGCGGCGGTGGGCCCAAATTCGGAGACGAAGCCGCGCATGGCAAGCTCCACCTGGCCGTCGTCCGGAGTCTTGGCAGGTGGCGGCGGCGGCTTGATGTTGGCGTTCATGTCGCGGCTCCCTTGCGTGCGAAGTTGAAACCCATCGCGCCGCGACTGGCAAAGACCAGCAGGCCATGCATCAATTTGCCGAATGGCAGCCAGACCATCATCAGCTCCACGCTCAGGATATGCAGAGCCAGCAGGGTGTCGTATCCGGCAACCGTCTCGCCCGACAGAAGGATGCCGGTAAGAACCGGCAGGAACACGAAAAGCCAGGTCAGGTAGTCGTCGGCGGTCGAAAGCAGCCTGGTTACGGGATGAGCGATACGCCGGATCAGCAAGGCAATCATGGCGGTCAGCGTCAGTCCGCTGATGATGACGACCAGCCCCTTCGGCAAGTTTGGCCAGGACAGGCCGGTAAGCTGGTGGATGACCAGGATGTGCGGTGCGCCCCCGAAGATGATCGCAAGAAACCCGACATGAAATACGGTACTCAGCGCCACACTGACGCCGATCCGCCGCCAAAACGTACGGCGCGGGATCGAACGAGAGAAAATCATCGTCGCGCCGCCCGCGATGCGGCCGATCAGTGACGCCCTCGACGAGGCGTGTTGAGGTCGGCGACGCAGCAAGAGCACGCCGGCCGCCCGCCAAAAAAGGCCGAAAATCATGATCAAGACAGCAGCCTGAAGTCCGATACCGCGGGCGAAATCGAGCAGTGTCATGGCTGTTTGTCCGGATCAGGCTTTTCTGGATCGGGCCCGGCCGGTTCAGCACCAGGCTTTCGGCGAGCGCTCAGCGCCGCTGCTGCACCACCTGCAATGCCGACAGCCGCCGCGATGCCGGCGTTGCGCCAGCCCGTGGAACTACCGCCGGCAAGTGACGTATAGAAGCTGCCCTTGTCCCAGAAATCGGGCTCTGAGCATCCGATGCAACCATGTCCGGACTCGATCGGGAAGCTGGTGCCGCCGTTCCATTTCAGGCTGGCGCAGGCATTGTGCGTCACCGGCCCCTTGCATCCGAGTTCGAACAGACACCAGCCCTGCCGGGCGCCTTCGTCGTCGAAGCTCTTGGCGAACTTGCCCTGGTCGTAGAAAGGCCGCCGGTAACATTGGTCGTGGATGGTGGTGCCAAAATAGGCGAGGGGACGTTTGCGATCATCCAGTTCGGGCAATTTGCCGAAGCTGACGAAATGCACGAGTACGCCGCTCAGCACCTCGGGCACCGGCGGGCAGCCCGGAATATTGACAATCGGCTTGTTGGTGACGAGATCCTCCACGCCGACTGCGCCGGTCGGATTGGGATGCGCTTTGGGAATGCCGCCATAGGCCGCGCAGGTGCCGATCGCGAGCACAGCCTTGGCATCGGTGGCGAACTCCATCAGCATGTCGAAGTTGCTGCGGCCTCCGGTCAACGAGTAGACGCCGCCGTCTTTGGTCGGAATCGATCCGTCGATCGCCAGAAGATATTCGCCCTTGTTGGCCGCGACCGCTTCCCGAAGCGTACGCTCGGCTGCCGTACCTGCCGCCGCCATCAGGGTTTCCTGATAGTCGAGCGAGATGAAGTCGAAAATCAGGGAGTCGATGGTTGGGCTCGAGGATCGAAGCAGCGTTTCCAGGCAGCCTGTGCATTCCTGGAACGAGAGCCAGATAACCGAGCGGCGTTTGGCGCGGGCCAGATTGGCGGCCATCAGCGGCGCGATAGATGGGGGTAGAGCCAGGCTGGATGTCATGGCGATGGCGAATTTCAGCAGACTGCGGCGGCTGAAGCCGCGGCGCTTGAGGACGGTGCCCAGCGTTTCGGATTCATCCATCAGCCGTGCCTCGCGTGTTGGTGGGAGGCGAAGTGGGTGGCGCCGGCCAAGCGCTGCAGGCTGTCGGCCATGTCGGCGGGGTCGGCGCGAAGAATGTCAGGAACGGTGGTGACCTCAATCAGCAACGCAATCGGTCGGCCGGCCTCGTCGGCATGGCGAGTCCACCAAACGCCGGGGAAGCCGGTTTCGTGGATATCGCTGCGGCCCGCGGCATCGAGTTGCACCGATATCTCGCCATGCCCGAGGCGACTTTCGAGATCAGCGATGCACGCGGGCGACAGTGGCAAGCCGCGCAGGTCAACGGTCGCGGTTTCACCCCGCTCGATCAAGCGATCGAGCATGCCGGCGACTTCCATCAGCAGCGCATCCACCAGGCCGGCGTCCGAAAATGATGATAGATCGGTCATGTCGAGTGCCGCCATCGCAGCACCGTGTCGACCGCCACCTGACAGGCCACGGGGAGGGCATGTGACAACGGAACACTTAACGTCTCACCCCAATCAATCCGCTCCGGCTGGATGCCGAGCAGCGCCAAATGTGACGGCGAGTGCCCCTCCAACCTCGCCAGCGTGAGCAGGTCGACCAATCCCGCCTCGTGGGCACTGACGCGTCCGGCACGGCGGACATGACGGTTCAGCGCGTCACGTTCAAGCAGGCGAACGGCGCCGGGAGGCTCGCCCAATTCCGCCGCGTCCACCAGCAGGATAGCGTCCGAGTGCGCAAAGACGTCCATCAGACGAAATCCCAGCGTGCCGCCGTCGAGCGGACGCAATCCGGGCGCGTTGCCAGGATTGGCGGCGAGTTGACGTACGACATGAACGCCGATGCCGTCGTCGCCGAGCAGGATGTTGCCCAGCCCGATCACAAGGACCTCGCGGTCGGCCGGATTCGGCGCCTCGACTCTCATCCGCGGTGGCATTTTTGCTGAATCGTCCATCCATCGCCCTTCGGGTGCGCGGCAAGGATATCGAGCCCGGAATTGATGGAAAGACTCGGAAACTACTCAGCTACGAACGCCGACTACATTTTGGGCGATGAGGTGCGCAGTCCCGGCCAGTTTCCCGACCGGCGCCGCCGATTTCTGGTAGAGGCCGAGCGGAAGCACGTCCGAACCGAAGGTCTCATCGATCAGCTGCGCCGAGGCCAAGTAAAATGCCAGCGCGCCGGTGACCATGCCGGCATAGCCGCCCAGCTGATGAAGTCGCGGGATCGCGGTCCATTGGCCGGCCGCCAGCAGATAAAATGTGAAGATTGCGCCCAGAAAAGTGAACTGTAAGGAGCGATTGGAGCGGAATGTGCCCACCCACATCACCGTGGTGAAAACGCCCCACAGGAACAGGTACCAGCCGATGAACGCGGCCGGAACGTTGGCGGCGTAAAACGCGTCAAATAGCGCCCAGGATAACCAAAAGGCCCCAAACGCGCGGAATGCGGTAAAGCCGAAGGTGTCGCCGCGGGGCATCGCCATCAGGCCGGCACAGAACTGGGTGGCGCCGCCGAACGCAAACGCCATCGCCAGCACCATCGGCAGTGACGCGTCGCCGAACCAGCCGGCATTGACCATTCCGAGCAACCAGGTCGTGAGCGCGAAGCCGAACAGACCGAGCGGTGCGGGATTGGCGTATTTCATAGGAATTCTCCGGCGTCGGACTGGTGTCTTCGACACGCAATGATCGCTTGATGGATGATCATGAACGCTGGCAGGCTCCGTGGGCAGGGTCGGAAACTACTCAGCAAATCCTTGGCAGCGGATCGTCCTCGAGTTCGTCGAGCAACCGTTCGCCGCCCAGTGTGGTGCGCAGGACGACACAGCGCCGGCCCGCCGCGACGTGGCCGGCGACGGCGGCTCTCTCGCCGCCAGGCAAGGCGCGCCACGCGGTCAACAGAGACACAGCCTCGCCCGGATCGACCACGGCCACGACGCGTCCCTCGGACGCGAGATACAGCGGATCGTAGCCCAGCATGTCGCAGACGCCGCGAACCTCGTCGCTGATGGGGAGCGTCATTTCGTCCAGTACGATCCGCAGCCCGGTTCGCAGGCTGATCTCATTGCCGACGGTTGCAATGCCGCCCCGCGTCGGATCGCGCATGAACCGCAGCCCGCTGAATTTTTGCGCGGCCTTGGTATAGGGAACGACGCTGACGCTATCGGAGCGAAGGTTACCGTGCAGACCAAAGGCACCCCGGGCCAGCAGTACGGCGGTACCGTGGTCGCCGACCGGTCCGTTCACGAGAATGACGTCATGCGGTCGGATCTTCTCCATGCTCAAATCAACGCCAGAAGCGCGCGCGCCGATGCCGCTGGCAGCGAGGTAAAGGCCGCCTCCCTGGCCGCGGGGCAGGACTTTGGTGTCGCCGGCCACGATGCGGACGCCGCATTCGCGTGCAGCCCGCCCGATGCTTCCGGCGATGCGTTCAAGCCTGTCGATCTCAAATCCTTCCTCGATCAGGAAACTGATGGTGAGCCAATGGGGCGTAGCGCCACTGACCGCGAGATCGTTGACGGTGCCGTGCACCGCAAGTGAGCCGATGTCGCCGCCGGGAAATTCCAGCGGATCCACGATGAAGCTGTCGGTGGTGACGAACAACTCGCCGTCGGTCGGAGGCAACGCGGCCGCATCGACGCCAGTGTCCAGATCGAAATTGGCGAATTGGCGCGCAAACACTTCACCGATGAGTTCGCGCATGAACCGGCCGCCATTGCCATGCGCCAGCATGATGTGGGTGCCATGATCCTTCATTGCCGTGCGGCAGCCTCAATGACCTGGCCGAAGCTCAGCCCTGCATCGTTGCAGGGTATCCGAAATGGCAAGTATGCGCGAAACCCGGCGTCCCTGAGACCGCACAGCGACAACTCGGTCAGACGTCGGTTCTGGAATACGCCGCCCGCCAGGCCGACGGCAAACGAGCCATGTCTCTTCCTCACTGCGATGGCTTGATGGACCAGCGTACGCGCAAGGCAAGCGTGCATCGTGGCGGCGCGGCGGCCGGCCGTGACGTTTGTGTCGAGAAGCTCGTGCACCAATGGTCCCCAGTCGGCCTCCAGAACACCGTCCGTTCGTTCACGTAATGGCAACGCCGCCGCGTCGTCGGCTTCGGTGGCGATTGCCTCGACCGCCATCGGCCCTTCACCCTCGTAACTCGCGCGCGGAGTGAGGTTCAAGAATGCGGCGGCGCCGTCGAACAGGCGGCCGACCGAGGAGGTTGGTGGACAGTTCAGCCGTTGTTGCCAAGCGGCTCGTGCCAACCTGATGTCGATGCCGGCAGTACGCCAATCCAGGCCCATCTCCCAGGCCAGGGCGGCGGCGGAACGCCAGGGCTCGCGTGCGGACTTGTCGCCACCGGGCGGAGCAAACGATCTGAATGTGCCGACACGGGACCAGCAACCGGGACTGCCGAGCAGCGCCTCGCCGCCCCACAATGTGCCATCCTCGCCAAGGCCGTTGCCGTCCCAGGTGAAGCAGAGCCAGCGCGGCTCCTGCGGAAACTCGCCAGCCACGGCCGCGGCGTGCGCATGGTGATGCGAGATACGGAGCACCGGCAAGGAGTTCTGCCGTGCCGCCCAGCGTGTGCTGGTGTAACCGCCGTGTGCGTCGCAAACCATTGCCTGGACCTGGACGCCATGCAGACGCTGTAGCGCCTCCACCGTGGATTCGAGCCGGTCCAGCCCACGTGGACTGTCGAGGTCGCCGAGGTGCGGCGAGATCACCACCCGGCTGTTGAAGCCGAGAGCCAGCGTTACCTTCATTTCTCCGCCCAGGGCGAGAACCGGGCTTGTCAACGGGCGCTGCAGGGAAGCGCCCAGCGGGGCGCTGCCGCGGCCGATGCGGAACATGCGTGCTCGGCCTGAAATGATCCGAACGATGCCATCGTCTGCCGGATTGAGGATCGGGCGGTCGTGATGAAGAAAAGCATCTGCGGTCGATGCGAGGAATTCTTCGGCCTCGGCCGGTTCGGTCAGCACGGGTTCGCCTCCGAGGTTACCCGACGTGGCGACCAAAGGTCGGCCGAAGCCGTTCAGTAGCAGTTCGTGCAGGGGACTGTAGGGCAATAATGCGCCAAGTTCATCGAGACCCGGTGCAAGTGCATGCGACAGAGTGCTATCGCAGCGGAGCGGGACAAGCACGATCGGTCTTTCACGGCCAAGCAGGCTGTGCCCCGCTTCGGCATCGACCGTGCAATGCAGGCGCAGGTGGTCGAGGCCATCGCGGCCTGTGCGGGGAAACATTACCGCCAGCGGCTTGGTCGGACGTCGCTTTCGATCGCGGAGGCGGTTGATGGCGGTATCAAGGGTGGCGTCGCAAAACAGGTGATATCCGCCGATTCCTCTCACCGCCACGATACCGCCGATGCGCAGGGTTTCAACGGTACGCGCCAGCGCAGGTTCGTTGCCGTTGATGTGCTCTGATCCTTCGCGGAAGCAGAGGGAAGGGCCGCAAGTCGCACATGCGATCAACTGGGCGTGGAATCGTCGATTTTCAGGCTGCTCGTATTCTGCTCGGCACAGGTTGCAGAGGGAAAATCCCGCCATGCCTGTCGTCACGCGGTCGAATGGCGGCGACGCTATGGTCGTATAGCGGGGCCCGCATTGAGTGCAGGCGATGAACGGATAGCGGTAACGCCGCGCATCCGGGTCTGCCATCTCGGTCAGGCAAGCCTCGCAGGTGGATTGGTCGGGCAGCACGGCGCCGCCTGGATCGCCGCAGCCGCTCGGCAATATACGGAAACCGGAGTTCGCGGGGGCCGTGCAAGATTGAATCGCGATTAGTTCAGGGCGCGCAATCGGCGGATGCTCGGCGAGCAGCCGGCGCAGCAGCAATTCAACCGAGGCTCGATCGCCGATGGCCACGATCTCTACCTGGCTGCCACGATTGCGCACCGATCCGCGCACGCCGAGTTCCGTGGCCATCACGCTGACGAAGGGTCGAAATCCGACGCCCTGGACGTGGCCGCCGATCAGCCAGGTCTGCCCCGTCTCGCTCGGGACGTGTTTGCTAAGAGCTGATGGCATGGGATTCAGCCGAGCGACGGCCATTCGTCCACCAGATGTGGCACGCGCCCTCGTCGGAAACCATGCAAGGGCCCACCGGCGTCCGCGGCGTGCAGGCGCGTCCATACAGCCGACAGTCGAGCGGAGCGACACGGCCCATCACAACGCGCGCGCAGTCGCAGCCCGGGGGCATGGCGCCGACCCGGCGCTTGACCTCGGCTAGGCGGTTGGGAAACAGCAGGCGGGCATCATGTGACGCCAGCCGAGGCTTGAGCCCGAAACCCGAGCCGGCAATCGTGCCGATGCCCCGCCAATCGCCGTCGATGCCGTCGAACTGATGGTCGAGACAGGCTTGAGCGCGAAGGTTTCCGTGGGGCCGGACGAATTCGGGGTAGCAATTGTCCAGGAAGGGCCGTGTCTCGATGACCTGGCGCAGCACGGAATACAAGGCCGCCAGGATGGAGGAAGCGGTAAAGCCCGCAACGGCGGTCGGCATATGGTGCTTCTCGACGACGAACCGCCACTCCTCGGCGCCCATGACGGTCGCCACATGGCCCGGCGCGATCAATCCCTCGAACCCGGGCTCTTCGGAGTCCAGCAACAATGCGACCGCCGGCCAGGTACGCCGCGCCGCCAGCAGCAAGCTCAGATTGTCCGGAAGTCCCTCCTCGATCATCGCTCCCACCGGCGCCGCCGTGGTCTCAAATCCGGCGACGAAGAACACGACCTGCCTGGCCGGATTGTCCAGCGCCACGGCGACCGCTTCTTGCGGCGAAGCGATCGGCCGCACGTCGGCGCCCGCCGCGTGCGCCTCGGCCAGCGATCGGAGTTCGCCGCGTGCCACGTTGGCGGGAACACGAAGCATATCGCCGAATGCAACCAGGATGACGCCGTCGGTTGCCGCCAGTTGGATGGCGGCAAGGATATCTTCCTCGGGGCAAACACAGACCGGACAACCGGGACCGGGGATCAACTCGATGCCGTCTGGCAGCACATCGCGCAGCCCCGCCATGCCGATGCTCCGCTCATGACCACCGCAGACATTCAGGATCCGCACTGGCCCTGACGGCCGCAGGTCGCGAATTCGTTCCAGCCATGCCGACGCTTCAGCCATGGGCGGCTCCATGATGCGCCGAACCGGGTCGGCGGCGGCTCGCGGCCTCGTGAATGAGCCAGTCGATCCAGGCCTCCATGCCTGTTCCGCTTCTCGCTGAAATCTCCAGCACTGGGGCTCCATTTGCGAGTTCGCGAAGGTGCCTTTTCGCGAGAGCCGGATCGAAATCGCCGACCGCGGCCAGCAGATCGAGCTTGGTGATGGCCATCATGTCGGCGGCACGGAACATGACCGGATATTTTTCAGGC
>Ga0182030_10008269_pt1 | contig 21593 bp, 21 predicted proteins | sample 812S3MmetaG_FD_121299 | JGI IMG/M metagenome (GOLD analysis project Ga0182030, IMG submission 121299) | Permafrost microbial communities from Stordalen Mire, Sweden - 812S3M metaG (Illumina Assembly) | ecosystem: Environmental > Terrestrial > Soil > Wetlands > Permafrost | place: Sweden...
CCCGCATCGTGACCTGGTGGTCGGCCTTTACCTCGCTGACGGGGCTGATCTCGAGTTATCCGCTGCTGCTGCTGGTCCGATTCTGTTTCGGGATGGGCGAGGCCGGGGCCTACCCGAACATCGCGGCCGTCATCGGCCGCTGGATCGCACCCCTCAAGCGTGCCCGCGCCATGGGAATCGTGTGGATGACGAGTCAGGTCGGTGCGGCGATCGCACCGCTGCTGGTCGTGCCGATGCAATTGCGGTATGGCTGGCGTGCGTCGTTCTTTCTTTTCGGTCTTCTGGGAGTGGTCTGGAGCGCAGTCTGGTACGCCTGGTTCCGTGACTGGCCGCGCGAGATGACGCGCATCACCGCGGCCGAGCGCCTCGAGATCGGCGTCGAGCCTCCACGGCGCCATGCCGGGCTTCCCTGGGACCTGGCGCTCAAGTCGGGTGCCCTCTGGCGCACGGCGGGGATCGCGGCGTGCTACGTGTACGTCCTCGCCTTCTTTCAATCGTGGCTGCAGACTTACCTGGTCAAGGGGCGAGGCTTCACGGAGGCCGCGCTCGTGCTCTCCACGCTGCCCTATGTGCTCGGGGCGTGCGCGAATCTCGCCGGCGGTGTCATCAGCGACCGGCTCGTGCGCCGCTCCGGACTGCGGTCGGGTCGCCGGACGGTCGGTGTTCTCGGTCTCAGCGTCGCGGCGGTCTTCATGGCCGCCGCGATCGTTGCGCCGACGGGCGGATGGGCCTTGTTTTTTCTCTCGCTGTCGTACGCCGGCATTCTGTTTCAGCAGCCCGTTCTATGCGTGGTTTGCCTGGACATCGGGGGATCTCACGGAGGCACTGTGTTCGGCTTCATGAACACGGTGGGCGGACTCGCCTCCGTGGTGTCGTCGGTGACGTTCGGGTACCTGGTCGCGTACTTCGGCAACTACGATGCGCCGTTCTTTCCTATGCTCGCGCTGCTGTGCCTCGGCACGGCGTTGTGGCTGAGCGTCGACCCGACGCAGGAGATCGTCAAGCGCTCCGTCTCCAGCGCCGCTGCGCCGCCCGTCGTGGTCCTCGAGGGATGAGAGCCGGCGCCACCGACCCCCGGCGCAGCGTTAGAGGTCGGCGGCGTGTCCGGCGCCGCTGGGCTCGATCAACAGACGCGTCGGCCTTCGGTCCGCCGGCCTCACCTTGCGCAATATGTCGCGCAACTGCTTGCCGAACTCCAGTTCCCCCACACAGCACAGGCAGCCTCCGGCGACCAGACGTACGTCGTAGCTGCCCCGAGCGGACCGAATCCGCCGGTTATGACGTGGGCAAGCGTCGGTGGCTCAGGGTCGGACAAGGGTTTCCCCTGCGCCAGATTCGTGCGCCGCAGGAGGGCCACGCCCCACGGAAATGTCTGCGCGGCACGCCGCACGCGGGGAGGCGCCGGTTTGGGCGGTTTGCTCGGATGGCATGAATGTTGCTTGATTCAGATCGTGTATTATAGCTGGAGTATGCCGTGAGGGGCCCCAACGGCAATTACGCCCCAACCCATCATAATGTTCCCTGGACGCCTATGCGCTTGCCGTCGCTCAAGTTTCTGAAGACCTTCCAGGTCGCGGCCAAGCTCCAGAGCTTCAAGGCGGCAGCCGAGGAGCTGTTCGTCACTCCGTCGGCGGTGAGCCATCAAATCAAGGCGCTCGAGGAACAGCTCGGCGTGGCGCTGTTCGAACGCGGCATCCGCACGCTCACCCTCACCGATGCCGGCGCGCATTATCTCGAGCACATCAACGACATCTTCGCGAAGCTCGAGAAGGTGACGGAACAACTGCAGGTCCGCTACGGCCGCACCATCATCCGCTTGAACGTGCCGCCCTTCTTTGCGAACGAATTGCTGCTGCCGCGGCTGTCGTCGTTTACTCAAGCGCGGGAGGAAACCGACATCCGCATCGAGACCGCCTTCCCTTCCACCAAGACCCATCCGCCGGAGGCGGACCTGTCGATCGTGGTCGGCGCGGGTCCGTGGGAAGGTCTGACCGTCCACGAATTGTTCACGCAAAGCTTCATCGCCGCGTGTTCCCCCGAATTTCTGCTCGAAAATCCGATCGACCACTACACCGACTTGAACGGCAAGACGCTGCTGCTGCACGAGGAACGGCGTGATGCGTGGGAGCGCTGGGCGGCGGATGCCCGGACGCCACCCATCAAACCGAACCGGCTCGTGCGTCTCGACACGATGTCCGCGGTCGTGCTCGCCGCGGAGCAGGGGGTCGGTGTTGCGCTGGTTCCCGCCCGCTTGAGCGCCGACCGTTTCATCGCCGGCGGTCTCGTGAAGCTGTTCGACGCAGAGTTGATGACGAACGAGAGCTACGTGCTGCTGCACCGGCCCGAGGACCGGGCGCGCGAGGACCTGCAGGAATTGACGCAGTGGATTCTGCGCAGCTGCCGCGTCGCCTGACCGCCCCCGTCGCTCCTCACCGACACATGAGCGGAATTGCGTCGATACCCAAATTTTATCGTTTGTTCGGGACCCGACTCCGTCATATCGTGATCCTGGGGCGTTGGTATTTTTGACACTCAAGGAATACCACCATGAACATTCGTAAAATCTCCCTCGCGGTCCTGACCGTTGCCGCCTTCACTCCCGCCCTCTCCAACGCCTCCGTGGAAAGAACCTCGGTGAAAGCCTGTGCGTCGGCGTTTGCCTCGTCGATCGCCAGCCAGGCCACGTCCGCCGGCTACAAGGTCGAGTATCGCGGCGGCTATTCGGGCAGCACGCTGGCGTCCTTCTATCCCTCCGACACCAAGTTTTCGCTCGAAGCGCGCAATCCGAAGACCGGAGCGGCGATCGCGCGGGCGACGTGCTCGGTGGATTCGCAGGGCAAAGTTCAGAGCATCACGGCCGTCCCGCTCGATGCGCACGTCGACTTCTCCACGCAATATTGAGCTGAGCTGAGCGAGGGAATCGCCGCCGATTGACCGGCGGCTGGCGGCAAGGATGCCGCCGGGGTATAAGTACGCGATGATGCGACCCCCGGCGGCGGAAGCGGCAAATTCCGGCTCGAATCGCGCGTCCGCAGCCGTCGAGTTGGTGGTCGCAGTGGCCGACGGCGATGCCATCGGCCGCGCCAACGGGCTGCCGTGGCGCCTGTCTGCCGACCTCAAGCGATTCAAATCGCTGACCATGGGCAAAACGCTGCTCATGGGACGCAAGACCTATGAGTCGATCGGCCGCGCGCTTCCGGGCCGCACCAGCGTGGTATTGACGCGGTCGCCTGCGTTCGCCGCGGCGGACTGCGTGATCGCAGGCTCCCTCGAGGAGGCGCGCCGCGCCGCATCCGGCACGGCCCCACTCATGGTGATTGGTGGCGCCGACATCTATTCGCAATGCCTGCCGTTTGCGGACCGCATCCACCTGACCCGGGTGCACGCGTCCGTGCGGGACGCGGACACGTTCTTTGCCGGCTGGCATGGGGAAGAGTGGCGCGAGTCGTGGCGCGAGGATCACGTCGCGGACGAGAAAAACGAGTTTCCCTACAGCTTCGTCACGTTGGAACGTGTGGACTGAGACGCCGTTCCACTTCCCGCGCCGCGTGCGCGAAGTCGACCTGTTCCAATGTCGTTGCGTCCGCCGTCAGCTCCGCGAGCAGCCGTGACTGCAACACTCCCCGTTCCAGCGCGGTCCGGTAGGGAATCTCGTGGTGGAACATCACCATCGAGTAGCGCGGTATGAAGCGCTGCGGGTGGCGCCGTTCGAGCTCGAGCGCCACGCGCTGCTGCAGCCGGAACTTGGGGTCGGTGACGCGCTCGCGCATTTCCTGGTAGTTTTCGAGTGCCATGGCGGCGATGGCGTCGGTGTTCGGCTTGCGCGCCGCCTGAAAGCGCCGGAAGGCAGGCTCCCAACCCGGCTCCTGCGCGACACAGGTGTCGAACTCCAGACAGTCCTCGAAGCAGCAGTTCATCCCCTGGCCGTGGAACGGCACGACGGCGTGGGCGGCGTCGCCGACGAGCGCGACCGTGCCCCGGACGCTCCAGCCGTCGGCATACACCGTGCCCAGGAAGCCTGTGGGATGGCGCTGAAATTCGTCGACGCCGCCGGGCATCAGCGTCGCGGCATCCGGAAATTGCGCGGCGAGAAAGTCGCCGATCCGCGCGGGCGAATCGAGGGCGGCGAAACTCACCGCCCCCTGAGTGGCAAGAAACAACGTGGCGGTGAAGCTGCCGTCGTCGTTGGGAAGTGCGATCAACATAAAATCGCCGCGGGGCCAGATGTGCAGCGCATCGGGCGCCAGGGCGTAGCCGCCCCCGGGGTTTGCGGGAATGGTGAGCTCCTTGTAGCCGTGGTCCAGACCGCGCTCCTCAGCGGTGATCAGCCCGAGGCCCGCGAGGCGGCGGCGCATCACCGAGCCGCCGCCGTCGGCGGCCAGCAGCGGACCCATCGCGACCTCGAACCGGCGCGAGCGCCGCAGGTCGAGCATTTGCGCGCGGCCGCCGGCGACATCGACGTCCTCCAGCCGATGTTCGAACTCGACCGTTGCGCCATGGCGGCGCACCGCGACGTCGAGCAGCGCCTGGGTGAGGCGATGCCGGGAAATGGAATAAATCACCTCGGACGGCCGCTGACCGTAGAGCTGCAGCGACAGCGTGCCGTCCTGTTGATGCAACTGCCGTCCGCGCATCGGCACCATCGCGTCCGCGATGTCCTCATAAACACCGGCCATCTTCAGGGCATGTATGCCGCGATCGGCGAGGGCCAAGTTGATGGACCGGCCGGAGTCGCCGGGGGCGCCTCGCGGGTCCGGGCGGCTTTCGTAGATCGTGACCGCGAAGCCGCGCCGCCGCAGCAGGATGGCGAGCAGCGAGCCCGTTGGGCCCGCCCCCACGATGGCCACCGGTCCGGGCTCAATCATGAAGGGCGGCGGCCAGGCAATCCACGGCGCTGTGCACGTCGCTGAAGGAGTTGTACAGCGGCACGGGCGCGAGCCGCAGGATGTCCGGCTCGCGCCAGTCGCCGATCACACCGGCCGCCGTCAGGCGCTCGTGGCAGCGCCGTGCCTCGTGGGCCGGACGCGCGAGGCGCAGGCTGAGTTGAGCGCCATGCGCCGCCGCCGGCGCGGGCGTGATGATCTCCACCGACCCGTGGGGCAACGCTTCGATCCGCCGTCGGAGATAGCCGGTGAGGGCGAGCGATTTCTCCCTCAGGCGATCCATTCCGGCGCGTTCGAACAGCTCGAGCGACGCGAGCAGCGGCGCGGACGAGAGGATGGGCGGGTTGCTGATCTGCCAGCCCTCGGCCCCCTCGATCGGCACGAAGTCCGGTCCCATGTCGAAGCGGGCGGCCTTGTTCTGACCCCACCACCCCGCGAACCGCGGCAGGCCCAGCGCGCCGTGACGGGCATGGACGAAGCAGCCGCCGATCGCGCCGGGTCCCGCGTTCAGGTACTTGTAGCCACACCACACCGCGAAGTCCGCGTTCCAGTCGTGCAACGACAGCGGTGTGTTGCCGACGGCATGCGCGAGGTCCAGGCCGACGGCCGCGCCGGCGCGGTGCGCGGCGTCGATCAGCGGGGCGAGCTCCAGGCACTGTCCGGTGAGATATTGCACGCCGGGCAGGAGCACCAGCGCGAGCCGCGGTCCCTCGCGGTCGATGAGCGCGAGCAGATCCTCGGTGCGCAGACAGCGCTCCCCCGGCCGGGGCGCGGCTTCGATGAGATGCTCGCCCGCGTGGAGGCCGTGATAGTCGAGCTGCGAGACGACGGCGTAGCGATCGGACGGAAACGCCGACTTCTCGATCAGCACGCCACTTCGTCCGGGGCCGGGCTTGAAGAAGCTGACCATCATGAGATGCAGGTTCACGGTGAGCGAGTTCATCGCCACCACCTCGTCCTCGTGCGCGCCGACCAGGTGGGCGAGGGGACCGGCGAGGCGTTCGTGATACCCGATCCACGCACGCAGCGCCTCATGATGTCCGCGCACGCCGAGACGCCGCCAATCGGCCAGTTCCTGACCGACGATGTCGGCCGCGGCCTTCGGCTGCAGTCCGAGCGAGTGACCGGCGAGATACACGAGTTTGCGTCCGCCATCGTCGTACGGGTGATGGAACTGATCCGCGAAGCCGGCCAGCGGGTCGGCCGCGTCCCGCGCGAGTGCGGCGCTGGCGGTGAGGGGCTCCGTCTTCAGGCAGGCACCGCCATGACGGCGCCGCAAACCCTGCAGGTGCGGTGCGCGAGGTTCGCGAAGAATCGCGCAAACACCGGCGGCAGATCGGTCACGATATCGCGCACGGCGATGCGCTCGAGATACAGCCGGTGTCCACAGCGCTCGCAATACCACGAGAAGCCGTCGAGTTCGTCCGGACCGCGGCGCCGCTCCACCACGATGCCGACGCTGCCCGCCGGACGCTGCGGCGAGTGCGGTACTTCCGGCGGCAGGAGCAGCACTTCGCCGGCCCCGATCGGCACGTCGATCAGCCGATCGTGCTGGACGGTTCGCAGCACCATGTCGCCCTCGACCTGGTAGAAAAACTCCTCGCCGGGGTCGTGATGGAAGTCCTTGCGCGAGTTCGGGCCGCCGACGGCCATGATGATGAATTCGGCGTCCTCGAACAGCAGCTTGTTGCCGACGGGGGGCACCAACTGCGCGCGGTTCGTCTCGATCCACGACCTAAGGTTGAAGGGCAGCAGGCTGCGCATGAGGTCATTATACCGGCGCGGCGAGGCTGCGTCGGCGTCTCAGCGCCGCGCCGGCCCGCGCCCGCTCAAGGGGCCTGCGACCGCCGGCAGGCGATCTGCACGGGAGCGGCGGCGGCCTCATCGAGCCTGAGCGCGGTGAGGCTCCCGCCCCAGACGCAGCCCGTGTCGAGGCTGATGACCTCGGAATTGGAGAGATAGCCGAGCGTGGACCAGTGGCCAAACACGATGCGACGGCCGCGCCACCGCGCGCCGGCGGCCTCGAACCACGGTATCAGGGGTTTGCCATGCGCCTTCTTCGGCGATCCCTTGGCGCGCAGGGCGAGACGGCCCTGCGGGTCCACGAAACGCAGCCGTGTGAAGCAGTTGACGATGAAACGCAGACGGTCGGCACCGAGGAGATCATCGCTCCAGCTGTCGGGCTCATCGCCGTACATCTGCTGGAACACACCGCGGGGATCGCGGCGCAGGGCCGACTCGAATTCGCGGGCGCAGGCGCGGGCGGTCGCCATGTCCCACTGCGGCGGCAGGCCCGCATGCAGCATGCACAGATCGAGCGCCGGATCCTCGTGCAGCAGCGGCTGCGCGATGAGCCATTCGAGCAGGGCGTCGCGGTCCGGCGCGGCCAGGATGGCGTCGAGTGTGTCGTCGTGGCGCAGCCGCGCCTCGCCGAGCGCGACGGCGAGCAGGTGCAGATCGTGGTTGCCGAGCGTGACCGTGGCGGCCGCGCCCAGGGAGCGGATGCGGCGCAGGACGTCGAGCGACTCGGGCCCGCGATTCACGAGATCGCCGACGAACCAGAGGCGGTCGCGGACCGCGGAGAAATTGATGGCGGTCAGCAGCGCGCCGAGTTCGGTATCGCATCCCTGCACGTCGCCGATGGCATAGACCGCCATGTCGTCAGTGCAGAACCCCCGGCATCGCCAGCCGGAAAGGCGCGATCGGCGCGTCGAACTTGAGCCCGTTGTCGGCCATCATCTGATAGCTGCCCTGCATCGTGCCGACCGGGGTCTCGATGACCGCCCCGCTCGAGTAGCGGAATCCCTGACCCGGCTTCAAATACGGCTGTTCGCCGACGACTCCGTCGCCGCGCGTTTCTTTGACGTTGCCATTGGCGTCCGTGATGATCCAATGGCGGGTGAGCAGGCGTGCAGGGACCCGGCCCTCGTTGCGGATCGTGATCGTATACGAAAAAACAAAGCGCTTGTCGCGGGGATCGGATTGTTCCTCGACATACGCGGTTTCGACCTCGACGCGAATCCTCAATTCCGCCGATTCCGGTGTCTGCATTCGCACATTACCTCAGGCGGACCGCAAGGACGTCGCAATGCGCGGCATGGAGCACCGCGTCTTCCGTGAAATTCACGAGGATGGCGAGACCGTGGCGCTCGCGGCTGCCGACCACGATCAGGTCCGCGGCCTCCTCCTCGGCGATGCGCAATATCTCGGACTTGATGGTGCCGGCCTCGACCCGCAACGTGGCGCCGGTCATGCCGAGCCGCGCCGCGAGCTCGGTGAGCTTCTCGCGGGCCCGCTTCACGAGTTCCACTTCGATCTGCATGCTCGGCAGAACGGACTCGCCCATGGGCTCGATCGGAATGAATTCCACCACGTGCAGCGCGACGACGGCGGCGTGCGGCCCTTCGGCGTGCGACGCTCCGGCGTGCGACGCTCCGGCGTGCGACGCTCCGGCAAGATCCCGGGCGGCGCGGAACACCTGATCGCTGTCGGCGGACAGGTCCAGCACCACCAGGATTTTTCGGTAACGGGGCATCTGAAGTTTAGTATAGCGGAGCGCGGGCCGGACGGAAGGACTCAGCACCGCATGAGGCAATAGCGGGCGGCCAGCAAACCGAATTGCTGCGGCGTGAGCGTCTCCGGCCGGAGCGCGGGATCGATGCCGCAGGCTTCGATGTCGAGGGCGGTGAGCAGCGTCTTCAGGCCGTTGCGCAGCGTCTTGCGGCGATGGGAGAACGCCGCGGTGACGAGCGTCCGCAGCACGCCCTCCTCACCGATCTCGAAGCGCGGTCCCGCGGAGGGGCGCAGCCGCACGATGGCTGACCAAACCTTGGGCCGAGGCTGGAACGCGCCGGGACCCACGTCGAACAGGGCCTCGACCTCGGCGTAGGCCGCCAGCATGACGGTCAGCCGCCCGTACTCCTTGCCGCCGGGCTGCGCCGCCATGCGGTCGACGACCTCTTTCTGCAGCATGAAATGCATGTCGCCGATCGCGGCATGCTGCACGAGCAGACGGAACAGCAGCGGGGTCGAAATGTTGTAGGGCAGGTTGCCGACGATTCGCAGCGGCGCCCCGCCGCCCCGCAACGCGAGGAAATCGGTGTGCAGGACGTTTTCCACGTGCACCGTCAAGTGGCGGTCGGCGCGGGGATCGGTCATGAGCAGCCACGCGAGATCCCGGTCGATCTCGATCACGTCCATGCGTTCGGCGCGCGCCAGCAGCCCCCAGGTGAGCGCACCGCGGCCGGGACCCACTTCGACCAGACGCTCGCCGGGCCGCGGATCCACACTGTCGATGATGCGGCGGATGATGCCGGGATCATGCAGGAAATGCTGGCCGAAGCGCTTGCGGGCCTGCATCAGTCCGGCGAGCCGGTGAGCCGCACCGCGAGGGCAAGGGCGGCGCGCAGGCTGCCCACGTCGGCTTTGCCGGTGCGCGCGAGCGACAGCGCGGTGCCGTGGTCGACGCTGGTGCGCAGGATGGGCAATCCCAGGGTGACGTTCACCGCGTTGCCGAAACCCACGTGCTTGATCACGGGCAGACCCTGGTCGTGGTACATGGCGAGCACCACGTCGGCCCCCGCGAGCAGCTGCGGCGCGAAGGCGGTATCGGCGGGCACCGGGCCCCGGACGTTCAGGCCCTCGCGCTGCGCCTCCCGGATGGCGGGCTCGATGACGTCGATTTCCTCCCGCCCCAGGTGGCCCGATTCCCCGGCATGTGGATTCAGGCCGAGCACGAGGATGCGCGGGCTGGACAGATCGAAATGCCGTTCGAGATCGTGGTGCACGATGCGCAGGGTGGCGAGCACGCGGTCGCGCGTGATGGCGCGCGGCACGTCGCTGAGCGCGAGGTGGGTCGTGACCAGTGCGACGCGCAATTCGCCGCTCACCAGCATCATGACCGGCAGCGCCGCACGCGTGCGCTCCGCGAGATACTCGGTGTGGCCCGAAAAGCTGAAACCGCCGTCCATGATCGTGCTCTTCTGCACCGGCGCGGTCACCATGGCGGCGAACTCGCCGTTGGAACAGCCGTCACAGGCGCGGTCCAGCAACCGCAGCACATAGGCGGCGTTGCGCGGGTCCAGCGTTCCCGCGATCACCGGCTCCGCCAGCGGTTGATGCAACACGGTGAGCGTGCCGGCCTCGTGTTCGCTCGACGGGCGGGCCGCCTCGTAGTCGATCAGGCGCAGCGGCAACCCCAGGGCGTCGGCGGTGGCTGCGAGCAGCGACGCGTCGCCCGCAACGACCAGATCGGCCCGCCAGCCGGTCTGCGCCAGCATGACGCAGGCGTCGGGCCCGATGCCGGCGGGCTCTCCGGACGTGATGATGATCCGCGGTACGTACACTACGGCCGCGGCCCGCCCATCACATCTTCACCTCGACGAACGCCTCGTCGCGCAACCGTCGCAGCCACAACTCGGTTTCCTCGTCCGCCTTGCTCTCGCGGATGGCGGCGAAGGCGCGCTGCCGGCGCACATCGTCGGTGCTGTCGTAGGTGCGGGTGCCCAGCATCTGGACGATGTGCCAGCCGTAACGAGTCTTGAAGGGCTCGCTGATCTCATTGACCTTGAGGTCGGCGATCGCCTTGTCGAACTCAGGCACGAAGGTGCCCGGCCCGCTCCAGCCGAGATCGCCGCCGTCCGGGGCGGATCCCGGGTCCTCGGAGGACGCCGACGCGATGCCCGCGAAATCCTCCCCCTTCAAGATGCGGTCGCGCAGTTTCGTGAGCTTCTGACGGACGGTCTCGTCGTCGTCGAGCTCGTTCGGCTTCATGAGGACGTGGCGCACGTGGATCTGGTTGACGATGACCTGCGCCTGGCCGCTGCGCCGCTCGTTGAGCCTCACGATGTGAAAGCCGCTCGGCGTGCGCACCGGGGCGCTCACCTCGCCGGGCTTCATCTTGGTCACGAGTTCCAGGATGAACTGGGGCAGCTGGCCGCCCTTGCGCCAGCCCAGCTGACCGCCGTCGAGCGCCGTCTGGCTGTTCGAATTCGCGATCGCCAGCTGGCCGAAATCCTCGCCCTTGGCGGCGCGCGCCGAGAGCTCATCCGCCTTCTTGGAAATGTCCTCCAATTGTTGCGGCGTCGCGGCAGCGGGCAGCGACAACAGGATGTGGGAGACGTTGAATTCGTCGTTGGTGGCCGTGGTTTCCTGACGGGTCAGATACTGTTCGAGTTCGCGCGGCGTGACGTTGATGTGCGCGATCACGTCGCGCTGGCGCAGGGTGCTCAGGGTGAGCTCCTTGCGCATGGACTCGCGGTACTGCTTGTAGTCGACGCCCTGAGCCTCCAGGGCGGTGGGCAGCTGGTCGAACGGAATCTTGTTGCGCTGGGCGATTTCCTGCAGCGCGCCGTTCAATTGTTCGTCGGAAATCGTGAGGCCGACCCGCTTGGCCCGCTGCGCCTGAATCTCCTGGAGGATCAGCCGGTCCAGCACCTGTTGCTTGAGGACGCTTTGGGAGGGCAGTTCGACCTTCTGTTCCTGAAGCCGTTTGGTGACCGACTCCATCTGCGAGTCCAGTTCGCTCTTGAGCACCAGGCCGTCATTCACCACGGCGGCGATGCGGTCGAGCATGACGCCATGCACACCGATGTCGCGGGTCTGGGCGTGAACTCCCGCGCCGGCCAGGACGAGCACGGCACACAGGGTCGACGATACGGAAATTTTACGCATAACTCGATTTTCTCAGGAAAATGTGGGGTCCAAACACCGGCAAAACCGGCTTTTACGGGATGTTCGAGTCGTGGGCGGTGTAACCCTTGATTTCCCGCGCCAGGAACGCATCCGCTGGCTTTCCGACCGAACTCAAGCCCGTCAGTTCCAATTGTAATGCAATCGAGGTGTCGAGTCCTTGGGTGCCGGTGGCCGTGCGGGCGGACAAATAGCGGCGCTGGACGAGCTGGAGCCGGTAACAGCAGCTTTTGTACTCAAATCCCGCCACCTGCTCGATGGTTTGGCGGTCCTGCAGGGAATAGACCCAGCGACCGACGGCGTTCCAGTGGCCGCCGATCGGCCACGCGAAGGAACCGTCGTATTGCTTGAAAATGCCCTCCTGGAAGCGGTAGCCGAGATTGACGACCTTAGCGGGGTCCGGGTGGTATTGCAGCAAAATCTCAGACTTGTCGGTCTTCGACGTGTAGGGGTTCCATTGATAATCCAAGTTGACCGTCACGTTCTTGTAGGCCGTCAAATCGATCTCGGTGACGATGTCCGAGGCCGGGTAGATGCCGGCGTTCTGACCCGTGGACAGGACGGAATCGATCACGGCGCACTGGCCGGACGCCGTGAGGTAGGTCTGCCCGGGCAGCGCCGCCGGATAGGGAGGGCGGGCCGAGAGCGTGGTGGGATACGGATTGCAGGGCGGCTGGTTGAGGAGTGCCTGGGACGGCAGCTGCAGCGGATTCACCAGCGGGATGTTGGGCAGCGGTTGTCCCGTCTCGAGATAGTAGGTGTCCGGGAACGGCACGCGAGGCGTCGAGAAATAGCGGATCTGGCCGATGGTCGCGGACAGATACTGGGTTCCCGAGCCCTGGTCGAACAGTCGGGTCGTGAGGCCCACGGCCAGTTGGTTCGCGTCGCCGATGCGGTCGTCGCCGACGAAGCGATTGGTGCGGAACAGTTCGATGAGATTGAGGTCGGGCAGGGCCGTGTCGAACAACGGCAGTTCGTTTTGATTGCGGTACGGCACATAGCTGTACACCATGCGCGGTTCGAGCGTCTGCGTGCGCTGGCCCACCGAGCCCGCGTCCCGTTCGAACACCAGACCCGCGTCGATCCGGGCATACGGCAACGCCCGGGTGGGCGTGCTCGGAGCGCCCACCGTCGCATTGTCGAGATCGTACTGGGTGAAGTGATAGCCGACGGCGGGCTCGAAGAAATAGCCGGCTTCCCGGCTCGACCAGCGCAGTTCCGGCGAGATGTCCAGGCGCAGTCCGGTGGGACCGACCTCGCGCAGGAAGTTCGTCGCCTCGCCGTCGAGGCCGAGTTCGAGATGACCGTGCATCAGCGGATACAGCCCCTCGACCTCGATGCTCGGCACGCGCGAGTAGGGCCGTTCGCCCGCGTCCAATGCGATGTCGATGGTCTGAAAGTTCTGCAACTCGCCGCGGATGCGCCAGTAGTCGTCGTAATACCGGACATCGGCGCGGCGTTCGAGATAGGTGACGCTGGTCTGTTCCGAGCCGACGGCGAAATTGGAGAAATAATTGCTGTCGCTGACCGCGGCGATGTCGGCGTCGAAGCGCAGCCCATGGGACAGGTCGGTGATGTCGGTCACGTGAAAGTAGCTGCGGTTGTCGTGGTTCTGGGATTTGTCGTCCGGCAGGAAGTTCGCCTCGACCTGGCCATGGGAGCCGGCCGTCAGGTAGCGGAACTGGGCGCCGAGCTGTACTCCGCGGGCCGATAAAATCCCCGGGGTGAGCGTCAGGTCGTAGTTCGGCGCGAGGTTGAAGTAATACGGCACATCGACCATCCAGCCGTTGCTGCTCGAGTGCCCGAAGTTCGGAAAGAGCACGCCGCTCTTGCGCTCGTCGCCTATCGGGAATGAGATGTAGGGCGTATAGAAGAGCGGGACGTTCTTGAAGCGCATCAGAACGCCATGTCCCACCCCCTCCTGTTTGTCGGTATCGAGATCGAGGGACGAGGCCTGCAGCATCCAGTCCTCGTTGCCGACCGGGCAGGTGGTATAGCGCATGTGCTCGAGCGCCACCTTGCCGTCGGGACGCACCGAAATTTCGCGGGCGATCCCCCGGCCGTTGCGGTCCAGGATGGCGAAATTCGCCTGGTTGAAATCGGCGCCGCCGAGCGCGTCGTAGACGCCGGAGACGCTCGTGATGCGCAGCTTCGGATCCTCGAAATCGACCTTCCCCTTGACCGTCAATTTGCCGGTGTTGTAATCGTAGTCCATCGTATCGGCCGCGACCGTGCGACCGTCCTGACGCGCCTTGACGCGGCCCGACACCTCGGCATGACCCTCGGCGTCGACCTGCGCCGTATCGGTGTCGATGTGAATCATGTAATCGTCGAGGGATAGGGGCACGGAGGGCAGCGGGGAATGCTTCGGCGGGGCCGGGCACATGTCCCCGGCGTGCGCGAGGGAGACCCCGTTAAGCAAAAAAAGGACGGCCAATGCGGCGCGAACGTGGAAAGCCGTGGGCAAAGCAATCGCCTTAATATCTATATACTTGTGGCCGCCGCATTTGCGGTGCGTAATGGTCAAGCATGGTACTACCGGATGCAAGCGATTCCCGTCTGGACGCGCTGACCCGCTGGGTCGTCGAGGATCTCGGATTTGCCGGCAGCCGCATCGAGCCTGCGTCCGCCGACGCGAGTTTTCGCCGCTATTTTCGCGTGACCCGCGGAGCGGACACGTGCATCGTGATGGATGCCCCGCCGGACAAGGAGGACGTCGCACCGTTCGTGCGTGTCGCCCGGGTCCTGGCCGGACTCCAATTGAACGTCCCCATTCTCCTGGCCCGCAACGAGCGTGAGGGCTTCCTGCTGTTGTCGGACCTGGGATCCCGTCAATATCTCGATGAACTCGCGGCTGGCCGGGACGTGGACCGGCTGTACGCCGATGCGCTCGGCGCGCTGGTGACCCTGCAGACGCACGGCGGCACGGCCGCGCGCGATCTGGCTCCCTACGACGAAACACTCCTGCGCCGCGAGATGGAGTTGCTGCCGGAGTGGTTCCTGGGCCGGCATCTCGGCATGACGGTGGGCGCTGCCGAGAGGGGCATTCTCGAGCGTCTGTTCGCGGTCCTCGTCCGTTCGGCGGAGGCGCAGCCCGCGGTGTTCGTCCACCGCGATTATCATTCGCGGAACCTGCTGATCACGGCGGATCACAATCCGGGGATTCTGGATTTTCAGGACGCCGTGGCCGGCCCCGTCACGTACGACGCGGTGTCGCTGCTCAAGGACTGTTACATCGTGTGGCCTGCCGAGCGCGTGCGGGCGTGGCTCCTCGAATACCGGGCGGCCCTGCTCCGGGCGGGCTTTCCGCTGCCCGGCGATACAGCCGATTTCGTGCGCTGGTTCGACCTGATGGGGCTGCAGCGCCACATCAAGGTGCTGGGCATTTTCGCGCGGCTTTACTACCGCGACGGCAAGCCGGGCTATCTCAAGGACCTGCCGCGGGTGCTCGATTACACGCGCGCGGCCGCGGCGGCGTACCCCGAAACGGCCGAGTTTGCCGAGTTCGTCACGTCGCGCATCGATCCGACGTTTGCCGCCGCGCAGGCGCGCGCCGGCGCATGAGCGACGCCGTGGCGCCCCGCGTGGCGATGATCCTGGCCGCCGGCCGCGGCGAGCGCATGCGGCCGCTCACGGACACCCGCCCGAAGCCCATGCTGGACGTGCGCGGCCGGCCGCTGATCGAACGGCACGTCGAGCGTCTGGCGCACGCGGGCATCGAACGGATCGTCATCAATCTCGCGTGGCTGGGAGCCGTGATCCGCGACCACCTGGGCGACGGCTCCCGCTACGGAGTCGCCATCGACTACAGCGAGGAGACACCGCACGCGCTGGAAACGGCGGGCGGCATTTTCCGCGCTCTGCCGAAGCTGGGCGCGGAGCCGTTCCTCGTGGTCAACGGCGATATATTCACGGACTTCCCCTTCGAGCGCGTCGCGCTCGGCGACGCGCACGATGCCCACCTGGTGCTCGTGCCGAACCCGCCGCAGCACCCCGCGGGCGATTTCGGCCTAACGCGGGGCCTGGCAGTGCCGTCGGCGCCGCGGCAGTTCACTTTCGCGGGCATCGCCGCGTACCGGCCGGCGTTCTTCGCCGGCTGCGCCGACGGCGTGTTTCCCTTGAAGCCGCTGCTGCTGCGCGCCATGAGCTTGGAGCGCTGCGCGGCCGAACTCTACGAGGGCGTCTGGGAGGACGTCGGCACGCCCGAGCGTCTGGCGGCGCTCAACGGGTCCGCGCCGGCCGTTCAGGTACAATGAACGGATGTCTGCATTCAAGGGCATCCCCATCGCCGAGGAGCCGCGGCCGGCCCGCAGCGGGGAGAAGTACACGACGCCGCAGGGCTTCACCGCGATCAAGGACGGCATCAAGCAGGCCGCCGCCGGGGCGGCCGCGGCGCGCAAGCCGCCCTGGTTGCGCGCGCGGTTGGCAAGCGGTGCCGAGTTCCAGGCCGTCAAGGACATCGTCCGCGAACACCGCCTGAGCACCGTCTGCGAGGAGGCGAAGTGTCCCAACATCGGCGAATGCTGGAATGCGGGGACCGCCACGATCATGTTGATGGGGGCGGTGTGCACCCGGGCCTGCCGCTTCTGCGCCGTCGACACCGGCAACCCCCGCGGGTGGCTGGATGCGGAGGAGCCCGACAACGTCGCGCGCTCGGTCGAGTTGATGGGCCTGAAATACGTGGTGCTCACGTCGGTCAACCGGGACGATCTGCCCGACGGCGGGGCGGCGCATTACGCGGCTGCGATCCGCGCGATCAAGCGCCGCAATCCGGGCACGGCCGTCGAGGCTCTGACGCCGGATTTTCAAGGGGTGCAGGCCGACGTGCGGACAGTGCTCGATTCCGGACTCGACGTGTTCGCGCAGAACGTGGAAACGGTGCGCCGCCTCACGCACCCGGTGCGCGATCCCCGCGCCGGCTACCGGCAGACGCTCGACGTGCTCGCGCATGCCAAGAGCCACCGGCCCACGGTGCTCACCAAGACCAGCGTGATGCTGGGCCTTGGGGAGACGGAGGCGGAGTTGCGCGAGACCCTCGAGGAGTTGCGCGCCGCGTCCGTCGACCTGTTGACGCTCGGACAGTACCTCCGGCCGACGCCGAATCACCTGGCGATCGAACGGTTCGTCACGCCGCAGGAATTCGACCGGTATCGGGAGTGGGCGCTGGCGCTGGGCTTTCTCGAGTGCGTCTCGGGACCGCTGGTGCGGTCGAGCTACCGTGCCGAACAGGCGCTCGCCCGCAACAATGCCGGACTCGACAACCGCAGGCTCGCGACGCCGGCCGGTTGACTCAGCAGTGACCCATCCGGCCCCGATCGTCAGGCACCAGGGGTTGGCGCCGTATGAGCCGACGTGGCGCGCCATGCAGCGGTTCACGGACGAACGCACCGCGGCGACCCCCGACGAACTGTGGATGGTGGAGCATCCGCCGGTATTCACGCTGGGGCTCAATGCCAGCCGCGACCATCTCCTCGCCCCGGGGGACATCCCCGTGGTCGACATCGACCGCGGCGGCCAGGTGACCTATCACGGACCCGGACAGCTCGTGGTCTATCCGCTCATCGATCTGAAACGACAGGCGCTCGGGGTCCGGCAGCTGGTGGTGGCGCTGGAAAACGCCATCATCGCGTACGGGGGGGAACTGGGCATCGCCGCCACCGGTTCGCGCGAGGCGCCCGGCGTCTACGTGGACGGCGCGAAGCTGGCGAGCATCGGTTTGCGCATCCGCCGCGGCGCGAGCTACCACGGATTCGCGCTCAACGTGTCGGTGGACTTGGCCGCCTTCGAGCGCATCAACGTCTGTGGTTACCGCGGGCTCCGCGTCACGCGCCTGGCCGATCTGTGCGGCATCACGGATGTGTGGGCGGTGGCCGGCGGCATCGCGCCCCACGTGGTGCGCGAATTGGGCTTCGCCCCTCAGAGCGCCATGAGCACCGACTTGCAGGCGGTCAGTTCCCGGTAAATGTCATCGAGCTGCTCGCGGCTCGAGGCGACCACGAGGTAGGTCAGCGCGAGGAAGTTGCCGTCGCCGCTGGTGCGCGTGCGCACGCTCGCATCGTTCAACGGTCCCACGTGCCGCTCGATGATGGCCCGCGTGCTCGCCTTTAAGTCGCTGTCGTGCCGGCCCATCACCTTGATCGGAAATTCGGCGGGGTAGTCCTGAATGATCGTGCCGCTCACAGGGGCGGCGTCCCGGCCAGCTCGCGGATGTAGTCGACGAAGGCCTGATGCAGGCGCTTGAAGAGCGGTCCGGGTCGGCCGTTGCCGACCGGCTGCCCGTCGAGTTCCGTCACGGGCAGCACCCCGCGGGTCGCGAACGCCAGCCAGATCTCATCGGCCGAGCGCAGCATCGCCTCCGGCACCGGGCTCGAGTTGCTGCTCACGTCGAGCCGCACGGCGAGTTCGGTGACCACGTCGCGCGTGGTGCCGGGAAGGATGTGATGACCGTTGGGCGGTGTGTGAATGATGCCCTGGGAGATCACGTGAACGGTGGTCGACGAACCCTCGGTCAGTTCACCGTTCTCGAGCATGATGGTTTCGAAGGCGCCCGAGTCGACCGCGAACTTCTTCAGCAGAATGTTCGCGAGCAGCGCCGTCGACTTGATGTCGCGCCGGGCCCAGCGGATGTCCTGGGCCGTCACCGCCGCGACGCCCTGGTCAAGCAGCCGCACGGGGGTGGGTTCCAGCGCCGTCGCATACGCAAACGTGGTCGGCACGAGCCCGTCGGGCCACGCATGATTGCGGCCGGCCTCGGACCCTCGGGACACCTGCAGGTACACATAGGCATCGAGGCCTCCGGCCTGATTGACGAGCGCCTGGCAGATCGCGGCCCACTCCGCATGCGAGTGCGGCGCGGCCATGCGAATGGCCGCGAGGCTGCGGTTCAAGCGGTCCAGATGCTCCTGCAGCCGGAAGGGCCGGCCGCCGTACACCGGAATGACCTCGTACACCGCGTCACCGAACAGGAATCCCCGGTCGAGCGGGGAGATGCGCGCCTCGGCGAGCGGCACATACGCGCCGTTCAAATAACAAAGCGGCAGCGGCGGGCTCACGCGAACCAAAGCCGGATGGTGTCGATGAGGCGCCGCCACCAGCCGCCCGATGCCACCTCCTGCAACGGGTGCACGGGCAGCGTGGCCAGATTCTGGCTGCCGATGAACACCCGCAGCTGTCCCGTCTCCGAGGCGGTGGTCAGGGGCGCGATCAGGCGGGGGGTGAGGTCGACGGCCGTCTTGATGTCGCCGGCCTGGCCGCGCGGCACCGTGATGTACAGGTCGTCCTTGATGCCGACGTCGACCGGCGACCGCTCCGCCTTCCATACCTTCGTCGAGGCGAGCGCGGTACCGCCCTTGACCACCAGTTTGGTGTCGTAGAAGTTGAAGCCATAGTTCAGCAGCGCGGCGCTCGCATCCTCGCGCCCCTTCATGCTGCCCGAGCCGAGCACCACGGACACGAGGCGCATCCCGTCGCGCAGCGCGGAGGTGACCAGGCAAAATCCCGCGGAATCCGTGTGACCGGTCTTCAGGCCGTCGACGCTGGGATCGCGGCCGAGCAGACCGTTGCGGTTCTGCTGCTTGATCCCGTTGTGCTCGAATTCGCGCACCGAATAATACTTGTAGTACTGCGGAAAGTCCCGGATCATCGCCAGCGCGAGCAGCGACATGTCGCGGGCCGTCGTGTAATGCTCCGGCGCGGGCAGGCCGGAGCTGTTCTCGAAATGCGTGCCGACCATCCCCAGGCGCTTGGCGTTGGCGTTCATCATCTGCACGAACGTTTCCTCGGTGCCGGCGATGCGCTCGGCGAGCGCGATGGTCGCGTCGTTCCCCGACTGCACGATCATGCCGAGGATCAGCAGCTCCACCGACACCGGCTTGCCGAGTTCGATGAACGTGCGCGAACCCTCGGAGCGCCAGGCGTGTTCGCTGACCACCACCGGCTCGTCGAGCTTCAGTTTGCCCTCGCTCAATTCCTGGAACACGAGATACGCGGTCATCAGTTTGGTGAGGCTGGCCGGCTCGAGGCGGGCCACGGCGTCCTTCGACGCGAGCACCTTGCCCGTGCGGTAGTCGACGAGGATGTACGCCTTCGCCTCGACGGTCGGCGCCGTCGGAATCGGCGTGTCGGCAAGGAGGGGAGCCGCGGTGAACACGGCCAACAGGACCAAACTCAGCAGGGGACGCAACATGATGGGAGAATACCTTCGGAACGAGTGAAAGAGTTTACCGGTGATCGGGGAACAGGCGACTAATCCATCGCCAGGTGCGCATCGTGCACGCCCGCGCCTTCCAGCGCGGCGACGAGGCGGTCGAACGCGGGCACGTCGGCGACCGGGCCGATGCGCACACGATACATCCTGCGGCCCGCGATGAGGTCGTCACGGACGAAAATCGTCCCGTACGTGCCACCGCGCAGCCGCGCGGCGAGACGTTCGGCGTTCGCGGGGTCCGCAAACGCGCCTGCCTGGATGAACAGCGCAGCCCGGGGGGCGGGGGCGGCGGGCGTGGCCGCGGCCGGCACTGCGTTCGTCGCCGTCGAGGGCGTCGCCGAGGGCGCTGCGGTCACGGGGATCGCCGCCGGGGTGGCCGCCCCGGGCGTGAGGGCGCGTACCTCCACCATGGCGGTGCCGTTGCGCAGCATGTCGAGACGCGACGCCGCGGTATACGACAGGTCGATGATGCGGTTGCCCACGAACGGTCCGCGATCGTTGACGCGCACCACGACGCTGCGGCCGTTCTGCAGGTTGGTGACGCGCACGTAGGCGGGCAGCGGCAGCGTCTTGTGGGCCGCCGTCATCCCGTACATGTCGTAGGTTTCGCCGGTGGAGGTGCGGATCTTGTGGAAACCCGGCCCGTACCACGAGGCGACCCCGCGCTCGACGTAGTCGGCGCTCGACGAGAGCACGTAGTAGCGTTTGCCGAACACCTCGTAGAACGGCGGATTGCCGTAGCGCGAGCGCGGCTCGACGCGCGGCACGATGTCCTGCACCGTCTCCGGAGGCGCAACCGGCGGCGGCGGGGGCAGCGGCGGGGGTGGAGGCGCCCGCGTGAGGCAGCCGCTCAGGCCGACGGCGGCGCACAGGCCGAGCGGAGCGGCGAGAGCACGCGAGCGATTCACGGCGTGCGGCTGCCGCCGCCGGGCGTTGCGGCGGACGAGGTGATCGCAGCCGGCGGGGCTGCGTCGTGCTGCAGGATGCGGTCCTTCACGGCGGCGGCCAGTTCGAACACGGCCATCGCGTAAAGGGCGCTGTGGTTGTAGCGCGTGATGACGTAGAAGTTGTTGTAGCCCACGCGCCAGTGCACGCCGTCCGGTTCATCGGCGGCAATGAGGATGACGGGTGCGTCCGAGGGCAGCGCACTCTCGAAATCGACGCCCTTCGTCTTCAGGGAGTCGACCGTGTCCGCCAGCGTGAGTTTGCGGCCATCGAGGGCCGCCGCCTTGTCGGGCTGCACCACCGCTTCGCTCAGGACCGGTTCACCCGCGTTCCAACCGTGTTCCTTGAGGTAGTTGCCGACGCTGGCGCACACGTCCGCCCAGTTGTTCCAGAGATCGATCCGGCCGTCGGCGTCGGCATCGACCGCGTAGCGCCGGTAATTCGAGGGCATGAATTGCGGTGCACCCATCGCGCCGGCATAGGAGCCTTTCACCGTGAGCGGATCGAAGCCGCGTTCGTGGGTCAGGAGGATGAACTGTTCCAGTTCGTCGCGGAAAAACTTCGCGCGCGCGGGATAATCGAAGGCGAGCGTCGCCAGTGCGTCCAACACCCGATACGAACCGGTCATGCGCCCGTAATAGGTTTCGACGCCGACGATGGCCGCGAGATATTCCGGCGCCACGCCGGATTGCACGCTCGCCTGGTCGAGCGCCTGACGGTGGGCCAGCCAGAACTCGGTGCCCTCCCGGATGCGCTTTTCGGTGACGAATATCGGCCGGTATTCGTACCAGGGCTTGGCTTTTTCGGCCGGCCGGTTCATCGCCTCGATGATGCCGGGCTGGCTGTTGGCGGCGCGCAGCAATTTGCGC
>Ga0182030_10008270_pt1 | contig 21592 bp, 14 predicted proteins | sample 812S3MmetaG_FD_121299 | JGI IMG/M metagenome (GOLD analysis project Ga0182030, IMG submission 121299) | Permafrost microbial communities from Stordalen Mire, Sweden - 812S3M metaG (Illumina Assembly) | ecosystem: Environmental > Terrestrial > Soil > Wetlands > Permafrost | place: Sweden...
AAATTCGCCGCCGACCACCGTCTGTTTGTGGTGAGCGAGCCGCTCGAAGTGAACATCTCATTTCTCGACGAACTCGGCGAAAGCGTCAAGAAGGTCGTTGGTTTCGTGAAAGAGCTCACGATGCACGAGTTGATCACGCGCGGCTACGTGCTAGAGTTCCCGATTGACGTGAAGTTCGACGGAGGCACACCCTCGGAGTTCAGACGCGGCGATCGTACGAGTGTGAACGTCACGGTGCTACGCCACTGCTCCGAATTGGTGCTGTTTATCAAGGACCTCCTCGGTCGTACGATCACCATTGTAACGAGTGGCATGAGCGAGACAATCGATGGGTTGAAGAAGAAGATTGCAAAGGCATCAACAACACCGGTCGAGCAGCAGCGTTTAATCTTTGCTGGTAAACAGCTCGAGGACGGTCGAACTCTGAACGATTACAACATCCAACATGAATCGACATTGCACTTGGTGCAACGTCTGCGCGGCGGAGGCGGCGATAATACCTGTTTGCCGTTTGCCGATCTGGAGCGCTCCGATGCCTTGGAGACTCTGAAGTATTCCAAAAGTGCACCCGATTGGCGCCAGGCTTTGCCTGGGCTGTGCATTGAGGGCGAGTGTCGCTCGAAAGGCTGCCGCGCTTTTAGCGAGTCCGTAATCGCCAATCTTGGCATTGGACGGTTCGACATCGTTGACGTGAACAATAGTGGACTTGCACTCTGTCCAATGTGTTACGAATCAGTGGTTCCGAAGACGTGCGCGTTCAATCGTTGTCAGTGGCGATTCTTTGGCATCAAGGAGAAGCGCGGTGAACTTTGTGAGGCACAATGGCGAGAAGCTGGGTCTGCCTACACGCGCTTCAACGAGAAGTTTGACAATGGCACAGGCGCGGCCACGTGTATGTGGCAGACACTGGTGATCGAAACAGAGGACGAAAACGTCAAAGTTCTCTCGCTCAGCATCGAATCGCCGAAGAAGGAGCCGATAAAGTGCAGCTTCGACCTGCTCGACGCGCATTCGAACGAGTGTTGCATCTGTCTGGAACTCATTTCAGAATTCTACCCAGCGCCGCCCGTGCTGCTGAAGTGTCGACACGCGTTCCACCAGAAGTGCATCACCGACTGGTCGAAGCGCAGCGATGCGTGTCCATGCTGCGATCAAAAGGGCATTGCACTTGCATTGGGAGTTGAATGAACACACAAACACGGGCGTTGTTTAATATGGTACAGAGATCCACTCGCCCAACTCAGAGACCACTTCGTCGCAACTCTTCTTGGTTGCAGAGGCGTAGCGTGCCGACACCACGCACAGATTGTCCGCAGTCGCGAAATGCAACGCGTATGTGGCACGTGGAAACACCTGCTCGTACGCGCCACACGCCTCGCCGGCCGCGCGTGTCACGTTCAGAAACAGTTCGCTGTTGCGCGCGGCGTAGCAGTCGACAGGCAGTTTGCCACCGCGCGCGACAGTGGCACGCATCTCCGCTTGCAGGTGATTGTAGCGAACGGAGACCGAATCGGCGAGCGCCGCTTGTAGTGTGTCGTAGCGCGAAGGCAGTCTGCACAGTTCGAAGCACGTGGCGAGTTCAGGTTCGTGGTACTCGATGGTGACGTACGGCTCGTTGTTCTTGTGGGGCTGCTCCTCCACTGCCAGCTGCTCTTGATTGGAGTCGAAACTCGGATCAAACCAGTAGGCCAACACGAGCATCTCATTCGTCTGCAGTGCGAGTAGAAGTAGAAAGGCAAACGGCGTCGACAGTGTCATCCGGTTTTGTGATTGTGCGTCGTGGCTATTATCGCGGGGCGCGAACGCTTTCACCAGACTGAAAACCCCGGCTGGTCTCACGAGATATGAGCATCGAACAGATCGACGAACACCGACAACGCGTCGAACACAACCTCACGCTCTCACGTCAGTTCAACGAACGCCGTAAGAGCCGCTTCTCGCCGTACAGACTGCCTTCACCATCGGAGCGCACCTCGAAACGGCGCCTTTCAACTGTGTCATCGGTGGACATCCCAGAGGAGAGCGTTGTTCTACTACGCCAAGAACAGACGATGCGTTCTGTAATTGGTGGCGAGGAGCGCAATGTGAAGGTGCTGTTGGTGTCGGCCGGCCTGAGCAGCGAGGAGCACTTCTTGGTGCAACGAGCGTTCACGGCGTTCACCGACGAAGTGGCTGCAACAATTGGCACCAGTGTCGACGAACGAGAGTTCGGTGTGCCGAATGTGCTGCACACAGTAACTCCGAAGCGTCGTTCGCCCAACTGGCGCTCGCACTTTCGTAACATGCATCTCGACGCACTGGAGGATCGTGAACGGCGCCTGTTGTCCGTATCGTCTTCTGCGCTATCGTCGCCGCAATCGCTTGGCACACCAGTGCCGTTTGAGAAGTTTTTCTCGCTCGATAGCTCACGAGCGTACTTGGGCGATGCACAAGAAACACTCGCCACTTCGGTCGTCGACTGCAACCCCGACAACGACGAGACATCGCAGAAGCCAATCGAGCACGAGTTGCTTTCGCCTGTGTCGCTGCCACCACTGTTCAACCAAACGACAACAATGCCCCAGGATTCGATGGCTTCGTGTGTTGACAACCAGCACTCCAACGGCGATGGTACTCCTTCAACTGCAGCAGATGCAACAGCAGCAGCAGCAGCAGCAGCAGCCACAGTTGGCGTCACAACCCACGCCCGAGAGCGTCAATCAACTCCAATGATCGTTGGTAGTTCGGTGGACTCGCCCGCAACAACGAAGACGGTGGTGAAACACACAGACGTCGAAGCGGCACTGGCGACAGCGGCGGCGACAGCAGTAAAACCGCTGTCACGTTTCTCGTCCTGGTTGTTGCGCTCGCTCTCTCCGACATCAGCGCCTCCGCCACCAAACTCGCTCTACTACACACCGGTGCTGACTCGAAGACGAGAGGAGTTCAATCAATTGGTGGAGTTCTGTGCAACGCCGTGTCGGCCGTCGTTGGCGATGAGTTTGCACCGACTGCACGCACAGCTCATCGGCAAGGGCACGTACGGCAAGGTGTTCTCGTTGCACCCGCTCACGCTGAGCGTGCCGTTGGTGCTCAAACGCATCACACACAACTACACACCCACACATGCACTCGCCACCGCCGAGGTGCAGATGGAGGCACAAGTGTTGGCGCTGCTCACGCAATCGGCCGTGTTCTCGCCCCTCGTGCAGTGTCCACACTTCATGACCGTGGCGGCCTACGATACCACAGTACAACCACTGTGTTTCACTGGCGCGAAGCCGTTCAACGAACACGAACCGAACCGCCTCGTCTCGCAACTATCGGCGCCGCCACTCGACCAAGCGCAGCAGGACCAAGTGCGTGTGCGTACGCAAATCGTCAGCGAGCACTGTCCCAACGGTACGCTGCTCGAGTATCTCACCAACTTCCTCCGCCGGTGCGATGCCATGGCTGATCAACGCCGACCGCTCCTCGACACCGAACAGTCGGCGCAGTTTGCAGGTGCACTGGTGGCGCAGCTATTGGTGGCTGTCACTGTTGCGTCGGCAGCGCAGATCTCGCACAACGATCTGAACCTGTGCAACGTGTTTGTGCGCTCGGCCACCACAGACCCGGGCAAGTGCTTTGCGTACGAGTTCCCCGACGGTCGTGGGACGTTGTGTGTGCCAACCGGTGTGCACGTGCCTCTGTTGGTGGTGGGCGACTATGGACTGGCGAGCGTGCACAACTGGCTCGACGACTGGCGCATCGGCGAGGTCTACCGCGAAGACGAGGGTGTGCCTGCGCCGTCCGATCGCGATAGATTGCAGATGATGTTGTCGCTGTACTACTACGCGAGAGCGGAAGACGTGAAGTTGCAGCACGGTCGTTTGCGACACCTACGCCTGTCGGAGCAGCTCAGTGTCGACTATGGCCACTATCGGCCGTTGTTGTTCACAACGCTCAACGAACGCGAACGCGATTTTGCCACTGTCCTTTCGTGTTTGTACGAGTTTGCAAAGCTCGCACTCACCATCTCTCCGCATCGTCTGTGGTGTCGAAACCTATTCGATCTGTCGAAGGAGGCGTTGCGTCAACTCTCGGCGCAACGACCGACCACCTATGAGGCGCAACTCGATTTTGTGGCGGGCGTGTTCGCGAGCAACGCCGTCTACGCTAATTGGCTTCAATCGGGGTCAATGAACGCGGCGACGAAAGCCAAATGTGCGAACCTGTGCCACGTGCCCGATCATCGCACAGGCAAACAGATGAACGAGATGATGTTGCGGTTGCTCAACTCGCCCATCGAACCGGAGATGAAGCACATAGTACCATCTGAATAAGTAAATTGAAATATGCGCACGTGAACACTTTACATCCAAGCAAGTTCTTCAGGTATTTTTGGTGGATACGAAAACTCGGAGATCCAGGGCAAATCGAACGTCTCCGTCGACGGTTTGCTGTTGAGAGAAACCATCGAATCTCGACTGCGTCCGTTGCGCTTTGCCTGATCATCCATGTAGTGGTTGTATTTGGTCGGTTCGTACTGAACGACAATTCGCAACTGATTCCAACGGAAGCCTCCGACTTCGTCGCGAACGCGCAAGGCCGAGGGCCGAAAGTGAAGGAACTCAAACCTCTGATTCAGATTTTCGACGATGTGTTCGATTGTCTTGGAGAGTCCTTCGAAATTCTCCACTGTGTAGGGCTCCAGAAGAACCGGGAACAGCAACCGTTCGTTTTCTGGTGAGAACGGCATGCAGAAAAGGTCCTGTGAACGCCAGAAGTATCTGCGCACCTCCATTTGTCGCAACAATTCGTCGACAGCCGTCTTCATAATCTCTGTGCCGAGGATATTTAGGGACGAGGATGGGATGGTGTATTGTCGAGATGGTTGTCGAGATGGTAAACGTGCGTTCAGATCTCGACAAAAGGCGACATGATCGTCGGGATTAGAATAGAAACAAGAGGTCGACACGGTCGTCGGTGGAAAACCGCGGTCTTCGAAATAACAAACGGAAGAAGAGTCCGGAAAGGGCGGAAAACCGCCGAAGTCCAGATGTATAGGCGGCACAATCCGGCGTTCGGCGTCTTGGTATTCTTCGATCGCGATATCGGGTTGTTGAAGTGGTTCCGGCTGATTGAGAGGTGGGTGCGGTTCACTCAGTTGAACGAAACGCGCCAACTCAACAGCAGCGTCCGGATCCTTCTGATCGTCGATGAACACGCCGACTGGGAGGATCTTTCCGCACGGCTCCCGGCAGAGTGGACACAGTTTCAAACCGGTGGCGCACTTGCTACACACAATGTGTGCAATTGTCTTGCAACTCGTGATAACGCACGGAACGACGCCGCGCGTGAAACCGAGTTTGGCGCAGCACACCACGCACTCCCAACCAACAGCGTAGAGGAACGTCTCTTTGTCCGATGTGGAGTGAGAGATAGCAGCAGTAGACACCATCGCCCCTGACTCCGCGTCCGCCGCGCGAGAAGTCTCGTTCGCCTCTACTGCTTCGAGTGGTGTGGTCATCGGTTCGGAGTTTTTTTGCGGGCGAGAAACAACTCAACTCGACGTTTACTTCACGAGCGTGTTCACTTCAACCTCGATTAACGTCAGAATTTTTAAATGGAACGAGAATGATCAGCATTGAGGGTTCGGCGCGGCAGATGTGTTCAAAGAGGGACACCGGTGCAATTCACGAAATCGTTTCAGAGTTCCCACTCTGCGATTGCATTCGGGAGTTCGAGTCAAAGACAACATCGCACCGGTGCGACTCAAGGCAAACCCCACGCCATCAAGAAACCAGCCAAGAAACAAGCGCCCGCAATAGCCCTCACAGTAAAGAACGTGATCCTGAATGCCCTTTTCGCCGTGTTTGTTGTAAAAATCCGCCGCGGCCTTGCCATCGAGCTGCACGTATTCTTCACAAAGAATCTTTTCCTCTGGAGTTTGTGGTGTCGCGTCGAAGTATTCACTGGTCACCAAGGTTGTATGTGTTCGCCAGTCGCAATCGCAAATGGGCGTGAAGAAACCTCGGGTATCACCGCCGTTCACATAGGGAGACCCAGGATAATGATAGCGTCGCGGATCGGGGTGTATCGGTTTAGCAACAAATATCTTTCCCTCCAATAGCTTCACACCAACAGTTGGTGGCACGGCGTTCGCGGGTTCTTCTGTGTGCGAAGTCATTTCGGTCCGTTTCTCTTTTTGAAGGGGAGGGGCGGTGGATTGGGCAGTAACGCGCTGGTGAATAGAACTCGCTTCATTAAAAGCTTTACTGCACGCTGGTGTCTTCATACTTCGACAAGCGGCGTTCGCTTCCTTCAAGGTTTTATAGAGATATTGTAGCCAGGCAGATCGCGGTGTTGAGGCGGGACCGTGGAGTACCATCGGTGATTAGCCCAGTTTCCAAGTTCCTGGCCGAATAAACCTCGGGTATCGGCACCGGTCGACAAGTTCACGACCAAACCGCGATCCGCCACAACGAATTCGATACCGGTGTTGCTGATGCCTCTGCAAACTTCTTCTTCGACTCATCGATTGTCTCGCTCATGCCACTCGTTGCAATGGTGATCGTACGACCGAGGAGGGTCCAATTGCGGATAGAGAGGTTGCGAGTCTGTGCCGTTGGTCGAATTAATATCGACACTCATCTCGTCCGTTCACATAGGGAGAGCAACGCGATCAAATTTCTTTCATTCTTCGTCAATGATAGCATAGTTAGCAAGCGCGGCCATATCGAATTTTCGAGATGGCGGAGATAGGTTGAGCGAATGCATCATGTCGTAACTGAGCCCGGATTTGTTTTTTTCCGATTTGTACTCCCCATATACAACAGGATTGTAAAAGACGGCGATCCGCACAGGCATCCACTCGAATTGATAACTAGTAGAAGATCGAAGCCTGCGTGTCGGTTCCACACAGAATCGCAGGTTCTTGAAGATTTCCTGTAGTTTACAGCGGATCTGATCGAGCACGTCCGCCATCTTCATGTGCTCATCTTCGTTGAATGGCTCCTGCAAGAAAGGGAACAGTTTGCGTTCGTTCCGCGCCGAGAACATCAGCAAAAACCTATCCTCGGCGCGCCAGAAGTACTTATTCACTGCGATTTCACGCAAAAACTCGGCAACCGTCTCTCTCATGACGTTAGTTCCTTGGCGAACTTTTCGCAACCTTTCTAGGTCGTTTGAACTACGTTGGCGAGCCTTTCGTAATTCTTCTTCGTCGAGTAGCGGCAAGAGTCGGCGTTGCGCCAGTTGTCCCTGCCGGTCCAGGTACGCATCGATGACTTGCCGACTAGCCACTCGTATTTCTTCTTCGACGCTTGGACCCATTGGCGGCGAGAGTATGCGTGGCGACAGTTGAGTGTCACGTTCCAGGTGCTCGTTCGAGATGATTCGCTGAGTATCTCTTTCTCTTGGCATTTCTAACTGTTGGGCCGTGAAATCGAAATTCCAGACGGAGTGGTCTGGAAAGTGAAGATCTGGAAGTGGAGTTTCACGAGGCGCTATCGAATTCTCTTCCGTCGGATGAGATTTGACGATGCGAGCCAACTCAACAGCGGCGGCTGGATCCTTCTCTTCGTCGATGAACGCTCCGATTGGTAGTATCTTGCCGCACGGTACGCGACAAAAAGGGCAGTTCTTCAAACTAGGTGCACACTTGCTGCAAACGGTGTGTGCGATAGTCTCGCAACTCGTGATAACACAAGGCACCACGCCAGGAGTGTAGCCGAGCCGCGAGCAGCAAACGACACATTCCCAGAGCGGTGCATACATGAACATCTCCTTCGATTTCTCTGGTTCAGTTGACGTCGTTGTTATTTCAGCCATCCGTTTCTCTTTTTGAAGGGGGGGGGGCGGGGATGGGTTGGGCGATAACGCGCTGGTGAATAGAACTCGCTTCATTAGAAGCTTTACTGCACGCTGGTGTCTTCATACTTCAACAAGCGGCCTTCGCTTCCTTCTCGTTTTGTTGTTGGTGCGCACACGTTCCGTTGTGAGCGTGAGCACGTGATCGGCTCTATGTTGCAGCGTGTCGACAGAGTTGTCATCGGTGGCTATGAGAAACGTGAACGAGGCGAGCATCGAGAAGACGTGCCAGAGTGTGTGCGCCCAGAAGTAGAAGCGTTGCGGCGCGGCGAACATGCACACGCCGCCGGCGCCCGCCAGCAAGAACGTCGCCACCGTCCACGGTTTGTTGTAGAACAACCGATTGCCTGTTTTGAAACTCACGGCAACGGTGACGAAGATCGGCACGCCAATACCGAACACGGGCAGCCACGAGAAGTGCACGTGCGCCATGATGGCAAACGCCGTCGGTGCCATGATGACGAAGAAGAGGTAAACATGCAGCTCGAAGTACACTGTGCCGTGCCGCCTCAGACCGAGCGACGTCAGGATGAATATCATCGACCAATACACGAACAGGTAGTCGGTGGCGATGGCCCATTGCAGTTCCATGACGCAGAGGTTCCACGCGCGACACGTGTGGTACGACACGCTGGCGACGAACGTCGACACCAGAGCTATGGCCGTCGCCATGCGCCCGCGATGTGTGGCCAACGCTATGCTGGGCAGCAGTGCGAGGTTCGAGAGGATGAGCAGCCAACCGTGGTACATGTTGGCATTCCACAATTCAACCATGTCTTGCATTTTGCCGGTGTTTGTGTGTGCGTGCGCGCAAACAGCGCCAACGCGGTCGAGCGGCTGTTCAACATTGTAGACGCGCACACGCGCATTATAACCGTTGGTGTAAACCAATACTCAATGCTGGTGTTCATTCGCGCGTTTCGTACTCGAGCAACGGCGGTGGAGGCGTGTTCATGTGCGGCTGAACGTAGACGTACAACACTGCTCTCATATCGCGAGACAGCTCGACTTTCTGTGTACGCATCGATATACGCGGCATGAAGGCCAGATTCGCCGATTGCAGAACGCGCACTTCCGCCGCGTCCGGATCGACGAGCAGTGGACGTAGTGCGTCTCGAGGTGTGATCGTGTCCAGTAGTTCGGTGTGCACTTGCACCACATCTCCGGCTTTCAGCGGCTCATCGACGCCGTGCACCTCTATGATGTCGTCCGAGTCGGTGTCCTTCCTCTGTACAACGATGGGCCAGCATACGCCCACTGCGAACTGCGAACGTGGTTGATTCTCCGCCAATTGAAATTGCGCGTAGAGTTGCGGCAACGCCATTGCCGGGAGGAGATCGACCTGCACGCCGGTCGGAGTGCCGTGTTTGTACTCGTGCAGTTTCGAGTCGAGCCGACGCAACGAAAGCACAACGGGTTCGACACGCAGACGGTACTTCTCGACCTCGCCACTGTGCAATTTCACGAGCGCGCATAGTTCAAAGTACGTGTTGTGTTTTCGCAGCGGATAGAGATCGACGGCGTTCTCCAATCTACGCAGACCGCCGACGGCGCGTACAAACAACTGCGCTCGTTCCAAAACACGATCATAAGTGACGTTCATCTCCATATTCTCCGTCGATGAAAGTATTTGCGGTCGGCGCTCGTGAAATACCGCCCACTCATGCTCCTGACGTTGGTCGTAGTCGGCTGTCGTTGCCACCGATGGTTCTTCGTTCGTCGCCTCCGTCTCACTTTCGTCATCGCCGTCGTCGTCGACATTCGGTGAAGCCGATCGCGAACGATCTAGTCTCTTCGTCGTCGTTGTCGGTGGTGGTTTAACAATGACAACTACATCCTCCACATCGCCTGTGCCTCCGTCTCCGTCTTCATCATTACCTCCGCCGGCGCCGGCGCCGTCGTCGTCGGGATCAATGTCCAGTACAGGTAGGCGTCGACTCTTCGCTGCACTAAGTTCACCAGACTCACTCTCCTCGTCCTTCCACTCGCGATATTGTGTGTGGCGTGGTTGTTTTTGTTCAACGTTCGAGGCTGGAGGTGGTAGCGGAAGAAGAAGATCGGCGTCTCTCAGTAGATTAAACGACTCATCGTCGTTGTCGTTTTCAGCAGTCGCTTGCTTCTTCGCTCCGCGAAAATCCCAGAGTTCAGCTGCACGTTTCTTTTGTTGTTGCGAACGCTGTTGTTGCAGTCGAACCACCTCCTCTTGACGTTTGCGTTCCGCTTCCATTTCGGCAGCATGGCGTGCTCGGCCGGCAGCGCGACTCGCTTCTAGTTCCGCGTATGTCATCAACGCACCAGTTCGTCTGGAAGTTGTTGAGTTTGATTGTCGAGGTGTGACAAACGGTGCTTCGCGCTGTTGTTCTTCGCGGCGAAGTTCGCGCAGATGTCTGCGTTCGCGTGCAATTTGCGCCTCGTTGCTCCCGTACACTCGGCTGAGACTTTCGTCCTCTTCGGCCAACTCGCGCTCCAGATCGGCTAAATCGCGACTCATTTTCACGCGAAAAAGAACACGGCGCCCGTCGGAGCAATGAACACCGACGAATCCGAAAACCGAGCATCGTCGCACGTCCTCGCAAAGTGAGATGACTCATCGTGTGCTGGCTGTTCAAAAGGCGCGCGCGTTCGACAACCGCGGCAATGCACTGGGCATGACGGTCGATCACCGCGGACCGTCGCAGATGCGCACGTTGAAAGAGGCGCTGGATTGGCACACCACACAGGCACGATCGCTACTCCACGCGCCTGTTGCACTCAACGACTTCATGGCACTCGCCGAGTGGCGCGAACTGCAGCAGTTGCAAGCGCAGTTGGGACGTCGTTGTGCCATTGAGCACTCTTTGCTCGAGTTCCGCCAGTTCAGTTCGCAGTTTGAGTTTGCAAATGGCGAGGCCTATTTGGCACAACTACGCGATCATTGGTGGGCGACGCAGGAGCGTACGTGCGGCAACTATGATCGACCACTCGACGAGTCGCTGTGCAGCGATCTGTGTCGGCACAACAACTGGCTGCTCACGCTGTGCCCGGAGTTGCATCTCAGCGGGTGCACCGAACACGGCACGCTGCACCGGTGTCAACATCGTATGCGTCGGTGCACCGCACAGTACACAACGAGCAACACCACGGTGGTGTGTCTTTTCAGTGGCGAGGAGATTGACAAGGTGACGTCGAGTCTCTCGGGCGCCTCTGGCGGACACGAATACAACGAAGGAGAGGCAGGCGCGAGTAGCAGGTACCGCGAATCGATGCTCGAGCAGCAGAAGATGCCGTCGTTCACCTATTTCGGCAGTCGTGCACACTCGTTGCCCGGCAGTTCAGTTGACACACCGTCGGACCGTGTGGCTGCCGTGCGTCAATTGTTTGCTGCAGCGCTCAGCGGAGGAGGAGGCGGCGGCGCCGGAGGAGGCAGCAGCGCCAAGAGTTACGCGCGTATGAACCTCTCGTTTCGATTCGGCATGAAGGTGCCTGAGATTCAACGCGCCGCCGAACACCGGCTGTTGTGTGTGGCAAAGAAGGTGATCGACGACGTTCTGTACAACAAGGAGCGTCGCGTGCTGTTCAATCGTGTCGCGCGTCAAGAAGCAGAGCGACAAGCAGCGGCAGACGTACTTGCCTACTACGCGCAGTGCAAGATTGGCATCGCCGGCCAATCGGTGCTGCCGCGGCGCAACGAGGCGGCGGTTATCTTCGCCACGCAGTACCGACGCATCACTCTATTGCCCATCGTCGACGAGGATCGATCGATGGTGGCGCGGTTCGAGAAGCTCTGCGCTCGACTCTGGGCGCTGTGCCACCGCACACAGTTCGCACGCGATGTCGCCACCAGTAGCGGAGATGGCAAGCAGTCGCGTCACTCTGTTCGGCAAACGACGTGCACCTACGAGCAGTTTTGTCTCGGCGTGCTCTACTCGATGCGAGACGGACTCACGTTGCGCAGAGATCGGTCGTCGGCGTACGGCGCAGCGTTTGGAGTTGGTGGTGGCGCAGTTGGTTCCAACAGCCGTGGCCTACTGCTGTGCATTGATCGTGAGTATCCGTTTGTGCCAAGCGAATGGCGTTTGCACTTCGAGTTGCCGCCTGTCGACTCGGTTGATGCGTTCAGCGATCGCTCGGCGCAGGAGATGGTGCGGCACACCGAACTGCTCTCGTCGACGGTGTCGTTTGGCGAGTCAACCAAGGTGGCGGGTGGCTCGGCATCGAGTATCTTCAAGGCCGATGGTACGCGCAAACTGCGCAAGAAGCGCCAAATGCGAAGAGTGACAACAACCGGAAGTGGCGCGAAGCGAGTGGCGTTTGGGCGAAACCTGTCGGTTCCCGAGCGCGACATTCTCCCGCCTCATCTGCACAGCAATCTGCTTCAAGACACTGGCTACTACGAGAAGAGCGGCGTGGCGCGCGGACTCAACTTCCTCAAGCGTTGCCTCTATTCGATTCCGGACAAAGACATTGAGAATGAATCGCGCGCGTTGTGGTTTTAATTGAATTGCCGCTGTGCGTTGCCGCTCTCTTCGAATCGAATGCGTTTGCACGTCGCCGACGAGTCGAAATCCCAATTCGACCACCACAGGACGGTGGAGAGAATAAGCGCAAACAATAGCCACAGGTCGAGTGGCAGCAACAAAATACCAGCTGCGATCGCGAAGGTGCGCGAATCGCCATCTCCGCCACCACCTCCGCCGCCGCCATGATGGTGATGCCGGTCGATGGTGAAGAAGAGCCACGTGGTGATGATGGCCAGGACGAGCGCTATGAGCACGACGAACGTCGACCATCCCAGCGATCGTTGGAAGACGGCAGTCCAAATGATGAGTGGAATGAGTGTGAGGGCGAACAGCACCAGCGCAGCTAGGTTGACACCGGCCTCCCACTCGCCCTGGAGGCGCACGAGCGTGTACGCCGCCGCCATGCAAACGACGACGATCACCCACGCTATGCCGAATACGACCGCCGCTGGCGCCCAGCCTGGACGGTAGTTCAGTTTGTTGTAGATTTTCATCGTTCGATTGCCAGCCCAGAGAATGCCAGGTAGGAGTAGGACGAGGAACATCAACTCGAGCACCGAGGCGACGCCCAGTTCAAACCAGTGAATTCTCGTTGATGATGCCATTGAGCGGTTGACGTCTGTAGTTTTTCCCCTAGCGTCGCTCCAACTGTGTCTAAGTTGCGCAGATAGATTCTGCGCCTGGTGCTCCTCGGGCGCGCGCCACGAACTAGAAAAAACGCGATGAGCGATACAAACCCTGCACCGAAAACCAACCGAGCCACTCTACCGTTCCATGGCATTAATTTCGAAGACCTGCGCTCTCTTTCCACTCTGAAACGGCAGAACAACTTCGTGCAGGCCGACAAGAATCACTGGGAGTTTCCGATCGCAAACGGCACCGTGATATTTGAGGCTGGCTGTTTGCTCGACGATAGCACGAATAGCAGAATCAACGCCGTTGGTGTTGTACTGGACGGCAAAGTGCGTTCGTCGCGCGTGCTCGTCCTGGAGGCAGACCCATACAGCGGCTATCGCCGAGGTCAGGTGGTTGACTTCGATTGGATGAAAACGTGGCGCGGCGAGTACATCGACTACGTAATGACACCAGAACAGCAGAAAGATAAAAACGACGTACTCGCTGGCATCAAGCAGGAAGAGACGCGGAAGCGCAAGCAACGCGCACTGGAACTGGCGGCCAAACGCAAGAAGAAAGAAACGCCCGCGGACACATAGACGAAGTGAATTGTATTTCTACCACCCATTCTCCCAGTTCACTAGTAAATCGTGCGATGACAGCGTTGTTGAATTCTGTGGCGACGAGCATGCTAGCGCCGCTCGTTCCGTGGACCACACTCGCCACACCAGCGCCACTCGGCAGTGATAAGCGCGCCAAGGAGGTCGAGCAGGAGGTGTTCATCAACAATTGCATTGAACGAGAATCGATCGAAGAGCTCGTGAAGGCGCTGGCACGCGGACGGGTCACCGCCGCCGCACTGCAGTTCGCTGTGGGTAAATCGAAGGCGGTGTTGGTCGGCAACGTGTTCGCATCGCCGGCGCTCAATACCACTCCACTGCACGCCATGTGTCGAAACGGCGACTGGTTGCTGGTGCGGTACGCCATCGTTGTGCTCCCGCCGACTGTATTCTGGCGCACAGTGGAGCCACACACCAACATGACGCCGCTACACGTATTGGCACAACGCAATCGTGAACTACCAACAGTGAACTCCGCAGTCACTTCTGCGGCAAACACGAAAACAGACGAAGAGAATTGGTTCGAAAGTGTGTTCCTCTGCTTCGAGTTCAATGCACTGGCACGCGGCGACAGCTCAGGGAACAATGTGTTGCACTATCTGGCGTTGCACGAACGTGGACAGGCGTACGATCGAGTGAACGAACGCTTCAAAACACTCTCGTCGGCGCGCAACAGGTTCGGTCAACGACCAGCCGACATGCGTGTGGCACAGCAGGCGCACGACATCATCGCCGTTCGCTGCGAGAACACCGGTCTGCGCGCCGAGATTGAGAGTGTGCGGCGTGCGAACGAAGGCAGCGCCGCCACTGTACAGCACGATCGAGCGAAACGCATGACGAAGCACGTCGACACGGGCACACAACAGCTGGCTGCGCGTCAGACTCGTTCGAAACAACTCGAAGAGGAACGATTCAAGTGGCAGCAGAAGAAAACGAGCCTGGAGACCGAGGCTCGTGGCATGCGTCTCCGGTGCGCCAAATTGGAGAAGGAGAGCAGTGAGAGTCGCGCGTTGGCCGAACAATTGCAGAAGCAGTGCGCTGAGGCGCGTGAACTGCTCGAACAGCGCGAAGAAGAACAGGACCTACTCGACAAGCAACTGAGCGCCGCACGTGCCAAAGCGGAGCGACACGACATCGATCTGCGCGAGTTGCACAAACAGCGCGAGCAATTGCAGACGGCGCTCGATCTGCGCATGCGTACCGAGAGCGAGCGGGTCGACAAGCAGATGTCCGAAGCGCGGCAGAGCATTGCTGACCTCGAACGTCGTGAGAGGGAGGCGCTGGCGCGGGCGCGCGAGGAGAGTTCGTCGCGCATCTCGCAGATCGTCGACGCCAGCGAACGCGAACGTGCGTCGGTGGCGGCGCTGCTCGAACAGGAACGCGCTGCCACCGAGAGCGCCAGGAGGGCTGCTGAGGCGCTCGGTGCACACCAGCGACGTGTGAACGAAGAGGCGCTGCGATTGACAGCCGAGCGGCAGACGGAAGTTGAAGCACTGCGTGCTGCCACCGAGAGTCAGATCGCGCACATCACCGACGAACGTCGCAAGGACAGCGATCAGATTCGCGCGCTCGACGCCCAACTCGCGCAGCACGTCGCCGAGGTGGAACAGCTGCGAGCCAACGCCGCCGACGCGCAGAACGAAACGCGTCGACTCAACGCCGAACTCGAAACCGCAAGCAGCACACAATCGCAGACGAAGCAGCAGCTCGACGCCGTTCGATGCGAACAGGAGCAGTTGCGTGCGCATCAGCAACGCCTGCTCCTCGAAGCAGCCGAGAACGAAGCCGAGATAACGAAGCAACGCGAGCAGTTGCGGGCGCAGCTCAACGACACGCGGCAGATGCTCGATGTGGCACGTGTCGAAGCAGAGACGCAGGCGGCTGAGGCGCGAACGAGCATCGAAGCACAACAACAACGCGCCGAAGAGAAGGAGTCGGCACTGAAACGCGAAGCAGAGCGGGCGGCGCAGATGAACGAACAACTCGAACAGCTGCGTGTGCAAGTCGAGGAGCGTGAACGTGCATTCAAGGAGACTGAGGATCGCATCGCCGAGCACCAACGCATTGCGCAACACTGGCAGCAACAGTCGGCGTTGAGTGCGGCGGCGGCGGCGGCGGCACAGGCCGAGAAGCTGGCCACCGAGGAGCGTTTGCGCACAGCTTCGCGTCTGCTCGACACAGCGAAGAGCGAGAACGTGAAGAACCAGGCCATGATCGAGGAGCAACGGAAGCAACTGGTGTTGGCGGTGACGAACGCAGCTGCGCTCACGAGTACGTCGTCCACCACCAGCGCAGCTGCTTCTGCCAACGGAAGCGAGTCGTCCACTCCACGACGCATGACCGGCGATAGTTCAAGCCTGTTGTTGCTCTCTCCACGACGCACGGGCAGCGGAAGCAACGGATCGATAACACTGGCGCCGGGCGCACTCGATGCACTCACAGATGACTCTGTTTCGTTGAACTCTCCTCGGCCCATGAACGGTTCGGGACTGTTGAAGCGCTCCTCGACGCTTCGACGTGGACTGAGCGGCGCACGGGTGTCGGCCGTGTCGATTGTCGCCGACGCCGAACGCGAGCGTCAGAAGCGACTGGTCGAAGCGAACGCTCTGGCGCACAACTCGACCAACGACAGGCGATTCTTCACGCACATCGAGCATCTGGTGGTAAGCGGCGATGTCGAGAAGCTGCGCCAGGTGCTCGACACGTTCCTGTTCAGCGTGAATCATCTCAACGAACGCGGCGAGAGCTACCTCTCGTTGGCGATCAAGGCCGTGGCGGATGCACACTCGATGTACAGCCGCATGCGCAACGACAACGAGCAAGCACTCGATCTGGGCGCGCTGGTGAAACGACTCACCGACATGGTCGAGTTTCTCATGCGCCGCGATTGCCAGTGCAGCGATATCGAGGCGAAATCCGACACGCTCAGTCTACCAGAGGCGGTGCGCGACAAGATCAACAACCGCGACGATCTCTCACCGTTCTGTCAGGCACTGATCGACGGCGATCCCGAGAAGGCGTCGACGTACATCGGTTCGGTGACCGACGTCAATCGTGTGCCACTGATGTACCGCAAGGAGGGCTTCACCTACTTGCACCTCGCTGTTCAGGCGGCGCGTTCGGAACGACGATCGCCCACAGTGTCGATGGTCGAATTGTTGGTGCGCCGAGGAGCCGACGCCACCCGCACCGACGCCAACGGCCGAACGCCGTTGCACACGACGTTCTACAAGAAGATGTCGCTCGAACATAGGCGCCTCATCGTGCGCTACCTCATGGCAGCCGGCACCAACCCCGAAGCTGTGTGCGAGTACCAGCCACTGCTCAAACAGACTTCCGATCTAGCACGCAAACAACCTTCGAGGGCCAACACATCTTCGTCTATCGCGTCTCTGTCGAACGGCGGTAGTGGTGTGTCGAAGCGATCGAAGAGCGGCGGCGGAGGCGGTCTCTCTTCATTGACACGGCGTGTGTTGGGAAAGTCGACGAAGAAGACACAGACGGAACTGCGCGCCGAGAAGTCGAGCGAGGCGCAACGATTCGGTACTCCGTTGGCAATGGCACACGCACTTGGCGACCACGAACTGATTGAGATGCTCACCAACGCACGCTATCGACGTCTAACGCTGCCGGCGCTCACCGCCATGGTTGTGGGTTGCGTGGAGTTCCAAACAACGCTGGCGACGTTGCGCGAGACGGGCGGCATTGTCGACAACGGCCTGCTGGACGCCGTGTGCGAACGCTATCGATACACGTTCTATCGTTTCTCGCCACACCTGACCGACGCAGTGGGCAACTACCACGTCGTGTTCACGAACAACCTGCGCGACGCTGCGTGTGTGAACGAACGTGATTCGATCGCTGAGATGCAGGAGAAGGTGCATCGACTCGTCGAACAGGACCTGTTCCTCGTCACACTGCTCGAGTCGCGTGGCGCCGTTATGCTTCGACAACTCGATCGCATCGAACGCTGTGTTGGACAACAGCCCACCGACGATGATTGCGAGTTTGACGTGAGTTTCGAGGAGGATCTCGGCTCGTTGGTGGCACTCTCGAACGACACGCAGGCGACACGTGAACTCACCGAATGGTTGCAATCGGAGGACTGTGCCGAGGAACGACGTCCCACGCGCGTCAAACACGTGCCACTCGTGCGCAAACTTGTGCAAGCTCTGCTCGTCGCCGAGGCGTTGGCTCCGCACGAGGTCGACGTGCGTGTCGCGCGCGAAACCGCCAAACTCAACCCGACTCAACTGACCGAGTACATGAACGCTATGCAGCCGATCGAGCGTGCAGGCTACGACCAACGACGCATGAAACGCAACGCCAATCACACTACAAAACTGCTACAACAGTTGATGAAGTTCCAAGAGGCGATACTAGATCGGAAGCTCGACGTTGACGACATGATCGCGGCGCCGGCGCTCGCCATGTACCCGAATGCGGTGATGGGCGCAGTGCGACAGTTCATCGAGAAGAACCAAACAGCCGAGTTGGCCAACATGATTCAACGTGGCGACGCACTGTACGGCGACTTGGAGTTGGAAACGGTGGTCGACGAAGCGAACACATTCAGCGGCGTCGAGTACGCAGCATCGATCGGTGCCGTGCGAGCGCTCGAATGGTTCCTCTCGGTGCGTCCGCAACGCATAGAGGAGGTCGGTTCGTGCAACAAGTCGCTCGTCATCATTGCGGCGTCGCGTGATCAACCACTGATCGTCGTCGCCATCGATCACTTCCTGCGCACCAATCCATACTGGAACGAGAGTCGGCTCTCGGTGGGCGATCACCCGAACCTGGAGCACTACGGACTCGTTGCAAAGCCGTCGGAGATGAACGTGCTGCAACTGTGCCGACAACAGGCGCGCCCCGATCTTCTTCGATTCTGCATCAAGACACAGCCTGCCAAGGTGGCGAAGCTCGTACCCGATGTCGACTTCAAACCCTCGATCACGACGTTCAGCACCGATCAGGAACGTGCTGCGTACACTGAGTGCATAGAAATCCTGCGCCGAGAGTACGAGTTCGTCAACGGTATCTCGAAACGCTCTTCGGCAACTTCACCGCGTTCAGAGTCGAGTAATGGCGCTTCCTCTCCGTTCATCTCACTCACTGCTGCCTCATCGAAAGCGGCGGCCGCTGCTGCGTCTGCATCGACGAGGACTGTGCCCACACTGGCGGCTACGCTGACGATGCCACCGTCCGTGATGCACTCGATGAAACGCAGCGAATTGCGTCCTGCACAGTCGTCGTTGGCGCTGAAGGCGTCGACTCGTCTGTCTGGCGGCACGTGGGAGACACTGGACACCAACACACTCATCATCGAACACGATCATTTGGACCTCCAACAGCCTCCACCTCCTCTCGAACCTCCGCCGCCGCCACCACCACCGCTTTCGTCGTCGTCGACGTCTTCGGGCACCTCAGTGTCTCTGGAATCGCCCAAATCCGATGTCTCTACGCACTCGTTCGATATGGTGATCGAAGACATCGAGGAGCCTGATGCGGTTGTGGCACAGGAAGTCGACGCGCGAACGATCACCAACACAGTGCCCACCGATGGAGAACAGAAGAAGAAGAAGTCGCACCGAAGGAAGAAGAAGAAACCGATCGCTGTTGGCGCCGCATCTCTGGCTGATGGAGCGGACGAAGAGAGTGAATCGCAAGCTTGAATTGAACGCGTCTGTTTCAACACGCGCAGTTTTTAATCGTCTTTCGCGAGTCCTGTTTGCGCAGACCAGCGGCGATCTCCTCGGGTGTTGCTGTGCGCAGATTGACAGTGTCGAACTCGTTGCGCGGTGCAACAGGTGCATCGAGGTCGATCTGGCGTTTGAGAGCGGCGTCGAGCAGCGATATGAACAGTTTGTTGATCACGTCGAGCCGGTCGTGCATCGCCGAGCACTTCATAAAGCCGCCGTCGCATCTCGCATCACGTGATGTGCCCTCGAGTTGATGCGAGCACCAATTGTTCACCTCCGTTGTGTAGAGATCGGCACGTGTCGCCACGAGCATTACTAGCGCCTGTTCGCTGCCCTGTTCGATGCACTTCCGCCACGGCAACAACTCGTCGAACGACTTCTCGTTGGCGGCGTCGAACGCAAGCAACACACCGTCGGCGAGACTCAGCGGACTGCGCGTTATCGTCTGGTACATCGTTTGTCCGGGCGTGTCCCAGATCGAGACGAGAACACGCGTCTTGTAGTGTGGATGACCGATCAGGATGGGAAGATCAAAGTGTTCGGCACGCACAGTGATGTTGCGCGGTTGTTGCGTAGGCGATTCGATCTGCTGCGTGAATCTGTGCACGAGCATCGTTTTGCCAATGCCGTACGAGCCAACGATTGCGATCTTCAACACTCTCACGTTGCTGTCCTGCTGATCTTTCGCGTAGCGCTCCCACGTCTTGAACTCATAGCCGGTGGCCGGTTGCGAGGTGGCCGAACGCGACATGCGCTTCCCAATCGCATTGATGAGATCTACGTCGAGTTTGTCGTCTTCGTCGTCGCCGGCGCCGTTCGCCGCTACTGGCGTCGACTTCTTGGGTGGTTTTTGACGACGAACGGCGATCTCCTTCACGTCCACTTCGCCGCCGTCATCATCGCCCTCTTCCTCCTCCTCGTCGTAGCTGCCACTTCCACTGCTGCTACCGCTGCGGCTGCCGCTGGCGTCGCTGTTGAAACTAACGCGCTGTGAACTCATCAGGGTTTTGGTTTGTTTACTTTCGTGTGCGAACGCTCGAGTGTGCATTTGTACTACTTCACGCTCACCACGATGACGAACAACCAGATGTCCAACGCGCCCAACAGAGCAACGAGGAAGCTCAACGAGAGGAAGCCAAACAGGCCGTAGGTTGGGTGGCGCACTTTCAGATTCTCCTTGTATGTCTGCTCGATGGCGTAGAGTGTCCACAGAGTCATCAACAACGTCCACGCGCACGTCACAGCGGAGAACAAGCGCGCCGGTTGCACACGCGTATCGTCACCAGTGACGAAGAAGATGAACGATATCGTCAATCCAGCCAAGATGAGGCCAATGAACGGTCCGTGTGTGAGCAATAACAGCGCCGGTCCAATGTCGATCGGTATGTTGATACCCGAATTGCTCACTGCCGACCGTTCGTGATCGGTGTCGAGTGTGGGCATCGTCGGCGACTGGTGATGGCGGGTCCTGCTCATTCTACGCACAACGATAGCAAGGAGTGGCGCGAAAGCGTGAGCTCGGTTCGAACTGAAAGTTTCGATGCGCCCGGTAGTTCGCTGCGATTTCAGAAACCAGATGAGTGTCGATCTCAAAAAGAGCAAAAAGAAGCGCGGCAGATCGCAACTCGAGGAATCCGACGACAGAAATAGAGAGACAGCTGCAAATGTGGCTAAAGTGGTACGACTTTGGACGGCAGAAGAAGAGTTCGAAGCTGCTTTTGGAAACGTGGATGCGGTCCCAGATGCGGAAGAGGACCTCACACTGGAAGACGTCGCGAAACTGGCGAAAATCAAATCCTGGCAACTCTACAAACAGGAAAAGGACGAAGAAGTGGCAAAGGAAAATGCGGAGATCAAACTTGCGCGCGATACCGCGGAAAAGTTGGCCACTCCAAACAAGTTTATCGAGCGAGACTTCCGTGCAAAACTGAAGACTTTGATCTCCGTAATGGAGGTTCACCACGAAAAGTTGAAGTTGGTCATTGACGCGCAATTGCCCAACAAGGAATTCCGCGACTTTATCGACAACGAAACACTGAGAGAATTCTTCGAAATTTCTGTGCGCTGTGTGCGCCCAGACTGCAACAGATGCTTCTTTTTGGGTGGAAAGGCGGACGAATATTGTCGTCTCTGTTCTTCGTGCGAAAGCACCTACTGCAAAACTTGTCTCTGCAAAAAGCCGTGTGCCAGAAAATGTGCATCCTGGAACTAGTGGACTGATCACGCGGTTCTCAACTGAATAAAGCGTGCGTTCACTCGAATCTGTTCCACCCGCCCCGCCCTGCCCGCCGACCCAGTTCGACTCAGGATGAGCACCAACGACAAC
>Ga0182030_10008271_pt1 | contig 21592 bp, 18 predicted proteins | sample 812S3MmetaG_FD_121299 | JGI IMG/M metagenome (GOLD analysis project Ga0182030, IMG submission 121299) | Permafrost microbial communities from Stordalen Mire, Sweden - 812S3M metaG (Illumina Assembly) | ecosystem: Environmental > Terrestrial > Soil > Wetlands > Permafrost | place: Sweden...
ATTCGGCCTCTAAAGCCTCAACAACGGCCTCGGTCATGGAAATATGGCGACGCTGCGCGATTCGCCTGGCAAGTTCCCGAGCACGCGGGTCCCGTATTTGCAGATTCATGACGGACAGTCCAACACACTGTGGTGATCATATATGCAATACATAATGACACATCTATCATGACAACAACAGCCTTATAACCGACTATGTCTCCTTCTCTATCGCGGGACCGACGGCGCACCGCTGGAATGACCTACTTGGGTCGACAACTGCGTAATCCTAGGCATTCGAACATAGCAATGGCACCATGACACCTCCCCGGCCTCATTGGGAGGCGGTGTTCATCAGGTTCCTCGCGAGAAACCCCGGCGTTGAGGCCGGGGAGGTAAGCGAGAGGGCTCGGATGGTGGTTCCCGCTGGGATTGACGTATTCGGCGAGTGTCGACAGGGGAGCCCCTGCGCATGACGCGACGAAGTAGGATGGGGACCAGAGCACACCGTCCTTTGGCGTGACAGGTCTCAGCGTCTAAACTCGCCGCAAATCCAGCGTTCGGGGGAAATCCGGGTTGATGCCGGGGTCGGTCGGTTCGAACCGGCCTGAGGTATGGCCGAATGGCTCGAAGCGCGCCAGGCGTCGCCCCTCAGCCTCGTGCGCATTCACCGGCAAGGTTTCGAAATTCCGGCCGCCCGGGTGGCTGACATGATAGGTGCAGCCGCCGATCGAACGCCCCGACCAGCTGTCGATCAGGTCGAAGATCAGGGGGCCATGCGCCGGGATCGTCGGGTGCAGCGCGTTCGGCGGTGCCCAGGCGCGGAATCGGACGCCGGCGACATATTCGCCCTCGGTTCCTGTGGAATGAAGCGGCAGCTTCCATCCATTGCAGGCGACGCTATGGCGGTCGGGCGTCATGCCCGTGACCCGGATCTGGAGCCTTTCGACCGAGCTGTCGACGAAGCGGACTGTGCCGCCGCCGCCGCCTTCCTCACCCAGCACATGCCAGGGTTCCAGAGCATGGCGGACCTCGAGTTCGATGCCTTTCAGCACAATCTTGCCGTGGACGGGAAAGCGGAAGTTCATATGGGGTGAGAACCAGGCTTGGTCGAAACCGAATCCCGCCAGGGTCAAATCCTCGATCACGCTGCGCATATCCTGCTCGACAAAATAGGGCAGCATGAATCGGTCGTGCAGGTCGGTGCCCCAGCGCACGAGGCGGGTGGCATAAGGCTGTTTCCAGAACCAGGCGATCATCGATCGGACCAGCAGCTGCTGTACCAGGCTCATTTCCGCATGGGGCGGCATTTCGAAGCCGCGCAGTTCGACCAGGCCCAGGCGACCGGTCGCGCTGTCGGGCGAATAGAGCTTGTCGATACAAAATTCTGCGCGGTGCGTGTTGCCCTGCACGTCAGTCAGGATATTGCGCAGCGCCCGGTCGATCAGCCAGGGCGGCGGGTTTGCCCCGGCTCGGGATATCTCCTTGAAGGCGATCTCAAGTTCATAGAGTGCATCGTTGCGCGCCTCGTCGATCCGCGGCGCCTGGCTGGTGGGGCCGATGAACAGGCCGGAGAACAGGTAGGACAGGGCAGGATGGTTCTGCCAGTAATTGACCAGGCTACGCAGAACATCGGGACGGCGGAGGAACGGGCTGTCGGGGGCAGTGGCCCCGCCGACCACGATGTGGTTGCCGCCGCCGGTACCGACATGGCGGCCGTCGATCATGAATTTTTCGGTGCCCAGATGCGACAGGCGGGCCTCGGCATAGAGATCCAGCGTGTTGCGCGACAGCTCGTCCCAGCTTGCGGCGGGGTGGACATTCACCTCGATCACGCCGGGGTCGGGTGTCACCGCGATGACGTTCAGCCGTGAGTCGCGCGGGGGTCCGTATCCCTCGATGATGACCGGCATATCAACCTCGACCGCGGTCTCCTCGACCAGGCCGACCAGGTCCAGCCAATCCTCAAGATGCGAGAAGGGCGGCATGAACACATAAAGCTTACCGTTGCGGGGCTCTACGCAGATTGCGGTGCGGATCACCCATTCGGCCGAAACGCCGCTTTGCAGCGGCTGGTTGCGGATCTCCGCGGCGGGGGTCTGGCTCTGCTGGCGCAGGGTCGCGGAACGTGGTTGTCGTGCGCGAACCTGGGGCTGAGCCTGAGATTGCTCTGCTTGGCGGGCTTCCGCCCGCTGGGCCGCGACGAACGGATTGGGCGGCAGGTCAGGGCGTTCGTCGAACGGATCCTGTTCGATCACATAGGGATAGTCGTGCTCATCCACCCAGGGGAGGGACATCAGCGGCAGACGATAGCCGACCGGCCCGTCGCCCGGCGCCAGAAAAATATATTCCTGGCGCAAAGGCCATATGCTGGAAAGCCAGACCGGGCCGATCCCCTCATGGCGGCGGCCAACCGGCAGGACGAAGCCGATTGCTGAGCTGAGGCCGGCTTCGAATACTTTGGCGAGCCTGGCCCGTTCCTCGGCGTCGGCAAGCTTGTTGTCCCGCGGGTCGAGATTGGCCGGCAGTTTTCGTTCCAGCTCAAGATAATGCCAGGGATCCTCGAATGCGCCGCGCACCAGCGAGGGGTCGATTCCCAGTTTGGTCGCCAGCACTTCCATAAAGCGCTTGGCTTCGGGCGGACCGAACCCATAGTCCTTATCCTCGCGGGCCAGATACTCGCCGTTGGCCCAAATCGCATCGCCGTCCCGCCGCCAGAAGGCGTTCAGCGCCCAACGCGGCAGGCTTTCGCCGGGATACCATTTGCCCTGTCCGAAATGGAGGACGCCGCCCGGCGCAAAACGGCGCATCAAACGGTCCACCAGGTCTGCCGATAGCCGCCGCTTGTTGGGGCCGACGGCATCGACATTCCATTCGGCGCCGTCGACATCGTCGATCGATACGAAAGTGGGTTCACCGCCCATGGTGAGCCGCACATCGCCTTCGTTCAGATTGCGGTCTACCGCGCGGCCGAGTTGGTCGATCGCGGCCCATTGAGCGCGCGTATAGGGTTTGGTCGTGCGCGGTTTCTGCGCGATTCGCGACACCTCCATATGGTGACTGAACTCGACCTCGCACGGGTCGACCGCCCCCGAAATCGGGGCGGCGCTGGCGGCGTCGGGCGAGCAGGCGAGCGGGATATGTCCCTCGCCCGCCAAAAGGCCCGATGTGGGATCGAGCCCGAGCCAACCCGCGCCGGGGAGATAGACCTCGGTCCAGGCGTGCAGGTCGGTGAAGTCGCGGTCGGGACCGCCCGGGCCGGTGACCGATTTTTGATCGACGACCAACTGGATCAGATAGCCGGACACAAACCGTGCGGCGAGACCCAGGTGGCGGAGCAGTTGGACCAGAAGCCAGGCGCTGTCCCGGCACGACCCGGTTCGCAGCGACAATGTTTCCTCGCAGGACTGGATGCCCGGTTCCAGCCGGATGACATAGCCGACCGCTTCTTGAACCTTGCGGTTCAAGGCGACGAGAAAGTCGATCGTCGGGGCCGAGGTGCGGTCGACGCCCTTCAGGAATTTACCCATGAGCGGTGTAACCGGCTCCGTCTCCAAATAGGGACGCAGGTCGCGCATAAGCGCCGGTTCATAGTCGAAGGGGATCGATTCGGCGGTTTTTTCCAAAAAGAAGTCGAACGGGTTGATGATCGCCATCTCGGCGACCAGATCGACTTCGATCAGGAATTCGCGGGTCGGCTCAGGAAAGACCAGGCGAGCCAGGTAATTGGACTGCGGGTCCTGCTGCCAGTTCAGGAAATGCTTCTTCGGGGTAATCTTAAGGGAATAGCTTAAGATCGGCGTACGACAGTGCGGCGCCGGTCTTAATCTGACGATCTGGGGTGCGAGTTCCACCAGACGGTCGTAACGATAATGGGTCTTGTGTGTCAGCGCGACTTGAATTGCCATCGGACCCGAGATCCTCCAAACCCTGCGAAAGGTCGATTGAGGCCAGCATTGCCGGACACATCTTACATCGCAGTTGCGAGATAATAGAGTCGATTTTGTGCAATGCAAAATAAGGATCAAAAGCCGCGTCTATTTGCTTCATTGTCAGTGAGCGTTTTTCATCCATCCGGGCGTTGCGCCCAGTGAAAGGTCGATAATGCGGCGGCTGAAAGTATTGCACGTAACAACCTACGATTATGCGAATCCCGTCAGTTTCGGCGATCATCGGATGATGCTGCGGCCGCGCGACAGTCATGATCTGCGAATCGTGTCCACTCACCTCAGCATAACGCCCCAACCCACTGCGATTCGCTGGATGCACGATCTGCAAGGAAACTCGGTGGCGATCGCCAGTTTCGATTTCGAGTCGACTCAGCTTCGGTTCGAAAGCGAAATCGTTCTCCAGCATTTCGATACCGACGAACCCGACTGTCCGATCGAGGCTTATGCGCGAATCTATCCGTTCCGTTACGCTGCCGATGAAATTCCCGATTTGGCGCGTTCGATCGAATTGCAATATCCCGACCCGCAGCACCAGGTCGACGAATGGGCGAAGTCCTTCGTCGCGCTGGGTGGGCCGACGGACACCTGGGAATTGTTGGGCGCGATCACCAAGGCCATCCAGCGCGAAATTTCCTATATGGCCCGCGACGCGGAGGGCATACAGACGCCCGCGCAGACGCTGGCCGAGCGCACAGGAAGCTGTCGCGATTTGGCGGTGCTGATGATGGAGGCGGTGCGCTCGCTTGGGTTCGCTGCGCGGTTCGTCAGCGGATATCTCTACAATCCCAATGCCGACGGGGCCGGCAATATCGGCGGCGGGTCGACTCATGCCTGGGTGCAGGTTTATCTGCCGGGGTCGGGCTGGGTAGAGTTCGATCCGACAAACGGCATCATCGGCAATCGCGATCTCATCCGCGTTGCAGTGGCGCGCGATCCAAACCACGCTGTGCCGCTTCGCGGTACCTGGACCGGCGCGCCGTCGGATTATTTGGGAATGCAGGTTCAAGTCGAAGTCACCAGCGATTACGAATAGAAAGTGTAATTCGTCTCCCCGCGGAACGAATGGGGGCAAGCGGGACTTACTGAACCAATGCAATGATGGGCGTGGGGTTCGGCGATGGGTACGATTCTGATTATCGTGGTTTTGGTTCTGCTGCTTGGCGGCGGCGGTGGTTATTACGGATATAGCCGTTACGGCGGCGGCGGGCTTGGCGGCGTTCTGGGTCTGGTGCTGGTCGTTCTGCTCGTGCTTTGGCTGCTTGGTGCACTCGGCGGACGCGTTTGATATCTGAAGCTTGAGAAATGCGAAGCCTGGCGCGGTCAGCCCTGCCAGTGCTTAGCTTCTCAAGGCGCCATATCGGCTATATCCTCATGCTTTGGCCCAGAACCGAGTGATTTCACCGGATCCGGAGCCCGAGAAGGGGCATTTCTACCGGTCGGACCATATCAGCCTGGCCAAGGTCGGCGTGCCGATGCTGGACCCCGACGGCGGCTTTGACCTGATCCAGGGCGGGACGGCCGCGGGGCAGGCGGCGCGGGACGATTACCGCGAACATCATTATCATCAGCCGTCCGACGAGTATGACCCGAAATGGGATCTGTCGGGCCCGATCGGCGATTTGCATGCGCTCTATACATTGGGCGAAACGCTGGGCAACAGCGAACAGTGGCCGGGCTGGTATCCGGGCAATGAATTCAGGGCAATCAGAGACAAATCACGGGGCACGAAATGAAATTGGACATCGCGCGAGTTTCCGCCGCCATCGCCGTCTTATGTCTGGCCGGCGGATCCGTTGCGACGGCGGAAGGACAGACGGTGGTCAGGACATTCGGCATCGGCCGGGAGCCTTGCGCGTCGTTCCTCTCGGCGCCGCAAAATCTCTTTCAGGGCAGCGTCTGGATGCTCGGCTATTGGACGGCGTTGAACGTGGTTGGCGCTAAGGAATCGCACATGGTCGGCGAGCATGCCCAGGCAGAGGAAATAGTAGCCGACGTAAAGAAGGCCTGTGCCGCAGAACCAAAAACGACCCTCTATGGGGCGATCGATCATGTTTATGAGCGATACCAGAAAGAGGGAAAATAAGCCTGCCCCTCTTAGTGCATCGGCCAGGCCATTCGGATCAAAATGGTGCCCAGTACCGCGACCATGATCGATAGCGGCAGGCCCAAGCGCCAATAGTCGCTGAAGCGATATCCGCCGGGGCCCATTACCAGGGCATTGTTCTGGTGTCCGATCGGTGACAGAAAATCGCTCGACGCGCCGAGCGCGACCGCCATGAGGAATGGATCGGGCTGATAGCCCAGATTATGGGCCAGCGTCGCCGCAACCGGTCCCATCACCAGGACGGCGGCCGCATGATGTAAAAACGGCGTCACCAACATGGAGACGATGAGGACAAGACCCAACGCCAGTGAATCGGGCAAGTGCGCGGCGACCCGCGTCATGCCCTCGGCAATCAACCCGGACGCGCCGGTCAGCTTCAATGCTTCGCCGACAGGTATGAGCGACCCCAGCATGACGATGACGGGCCAGTCGATCGCCTCATAGGCCTGTTTTGGCGATATCAGTTTCAGCAGCACTACCAGAACGGCAGCTGTAAAAAATCCGACGTCGGCCGACACAGCCCGAACGGCGATCAAGACCATCACGACCACAAGGATGGCGAGCGGCAGAAGGCCCAGACGTTTGTTTCCCAGCCCTAGGCTGCGATCGGCAAGAGGCAAGCATCCGAGTTGCGACAGCGTGTCGGGCAGCCTGTCGTGCTGCCCCTGAATCACAAGTATATCGCCGGCCTCGAACTTCGTTGCGGGAATGCGCGTGTGAATCGCCTGCCCGCCGCGGCTGATCGCCAGGACCGAAGCCTCAAATCTGCGGCGCAAATGCAGTGAGGACTGGGATTGGCCGATGATCGGTGAGTCGGCGGCGACTATCGCCTCGACGTTTTCAACAGCATCATCTTTCGATCGCGATTTGGATATCTGTCCGGCGCCATGCAGTTCGAGGCCGGTTTCGTCAATCAGCGATTTCAACGCCACCGGATCGCCCTGGAGCACCAAGGTGTTGCCCGAAATAATAAGCGACAGGGCATTGGGGATATAGCGCTTACCGTCGTCGCGGATAATCGATGTTACGGTGACGCCCCCCTCACCGAGTTCTTCGAGGTCTTGAACGGTTTTTCCAGCCAGCGTCGAGCTTTCGGGGACGGTGGCTTCGCTGGTGTAGGTGTCGATGGAAAATTGCTGTTCGGCCGGTTGCGTGCCGCGCCGGTTTTTCGGAATCAGACGCCAGCCGACGCTGAGAAACACAACACCAACTATGGTGAGCGGGAGACCGACCGGCGTGAAGTCGAACAGCCGGAAGGGCTTTCCTTCAAGTTCCTGCCGTACGGTCGAAATCAGCAGATTGGGGCCGGTGCCGATCAGCGTCATGGTGCCGCCGACCAGCGAGCCGAAGGCGAGGGGCATTAAATAGAGTGAGGCAGGCCGCTTCGATCGTTCCGCGGTCTGGATTGCGATTGGCATGAAAATGCCCAGCGTCCCGACGTTTTTCATGAATGCCGACAGCCCTGCGACCGAGGCGGTCAGCACGCCAACCTGAATCGAGGTATTTTGAGTCGACCCGAGTATGCGCCTGATCAAACCTTCGACCACGCCGGAGATCGCGATCGCCCTGCTCAATACCAGCACCGATGCGATGATAATGATGACCGGATTCGAGAAGCCCTCGAAAACCTTATCAGGGGGAACGATCCCGGTCAGGGCAGCCGCGATCAGCGCCAGACCGCCGACCAGATCATAGCGCAGCTTGTCCGATGCGAAGAGGACAAGCATCAGACCGAGTATCGCAAAGGCTTCGCCTTGGGGCAGAGTCACCCGTGTTTGCTCCGTAGGTGCAATTGAACGGCAGTTGTATCAGGTGCTTGGGATAAAGCGTTCAATCTTGATCTGCCAGAGATTTGGACCTAATCGATGCGAATAAGTCCGGCGGATCGGCCAGACGGTCCGACACCAGCCGCGTGGCGGTGACGCCGACAAGCCGGTAGGGCTGACCGTCCAGTTCGGCCGCCAGAACCGGGTGAACCGCCTTTAATATAAGCTCAGCCTGGGCTGTCGGATCGCGCAGCCTGCAGGCGCGGGTAATCGTCCGCCGGTCGGCGCGGCGAAGTTTCAGGGTCAAACCAGACGCGGCAAGGCCCGACTTCGAAAGTCTTCGCGCGACTGTTTCGCAGAGCGGGCGAAGCTCCACATCGATCTGGGCGAATGTTCGAAGGTCGGCGTTAAATGTCGTCTCCGCCCCGATCGTGACGGATGCACCGCGCGACGCCGAAACCTTGCGTTCGTCTTGCGCCCGCGCGAACGTGACCAGCCTGCGCGCCCATAGGCCGAACCGGTGGATGAGGTCGCTCTCGCTTGCGGTCCAGAGGTCGGACACCAGTAACAGGCCCAGTTCCTCAAGCTTTCGCGACATCACCGGCCCGACCCCCGGGATCGCCGATATTTTCATCGGCCCGATGACGTCGAGAGCGTCGGCGTTCCCGATCACGGAGAATCCGCGGGGCTTGCCCATGTCGCTGGCGATCTTGGCCAGCATCTTGTTGGGCGCCAGTCCGATCGAGACGGTGACGCCGATTTTCCGTTCGATCTGCAGCGACAACCGCGCTAGACTGCGCGCCGGCGGTTCGTTTCGTTCCGCCGCCGCAGCCGAAAGATCGAGATAGGCCTCGTCGATCGACACCGCCTCGACGATCGGGGTCGCAACGCGCATCAGATCCTTGATGCGGCGGGATTCGCGCTGATATTTTTCCATGTCCGGGCGCAGCACGACGGCATGGGGGCAGAGTTGCAGCGCCCGGGAGGTCGGCATTGCGGAGCGCACGCCATATTGGCGGGCGATATAGCAGCATGTCGTCACGACGCCCCGCTCGCTGCCGCCGACAATCAGCGGCTGGTCGGCGAGTTCGGGTCTATCGCGTTTTTCGACCGAGGCGTAATAGGCATCGCAATCGACATGGGCGATTGAAAGCGAGCGCAACTCCGGGTGGGCGATGACGCGCGCCGACCCGCAGCCCGGGCAGACGGCCCCCGGATCGGTCACATCGTCGTCCAGCCGGCCGCAATCCCGACAGAGCCGTGTGAGAGGATGAAGCATGTTTGCGGTGGCGATTTTGCCTGAATCCCTTGCAGCGCGCCGATGATGAAAAGACTTAGCCTATCGCACCGGTCGGGACGAGAAGAGCGATATTTTGGGAGGATTGCGCTGCACCGAACCACTCCAAATTTGTTGGGATAGGTCGATGAAACCGAAAGTCGCCATTATCGGAACCGGCGGTATGCTCGCCTCCGTCGCCGGCTCGTCGCTCGAGATGCTCGAATATGATCCCGACCAGGGTCTCGACATTGATGAGTTACTGTCGCGATTTCCCGAGGTTCGGCTGGTTGCCGAGATCGTTGCCGCGCGCTTCAAAACATTGTCCGGCTATAAGATATTTTTCGATGAATGGAAGGCGCTGGCGGCGCTGTGCGAGGCCCTCGTCAATGAACATCATGATCTTGCGGGGATCGTGATCACCCACGGCACAAGTACGCTCGAGGAAACCGCCTATTTCCTGAATCTGGAGCTGAAAGTCGAAATTGCGGTCGTTCTGGTCGGGGCGCAGCGCCCGGTGAGCGCTCTTTCCAGCGACGGCGGGATCAATCTGGTCAACGCTGTGCGGGTCGCAGCCTGCCGCCTGGCGCGGGGGATGGGCGTTCTGGTCGTGCTGAACGACGAGATCAACGCCGCGCGCGACGTGGCAAAGCTATCGACTATGCGGCTCCAGGCGTTCCAAAGCCCGGATTTCGGGATGCTGGGGCAGGCCGACGGTGACCGTGTGTCGTTCTATCGGCGGCCCCTGCGGCGATGCGCGCCCGATACGGAGTTCGACATCCGCAATCTGGACGTCCTGCCGCGGGTGGATATCCAATATGCCTATGCCGGTTCGGACGGCGCGGCTGTGCGGGCCTTCGTTGCGGCGGGGGCCAAGGGGGATCGTCTCGGCCGGCTTTGGCCGGGTTTTCCGGGGCCCGCCGATGCGGAGGCTTTGGCCGAAGCGATGCGCCAGGGCATCGTCGTTGTCCAGTCGACCCGCGCCGGCAGCGGCCGGGCCTATCCCGAACGCTGGTCCAAGGAAGGCCGGTTCCTGACTGCAGACAATCTGACGCCGCAAAAAGCCAGACTTCTTCTAGCTCTGGCGCTGACCGTCACCGACGACCCGGCCGAGATTGCCCGGATGTTCGCGACCTATTAGATCAGCGCCGCCTTCACCTTCTTTGGGGTGATCGGCAGCGAGCGGACACGAGCGCCGGTAGCCGCGGCTATGGCGTTGGCGATGGCCGGCGCCACGACGGTGGTGGGCGGCTCGCCGATACCGACCGGATAGTGGCCCTCGCCGATGAAGCTGATATCCAGGTTGGGGACCTGCGACATGCGCAGAGGCGTGTAGGCGTCGTAATTGCCGGCGGTAATCGCGCCGTCCTTGATCGTGCCTGACTCGTGGATGGCGAGGCTGAGGCCCCAAAGCGTGGCCGATTCCATTTGAGAACGCACGCCATCGGGATTTACCGGCGTGCCGACGTCGGACACCACGGTCAGCTTCTTGACGGAGAATTTGCCGGTTGCCTTATCGACCGAGACTTCCGCCACGCAAGCGGTGAAGGTCGGCATCCCGCGTTCCTGGCCCATGCTGATCGCGACACCCTGGGCGGTGCCGGCTGGCAGAGCCTGCTTTTTCCATCCGGCCCTGTCGGCGGCAGCTTTCAAAACTGCGGCCAAGCGGTTGGCGCCGCCCTGATTGCCTGGCGTCTGTCCGCCCGCCTGCTTTCCCGCAGCGTCGAGATGTTTCAGCCGGAATTCGACCGGATCGGCATTGGCGGATTTCGCCAGCTCGTCGAAAAAGCTTTCGACTGCCCATATCGTGAAGCCGGGACCGACCGATCGCAGATAGCCGGGCGACAGCGCCGCCTGGGCCAGTTCGTTGCGGATCGCGCGGACATGATGGTTCGGCACGCTGTACCAGAAATCCGCACCCGAGACGGCGAAACTATCTGCCTTGCGCTTATCCGGCGTGTCGGCAAGCAGGGCAGGGGCAACGGTGTTGGTCGGCCAGCCGGCAACGACATCGTGCTTCAGCGCGCTGACCCGTCCGTCAGGTCCGATGGCGGCTTTGATTGCCTGAAAGCTGGGCGATCGCGGGCAATCCAGCCGCATATCGTCGGAGCGGTTATAGACGAGCTTTACCGGCCTTCCCGTCGCCTTGGCGGCTAGAGCCGCCGGGATCAAATAGTCTCCGTAAAGCCGCCGCCCGAAGCCGCCACCCAGATAATATTGATGGACGACCACCTGAGCCGGATCGACCCCCAAAGACTTGGCCACGAGCGGTACGCAAGCGGTCTGGAACTGATTGCCGGCATGAAGATGCCAGACGCCGTTGTCGAACAGGGCCGTCGCGTTCATCGGCTCCATCGGTGCATGGAGATTAGCCCCGGTCAAATATTCGGCGGAGACGATATTGCTTGCCTTGGCAAGCGCAGCATCGGCATCGCCGTCCAGTACCCAGCTTGCCCCGGCGTCGGGGTTGGCCGCGGCTTGGCGCGCGGCTGCGAGCAGGGCCGCGTCGTCGACTTTCGCGTGTGGGCCGAGGTCCCATGTGACCTGGACGGCATCCGAAGCGCGCGAGGCGGCCCAATAGTTATCGGCGAGGACCACGACCAACCCGCTGAAAGTCTTCGACGGATCGTCCAGAGTCAGCGTCTTGACGTAACCGGGGATCTTCCGCGCGCCCTGATCGTCGACTGTCTTGACGGTCGCGCCGTTGCGCACCGGGGGGCGCACCAGCTTTGCGAACAGCATGTTCGGCGTCTGAAAATCGATTCCGTAATGGGCTGAGCCGTCAACCTTGGCCGGAATATCGAGCGCGGCAACGCTTTTGCCGACGATCTTGTACTCGGCGGGCGACTTCAGCTTGATCTGCTTCAGATCTGCGTCGGACATGGCGGCGGCGATGCCGCCGGCCTTGATCAGTTCCGCGTAGCTGACCGATTTGGCGCCTGACGTGACCGTGCCGGCGGATGCGACACAGGCTTCGGGCGCGACGCCGAATGTCTTTGCCGCCGCAGCCACCAATGCGATCCGCCCGGCTGCGCCGGCGCGCGACAGCAGATCGAAAGTCCAGTTCACGCTCCAGGAGCCGCCGGTGATCATGGTGCCCCATTTGGGGTCGCTGTCGACGTGGCGGATGCGCATTTGGCTCCAATCCGCCTCCAGCTCTTCCGCGACCGACTGTGCGAGTGGCGTGCCGACATGCTGGCCCATCTCGGCCTTGGCGATATTCACCGTTACGACCCCCTGATCGTCGATGTCGTACCAAAGCGAGGGCGAATAGAGCCCAGCAGCCGCCGGTTCTGCGCCCCAGGCCGGCAGGGCACCGTAGCTGACGGTCAGCATGCCTGCCGAGAGGCTGCCGATCAGGAAACCGCGGCGTCCGATGACTATCGGTGAATGTCCATCAGGCATGGTGCGATCCTCCTTTGGCCATGTCAGCCGCAGCGGTCTTGATGGCGCGGTGGATGCGGATATATTGCATGCAGCGACAGAGGTTGCCGTCCATCGCGTTCACGATGTCTTGATCGGATGGCTGAGGCGATTGGGCCAGCAGAGATGCTGCCTGCATGATTTGTCCCGATTGGCAGTAGCCGCAGGCCGGCACCTGTTCCTTGATCCAGGCGAGCTGAATCGGATGGCGGCCTTGCGGGTCCAACCCTTCGATCGTCGTGATTTTGACCCCGGCCAGATCGCTGATCGCGGTCACGCAAGACCGCGCTGCGGTTCCATCGAGATGAACCGTGCAGGCGCCGCATAGCGCGGCGCCGCATCCGAATTTCGTTCCGGTCAGCCCGACATGGTCGCGCAGCACATAGAGCAGCGGCGTATCCGGGGGCAGCTCCACCTGATGCTGTTGGCCATTAATGGTGAGTTCGATCATTTGGGCCTCCAATCTTCCCTAGGCGGACCTGCAGGCGGCATTTTCTGGATTGTGGCGTATCGACTTGGCGACGCATGCCTTCGGGAGCGCAGATTATGCCCGCGCAGCCTATCCGCCAAGCTGAAGTTTGGGCGCCCAGCCAGGCGGGGCCATCTCGAAGCCCGCGAACTCAAAGGCCGGAGATACGGTGCAGCCGACCAGGGTCCAGTCGCCGGTGGACCGCGCCATCTGCCAGGCATGCGGCGGCACGATCGCCTGCGGCCGTTGCCCGGCTTTTATATCGGGGCCCAGCGCGACCGAACGCGATTGGAGTCCGTCGTCCGATAGCGATAGCGCCAGCGGAGCGCCGGCATACCAGTGCCATATCTCTGCGGCATCGACGCGGTGCCAGGCGGAGGTCTCGCCTGCCTTCAGAAGATAATAGATAGCCGTGCCCGATCCGCGCTGTCCCGCAGCCGCAGAGTCGCGCCAGGTTTCCGCGTAGTATCCGCCTTCCGGATGGGGTTTAAGGCACAAAGTGCGGATGATTTCGTCGGCATCTCGATTGGGTGTCATATGCCCTCGGCCAATGGATATATCCCTGGGTGCGTCTTAACGCCCTGGCGCGCTTGGTTGTATGCACGATCCGCGTTACCAGTTCACAGAGCTGCCACATTTTTGCTTCAGCGTAACGGCGATTCGACAATTCCCATGATCGAGCGAAACATCATGTGCCGCGATTTCCACAAAGGCGCTTTCACGGGTATGGCTGTCTTGGCCATGGCCGCAGGCTTGGCGGGCTGCAACCCGACCTATTCCCCAGATACCTATGCCAGCAATGCCGCCCAGCAGGCCAATAAGGTCGACCAGGGTGTCATCGTCGGCGTGCGCGCTGTCCTGATCAGTGCGGACGCCACACTCGGCACGGGTGCAGGGGGCGCAGCGGGCGGGATCGCGGGCTCGCAGATCGGTCAAGGCGCGGCCGGTGCGCTGGGCGCGCTCGGTGGTTCGGTGGCCGGCGGTTTCGTCGGCAATGCCGTGACCCATGCCGAGGGCGACACCAACGGCTTCGAATATATCGTTCGCAAAACGAACGGCGATAAGACCAACGGCGATCTGCTGTCCGTTACCCAAAAGGACCTGGCCCCGCTGGGTGTCGGGGCGCATGTGCTGATCATCGAAGGTGCCCAGGCGCGTATCGTACCGGATTATACGGTTCCGGTCGTCGTCCAACCCCTTCATGCCGATGCGCCCAAACCCGATAAGCCGTCGGAAAGTGCGGCAAAGCCCGCCGATGCGCTGCCGGCGGCGGCAGCCCAACTACCAGCCTCCGCACAGATCGCCGCGCCGCCGCCGTCGCCCCAGTCAGCAAGCGACACGGCGGGCGACAAGAAGCCGGCCGCCCCGGCGGACGCTACGCCGCCTTCGCCCCAATCGGGGGAAGCTGCCACACCCAAGCCGAGCGGGAGCTGATGGCTCAGGCGGTCCAGAGCTTTACGGTCGTTACCCCGGGCCGTGGCCTGACCGACATTACAAGCCGTGTGGTCGGCTTCGTGGCCGGTCAATCGATCGCGAGCGGATTGCTGACGCTATTTTGTCGCCATACATCGGCGTCTCTCCTGATCCAGGAAAATGCCGATCCGGATGTATTGCGCGACTTGGAGACATTTTTTCGGCGGGTGGCGCCGGACGGCGATCATTATCGGCACGGGGATGAGGGGCCGGATGATATGCCCGCCCATATCCGCGCAGCGCTGACCCAATCCTCACTTTCCATCCCGGTGGTAAACGGGCGATTGGTGCTGGGCACTTGGCAGGCGATCTATCTCTACGAACATCGCGCCATCCCGCACCAGCGCGAGTTGGTCATGCATCTGATCGGCTAGATCACGCCGTCTTGTGTCAGCTTTTGCAGATCGGCGGGGCCTAGCCCCAGAAACTGCGTAAAGACGGTGGCATTGTCCTCACCCAAGCCCGGGGGGCGATAAGCGGGGTTGGGGCGCACGCCGTCCAGACGCCCGGATGCGGTGATGACGCCGATAATCGGATGATCGGTTTCGACGACGTCGCCGCGCGCCTGGAAATAGGGCGACCGGGCGATCGACAGGCCGTCGAACACTGGAATGAAGTCGAGCCCAAGGTCTGAAAGGGCGGATTCCAGGGCGGGGTTGGCGAGACGAGCCGCCCAATCCTCAAGCGCGGTTGCGCCGTCGGCGGCAATCCTGCTTTCGAGCCGCCGGGCGCTTTTGGCATCGGTTATGGCCAGCAGATACCAGTCGCCGGAATTGCTTGCGGCCGCCGGGAAGACGGGGCGCGTCGGGCACGCGATCCCGAAACTGTAGGGATCGTTCCCGCCGCTGCGCGCGGGCGGTGCGCCGGTTTGGGCATGGAGCGCCAATTGGCAATCCAGCATCCGCATCAGCGGCTCGTAGAGGGCGACGTCGATCCGTTCTGCTTGGCCGCCCTGAATGTCCCTCTGATAAAGCGCGGCGGCCACCCCGTACACGCCGAACAGGCCGGCGCTGGCGTCGGCGAGGGAAAAGCCGACGAAGAGCGGCGCTTCATCTGCTTGCCCGGTCAGGTTCACGACACCCGAGACGCCTTCGGCGATTTTGCCGAAACCCGGGCGCGCCGTTTGCGGCCCGGTCTGACCAAATCCTGAGATGCTGAGCATTACGAGACGCGGATTTACCGCTTTCAGCGCATCCCAGTTCAGCCCCAGCCTGTCGAGTACGCCGGGGCGGTTGTTCTCGATCAGCACATCCGCCTCAGCTATCAGGCGCTTGAACATCGCCTTACCCTCGGGGTGTTTCAGATTGATCGAAACGCAGCGCTTTTCGCGCGCGCTGGCTCCGAACCACAGCGGAAGACCGTTTTTGGTCGGCCCCATCTTGCGCAGCGAATCGCCGGCGCCGGGGGTTTCGACCTTGATCACCGTTGCGCCCAGTTCGGCCATCATGCTGCCGGCGAAGGGGCCGGCGATGACCGCGCCCAGTTCGATCACGATCAGTGGTTTGTCGGATTTCGGTACCCGCGCGAATGTGCGGGGTGAAGCGCTGTCGAGGAGCCGCAAAACGGCGGCTTTATGTTGGTCGATGCGGGGGCCGGAATGGGTGATTGCGGGGGTCGAGCTCGACAGCTGCGGGGTCACGCTCGGCATCGCAAGGGGACGGCCGTCGGTGTCCGGGACGGTCACGATGTTGCGCCGGGCTGCGATCTGCTCATCGGCCAAAATATCGTCGGTGGTGTAGATCGGCCCCAGCACCACATCCTGCGCCGCGGCGGTTTCGATGATTTCCTCGGTGGTGCGCGCGCCCGTCCAGGCGTCGATCCTGGCGTAAAGATCATCGAGCCCGGCAGAGCGGGCCTCCGCCGTGGCAAAGCGCGGATCGGCGCAGAGTTCCGGCCCGCCCACCATATTCATCAGCCGCAAGGCGGTGGCCTGAGTGACCGCGGAAATGGCGACATATTTGCCGTCGCCGGTCGGGTGCATGTTGGCGATCCCGGCATTCATCGGGAAGTTGTTGCCCATCCGCGTTTCCGCACGACCCTTTGCGGTGGCGACCGGTGTCTGCCATTCGATCATCCGCTGAATCGCCTGGTGCAGAGGGGTCGCGACCGTACCTGCCGGATCGCCTGACAGACGCGCGCGCCGTAGCGCCATCAGGGCCTTGGTCGCGGCCAATGTCCCGGCCAGATAATCGGTCAGCGGTGCCTCCGCCTGGATCGGCGTCTTGCCGGTCAGCCCGGTCAGCGCCATGACGCCGCTGGCCGCCCCGGCGAATTCCGGTCTCACGCCGTATGGCCACAGGTCCGGGCGGTCCGCGCCGGTTGGAAAAACCTCGACGACAAGCGGCCTCTCCGCTTCCGGGATTGTGTCCAGCGCGGCGAACCAAGGATTTCCGGCATGTTCGGGCTGCGCGATATCGACCACGAGCATGTCGGCGCGCGTCAGCAGGCGATGGACCAGTGCCGCATTCTCGGGGCTGCGCCAGTTCACGGCGATCGATAGCTTGTTACGCGCCAATATTCCCCAGCGGATATTGTCCAGAGCAGCAGGCCCCAATCGGCGGAGCGCCGAACCTTCCGGCGGTTCGCAGACGATGACGGTGGCGTTGTAATCGGCCAGCAGCGAGCCGGCGAAGGCCGCACCCAGTGTGTCTGAGATCTCCAGAACGATCAGGCCGGACAAACCATCGACGCTCACGACGATTTCCTCGGCGTGCGCAGGACGGGCGGTGGAATAAGGGCGAGGGCACGGTCGGTCATGCGTTTATAGAGGTTGGTCAGCAGTGGTGTGATTTGGGCGGAAAGGTCGGGGGGAATGTTCGCCTGCAATTCTGTCAGCTTGGCTTGCAAAGCCTCATTGCGATCGGCTGATGAGGTGGTGGCATCACCCCCACCCAACCCTTGAAGGGGGAGGGTTTTATTGACGGGCAGCATTTCCGATCGAGTCCTTCCCTCTTGATGGGGGAGGTTAGGTGGGGGTGAGTAGCAGGACAGCGCCGCCTCTATCCGCCCGATCACCTCCGCCATGTCTTCATTATCCGCGGCCAGAACGCAGGCCTCGTCGGGCAGCGCAAATGCGATCCGGCGCAGCACCTCGACGGCGGCCTGAAGCTGCTTGCGTGCCGCGGTGCCGCGGGCGAGTTCGGGAAGGACGGTATTATTCAGTGCCTCGGCGATGCCGGCCAGCAGTTCCTCGTCGGTCGGGCGGATCATGCGGGCAGCCAGTTGTAGAACTGGCGGATGCAGGGCAGGGCGAGCGTCATTCGGTCGGCCAGACGCAGGTTGTTCGTGCGGCCGTCGGCAAAGGACCGCGCAGCGGTCAGCGAGATGACAGCGTGCTTCACCTCGCCGAAAAGGCGGTAGAACAGCAGATTTTCCAGCCGCACATTCGGCCCCCCGGCTGCCTCGTAGCGGGCGACGAACCCGTCGAGCGGCAAGTGCATTTCCGGCGTCCACAGTGCGCGATAAGCCCAGGCGATATCCTCGACCGGGTCGCCCAGATGCGCCATCTCCCAGTCCAGAAGGGCGGTGATGCGCTCGCCCTCGAACAGGAAATTGCCGAAGCGATAATCGCCGTGGACCAGACTGATCCGCTCGGCCACCGGCTGGTGCGACTTCAGCCACTGGAAGGCAAAGGCGATGGCCGGATGCGGTTCCATGCGGTGTTTCAGGAACTGAGTCTCCCACAGGGCGATTTGCTCCGCTGCCGCGGATTGCGGCGTCGGAGTGTCCAGGAAGTCCAATCCATGCAAATCGACTCTATGCAGCTTTGCGGCAGCGTCGGCGAAATCCAGGGCGACGGCGAGGTTTCGGCCGGCGGGCTCGGGTGCGCGCAAGGCGAGAATGTCGGTCACGCCGAACACGCGTTCCATGACGATCGTCGGTGCGCCCAGGCTGCTGCCGTCCTCGTCGATCCATAGCGCCCGCGGTGCAGGAACGCCGGTGTTCTCGAGGGCGGCAATGACTTTGAATTCGGCGGTCAGGTCACTTTCCAGCTGACCGGCCTGTGCCTGCATCAACATGATGCAGGGCAGATCGGTGTGGCCGTCATCGACGCTGAAATTGAGGTCGAAGCTCCAGGCCTTGCGGGCATTACCGCCCGACACCGGCGCCAGACCGTCGATCCTGATGTCGGGCGCGTGGGGAAGCTGGCGCTGCAGAAAGGCGGCGAGCCGCTGCGCAAGCTCAGTCAAGGAAGGCCCAGCCCCGCAACCCTTTGGCGCAGGCCTCATAGGCATCGGGCTCGACCGGCTGAAGGATGCCGGTCGTGGTCTCGCCATCGCAGGTGATCGCGCAGTGATGCTCGTTGAGGCCGCAGAGCGCCTTGCGTACGTCCGGGTTGGTGATGTCGTAGCTGTCGCCCTCGACCAGCTCCCCCAAGTCCTGGCCGTGATAGATGTTGCGCTCGGGCGTGCCGCCGTACATGCCGCATTTCATATAGGCGGTCTGGTCGCCCAGCCGGCGGAAATGGACCTTTTTCTTCTCGCCGCTTTTGAAGGTGTAATCGATGATTCCTTCGCGGAACTGCCGCGTGTCGGGGTCGAATTTCAGCCGGCGTTCGGTCTTCACGACCTTGCCCATGCCTTTGCGGCCATCGCCGAAATTATAGAGCACCACATTGCCCCAGATGGCGAAATCCTCGAAGGAAATCCAGTTGCCGCCGATCCAGCCCGGCGACGATTTTTGGCCGAATTGGAAATTTGGGCCGCCGACATTGCGGCCGATGCCCCAATGCCGGTCGCGGGTGCCGTGGAAGCTGTCGCGGCTGACGGCTATATGTTTGCCGTCGATCTCGACCCAGCCCTCGAGCGTTCCGAAGCCCTCGAAACCGACGGTGACGTCTTCTCTGCGACCGGTCGGATAGCCCGAGCCGGCTGGCAGATGCGAACCGTGGAAGACCTGGCGTTTCGTGTCCCGCCAATCCAGGTCGAAGGCGATGCCCCACTCATTCTCTTCGAGAAGGAAGCGCCACTGGCGCAGGCCCTCGACGATCGTCGGCTTGATAGGTCCGATATGCATGTCCATCCGGTCGGCGCCCAGCGGCCTGAAGGCACGGACGGATCGGTGCTGCCCCTTATAGACGACGATCGCATAGGCCTCGGCGGTATTCAGGCTGGGATAGAAGCTGCCGCCGGTCACGACCAGCAGCTCGCCTGCATCGTCGTGGAACACGTTCCAGTGCCGCTCATAGGTGCGCGGGTCGCTGGACCACATGACCCGGATCGGGTCCGGCGTCTGATGGATCATATGGTCGTCGATCGGCGACAGCGGAAACTGTTCGTCGAAATGATCGCTGTCGGTCATCGAATCCCCAGGCGCCACGCTTTTCATTGCTCTCCGTCCAAGGCCACGCGGCCAGTCAAATCAATAGAGTGGGTAGGCTGGCTTTGTCGATGGCCGAGCGTCTGAATCGACGAGGCGCACGTGTCGGTTGTGTTGGAATTCGCGTGCAAAAGCGCTGAGCGAAGGTTAGACGGGCGAGAGTTAAGAACTGCAAGGGATGCAGCTCCATGCGATTTAACGAGCAAGCGGGTCTGCCGCGGGTTGAGCGCCGGCAGTTTTTGCGCGGCGCGGCTCTGGCTGGAGTGGTCGGTGCGGTGTCGCGCGCGGGACACACCGGTGAGTTGCGGGCAGTGGAAGCGTCACGCGGCGGACCCGCACCGGTTTTTGACGACAACAGGCCAAATTATCTTTTTGCTGCTCGCGAGGCGGCACGCTGAATTCGTTCGGCCGAGACTAAGGCCGATGGCGGCAGCAATTGGCTGCCTCAGCCCGACCATCCACAGATCAAGGCTACTGTGTCGCCGCCCGACGGATTTTATAGCGGTGCGGCAGGAACGATCCTGTTCTTCATCGAACTGGCTGAGGTCACCGGCGACAAGAGCTATCTCGACGACGCCAGGCGCGGCGGGGATTATCTGATCCGTTCCCAGCGGCCGGCGTCATCAGCCGCGCCGTCGGCGCTCGCGGGGGCGGAGTACAGCTTCTATACCGGGCTGGCCGGGACAGCCTATGCGCTGGCGGAATTGGCGAAGGCGACCGGCGACGCGCCCTATCGCAATGCCGCCTGGTCGGCAGCAGACATGCTTCTGGCGGCGGCCAAGCCGATGGGGGCGGGAACCGGCTGGATGGGCTGGCCGGGCCTCACCGGCAACGCCGGCGTGGTTCTAGCGCTACTGTCCTTGGCCGACCTGCTGGGTGACAAAGCTGAAGCGCTCCGTGCCGCCGCTATCCGCGCCGGTGACCGAGTCGTCGAGCAGGGCATCGCGGACCCGCGCGGCGGCGTGCGTTGGGAAGGTATGCCGCCTGCCTTTCTGGAGGAGCCGGAGGAAACCTACTGGCCGGGTTTTCAGCTCGGCACCTCGGGCGTCACCTTTGCATTGGCCCGCCTGGGTGCGGCAACCGGCGAGAAGCGTTTTACGGCTGCAGCCGAGACAGGCGCTCTCCATCTGCGGCGCATCGCGACGGTGAAGGGCGAAGCCGCGCTGATCCATTATCGCGAACCCGATCTGAAGGACATGTTCTATCTGGGCTATTGCAATGGTCCCGCCGGCACCGCCCGTTCCTTCTACCAGCTCTATCTGGCGACCAAGGACCCGCTCCACCTGCGATGGACCGAGATGCTGGCGCGCGGCGTGATGGTAAGCGGCATTCCCGAAAAGCAGACGCCTGGATTCTGGAACGTGGTCTGCCAATGCTGCGGCTCGGCAGGCGTGATCGATCTCTTCATCGGCCTGTGGGCGGCTACGGGTCGTAAGGATTATCTCGCCTTCGCCCGGCAGGTCGCCGACCAGATGGTCAGCCGCGAGTCCGACTTGGACGGCAAGGGCTATCGCTGGTACCAGGCCTATACGCGGGTAAAGCCCTGGGACGTCACTGCCGAGACCGGCTATATGATCGGTGCCGCCGGGATCGGCACGGCCCTGCTACACCTCCACATGGCCGAGGCAGGCGCCTATCGCCGCACGGTGCGGCTGCCTGACGATCCGTTTCCAGCCGTCCGGCCCGTCTGACATAAGATTGAGGACTCTCTTAACATCTTCCCTGCCGTGAACGACGGAGATTTTCAAGGCCCCGACGAGCAAGACAAGGATTGAACGGTGACTAACACGGCCACGGACTTAGTTTACAACGGCGAAGGGACAAAGAAAAGGA
>Ga0182030_10008274_pt1 | contig 21587 bp, 25 predicted proteins | sample 812S3MmetaG_FD_121299 | JGI IMG/M metagenome (GOLD analysis project Ga0182030, IMG submission 121299) | Permafrost microbial communities from Stordalen Mire, Sweden - 812S3M metaG (Illumina Assembly) | ecosystem: Environmental > Terrestrial > Soil > Wetlands > Permafrost | place: Sweden...
CTCATTCCAACCCTCCGAGAGATGGTATCTACACATCCAGATCGTCGTCCGCCTCGGTGGCCACAGCCGTCCCCCGCCTCTTGGCCAGCAGATAGCCGCGCAAAAACGGCTCCAGATAGCCATCGAGCACCTTGTCCACGTCGCCCACTTCCACCTTGGTGCGGTGGTCTTTGGCGATGCGGTAGGGCTGCAACACATACGAGCGAATCTGTGAGCCGAAGTTGATCTCGAGCTTTGAGTCTTCCACCTTCTTGCTGACGGCGCGCTTCTTTTCGAGCTCGTATTCATAGAGCCGCGAGCGCAGCATCTTCATGGCCTTCTCGCGGTTCTTGTGCTGGCTGCGCTCATTCTGGCATTGCACCACAATTCCTGTGGGTAAATGCGTCATACGCACGGCAGAGTCGGTGGTGTTCACATGCTGGCCGCCCTTGCCGCCGGAGCGGTAGGTATCGATGCGCAGGTCTTCCACCTTCAGATCCACCTGGATGGTGTCGTCGATTTCCGGCGAAACGTAGACCGAGGCGAACGAGGTGTGGCGGCGCTTGGCCTGGTCAAAGGGCGAGATGCGCACCAGCCGGTGAACGCCGCTTTCGCCGGCCAGTTGCCCAAAGGCGTACTCGCCGAGGATGGTGAAGGTGGCGGACTTGATGCCCGCCTCTTCGCCGTCCTGGTAATCGTTGATCTCGGTTTTGAAGCCCTGCTGCTCGGCCCAGCGCAGATACATGCGCATCAGCATCTCGGCCCAGTCCTGGCTCTCCGTTCCGCCCGCGCCAGGGTGTACGGTGACAATAGCGTTGAGGGGATCGGCCTCGCCATTGAGCATGGTGCGGGCCTCAAGCTCCTCGTTGAAGGTGGCCAGAGCCTTGATGTCACGCTCCAGATCGGCCAGCACGTCCTCGCCCTCGCGGGCCAGCTCGAAGTAGGTTGCGATTTCTTCGGTGCGGCGCACAAGCTCGTCATCGTCGGCGACGAGGTTTTCCAGGCGCTTCTTGTCGCGCATGAGAGGTTTAGTCGCGTTGGGATTGGACCAGAGCGAGGGATCGGCCAGCTTGGTTTCTATTTCTGCGAGTTCCCTGCGGATGCGAGCCGGGTCAAAGATACTCCCGCAGGTCGCGGACTTGATCGCGCACGGGAGCAAAGGCGAATTCGAGATCGTTCAATGACATAGTTTGCTCTTATGACCTGACTTTGGACTGGATTGTGAATCTGTATTCCCTTGACTGTTCTGAGAATATCACTGTGCTTGCTCCGACGGTCTTCGCGATGAACAACGGGAACTCATCTCAGGCTGTCGTATCCTCCAAGGCATTAGCCCAAGTCACATAAATTTGCGCCGTTTGAAGGTAACTACGTCTTCCTGGTTAAGCTCGAACCACTCGCCGTTCGCTCTTTTTGTAGCAAAGCGCCTATGCCAGTAAACCTCTATCCCGTCCGGATCATCCGTCTTGATGATATGAACGGTTTTTAGTTTCTCAGGAAGTTGGATAGCAAGCTCGTACTCACGGCGTCCCGTTGCGTTTGTCTTTCCGATTTTGTAATGCTTGCCCGACTTCATCAGGTACACAAAACCAACTATTGCAGATTCGGGCACCTTTTCTATTTTCGGCGATTCCTCGTTTGAAGAAATCGGACCACACAACGGCGGTACATCATCGAATCCGGGATGAGCCAAGCAGTATTCAACCACGGCCTGTCGCAGTTTTAGGCGCGAGCCGAAGTGGGTATCAAAAACCTTCTCGTTTGGGAATGTCGAGTCGCTGCGTTTTTTCAGTCGTAGGTCACCGTTGCCGGGAAATCGGCCGAGCTCTCGAATGAACGCGACTAGCTTTTCAAGCAACATTTCATCGCTGAAGGCATCCTGAAGAGTATTCGGCGCGAACCCGGCCTCTTTTAGGGCGTCACCCCACCTGCCCCAATGCTTGCCCCACCAATCGTGATAGCCGATTCCCGTCTCTTGTTCAAACCGCTTGTGACCGAGAGGAAGTCCGCCGTTTGCTTTGGCAGTCCTGCGAATCTCATCCAAGATTTGTTGTTTGTTCATCTCGCTGAAAGATTACACCGTCACGCTTGATCAGTGCGGTGGAATCGAGTATCAGTCCCATGACGAAAGATCGCGCGGCTTGCGGTTGGCGATGATCTCTTCAAGGTCAGCGGCGAAGTCGGCATCCATCACCGGCTCATAGCCAAGCTCTTTCGAGTGTGCCTCGGCCAGCGCAATGGACTCCGACAGCAGTCGTCCGCGTGGTTCGGCTGCTTTACGCAGCACCATAGAGGGCGCGGATTCTTTTTCGATGACGATCTCCTCGCCCAGATAAGCGCGGGCAATCAGACCGCGAATGTCGCCGATCGCCTCGGCTTCCGAGATGTAGATCGTCGCCATATTCAAGATGATACTCGATTTTTACATCGTGGATGAAGACTAATTTGGCTACCGGCGCGCTGCCACGCCACCTTGACCTCATCCAGCAGATCGGGATGACGATCCAGCACTTTGAGCAACTTGACCAGCGCCAAAGGCGGCCTCGTCAAGCCGTTCCCGTAGCGTCAATGCTCGGCCGGACCGCATCCCAGACAGAAGGCCAGCGCGCCGCAAATCTCAGCCATCCGCGCCGCATCCAGCTTGGCTACTCGCCTGCCCAGCCTCTCCTGCGAGATCGTAACGGCATTATGCAGATTCACCGCACAGGGAGCCTTCATGCCATCTTCGGCATCCAGCACAACCTCGGAGGGCACGCCGCGAATCGTGGAGGTGACCGGCGCCACTGTCACCGTCGCAAGATAGCCGATGGCGCTGTCGCGTGTAAGCACCACCACCGGCCTATTCTTGTCTGGCGGTGCGAAGTGAACAAGCCGCACATCTCCCCTTGCTATAGCTCCGGCCACGCCGCCTCGCTCTCCCATACCTGTGCTTCTCCACGCACAGGCGGATTCTTTGCGTAGCCCTTGCGGTCGCGTTCCTCGCGCGCCTTGGTCTCCAGCCGCAGCAGATACTCGCGCAGCGCCTCGCGCATTAACTGCGAACGATTCAGCCGGAGCAGGCGCGCCGCCCGATCGGCGGCAACCCGGAGATCGTTTTCAAGTACGATCTGAATCGTTTCCATATGTGGAATATACTCCACAATAAACTCTACAATCAAGGGCCGGGTGGAGGCACGTCGATGCCTTGGTATGCGTTAAAGGACAACGGCCGCCGGGTGCCTGGGAGAGCCCACCATACTACGCCGCCCATGCGCGGCTACGCCACCTCGACCTCATCGAGCAGATCAGGGTGACGGTCCAGCACTGTGAGCATTGTGATCATCGCCAAAGGCTACTTGGTCTTGCCGTTCTCGTAACGTGTAAACCTATTGACGACGCTTGCCGATCATTACGAAGCGCCAGCGCATAATCCTCATATGGAATGCCTCAACCAAAACGTCAGGTATGTCCCCGGTTCGTTATGTCAGGGATGTGACCGGTCCGTACCACCCGGCATACCCCCCCCTAACCCCCCGGGGGTATAAATTCAGTTCATATTTTCGTGCAAACTTATGATAATAAACAGCATATAAAAACAACCTGTTGCTATAAGAGTAAACAAGAGGGTCAAAAAAAGCCCTGCTTTTCGCAAAAAAGGCCCCGATTTTCGCTTGAAATCAACGAAATCATGCGAAAAACGTTTACGATTTTGCAGCGGGAGTGGCGATCGACGCGCGCAGAGTTTTTCCTGCGGCCCAAGCAACAATCCCCAGACCGAAGATGGCAGAGAGCCAGCCGAAGACGTCGCCGTGCGCGGTGTAGAAAGTGATGTCGTCGCGGAAGCCGTACTGGGCGGGCAGCGCGTCTACGGCGTGGCGGGGAATGCTCTGGCGGACGCGGCCATAGGGATCGATGGCGGCGGTGACGCCGGTGTTGGTGTCGCGCAGAATCCAGCGGCGGTTTTCGATGGCCCTCATGCGCGCCATGTTCAGGTGCTGCCAGGCAGCGCTGGTGTCGCCGTACCAGCCGTCGTCGCTGATGTTGACCAGCACCTCCGCGCCCAACTGTGCAAAGTGGCGCACCTCGTCGGCAAAGACCGCTTCATAGCAGATGAAGACACCATAGCGATGGCCGTTCAAGCGGAAGACTTTGCGCTGGTCTCCGCGGGTGAACTCCGAAACCCGTCCGGTGAGCTTGTGGGCAAAGGTGAAGAGTTCTTTGAAGGGGATGTATTCGCCGTAGGGAACCAGATGGATTTTGTCGTAGCGGCCGACGCGTGCTCCGTCCGCGCCTACGATGAGGGCAGAATTGTAGAAATGCCAGCCGCCGTCTTCGCCCGCGAAGTCCGAGCCGATGTTGCCCACAACCAGGGGCGCCTGGGTTTGCTGGGCAATGGCCGCCAGCGCTTTCTCGAATCGCGGATCGCCCTCTTCAAAGGGTGCGGGCGACTCCGGCCAGACCACCAGATCGGGATGCGTGGGATAGGGTGGGCAGACGATCTCGCCCCAAGGCGCGACCCTTTGCGGAATGCCCGCAATGTAGGTCTTGCACTGCTCGCCGGCCAGCTTGGCGAATTCGGCCATGTGCCGGTCCCAGTCCGGCCCGCTCCAGCGGTTGTCGCCGGATACATCGAGGTTGGGCTGGATGAGCACGGCAGTGGCAGTGGGAGCGGGCTTGCGCGGAGACCACATGAGGCCCGCGGAAATCAGGAAAAAGATCAGAAACCAGGAAGATGCGACCCAAACCTCGCGGCCAAAAAGAGCTTTCAGCCTCCATCTAGGTTGCTTTGGATCGATTGGTCTTGGCGGAGTCGGGACGCGCTGTGATCGGGTCAGAATGCCGTATGCATACAACGAATTGGCGGCCACAAGCAGAAAGCTAATCCCATAAACACCAGTCCACGGCGCAAGCTGGCTCACGAGCATATTGTCCACCTGCGAATAGCCCAGTTGATCCCAGGGAACCGAGGTAATGCGCGAAGCGGTCAACTCCATTGCGGCCCATAGAATTGGCGCGGCGGCCAGCGTCAGCCGCGTGCTGCCCGAGGCCCGCCGCACCAGAGCTACGGCCAAGCCGAAGAAACCGAAGTAAAGCCCCAGCACCAGGCTGTATCCGATGAGCAGCAGAGTCGGCGCGAAGAGCGGCATGTCGCCATAGCGGGACATGGTGTCGCGAATCCAGTAGCAGTTGCCGGCGTACCACAGAAAGCCGCAGAAGTAGGCGAGCAGAAAGGCGCGGCGCAGCGGGCGGCGGCTGCCCACACAGGCTGGCGACAGGATGGCCCAAAGCAGCGGGACCAGACCGAACCACGCGAAAAGATTTCGCCAAGGGGGCATGGGCCCGGCCAGCGGGAACGGCAACTCAAGCAAGACGGCGGAGAGGCCGGCGGCGGCCCACAACTTTAAGGCGCCTGCATTCAAGGATGGACGCTGCATACTGCGCCGAGTTTATCGCATCGGGCACGGGCAGGGTGAGAATGGCTGTGCGCACGCAGGGTATTTTTCACCGGGAAGAAACATGCCTGTGGAATCGTCGAGGCGGCTTCAAACTCGCTTGTGGAGTCACGGACGGGAATCGCTCAATTTTTGCCCCAACACAAACCGTTGTCCAGAAAACAGAAAACACGCTACAATCGTGTTCATGCTGGTTGCCGTTTTTGCCATGAGAGTACTGGAATTGGCGTTCTTTGTCGGCCTTGTGGGGTCGTCCGTCGTCGTGGTCATCAGCTTTATTGAAGATGGGAAAGAACTTTTCGGCAAGGACGAGGAGTAGCCGAAGCGGCTTTCTTCCCCAGGGTTGCCTGCGGGATTAATATTTTTCATTGACTCTCATACGATTCAGACATACACTCACCGCAGGGCGGGCGAAGATTGCGCTCTCCCTACTCAAGAAGCCGGCTAGCACACCGGCACCCACGCGATGGCATCTACTCGAACACTTGTAGCCCCACCTTCAAACCGCGTTCGGCTTATCGTGGCATCCTCCGTGATGCTCACGTTTATCTCCTTTTGGCGGGCCGCGGCCATCGTACTGTGTGATCTCGGCTCGTCGGCCTTCTATGCCGGAGGCATCGCTGAAGAGGCGGTGGGCGCGGCTGCTCCATGGTTCATTCTCGGCATCATGCTGTTCAGCTTCGCGGTGCGCGCGGTTTACGTCGAGAGCTGTTCGATGTTCACGCGCGGCGGCGTTTACAGAGTGGTCAAGGAGGCTCTGGGCGGCACCTTCGCTAAACTGAGCGTCTCCGCGCTGATGTTCGATTACATCCTTACAGGGCCGATTTCGGGAGTGTCCGCCGGCCAATACATTACAGGCTTGATGAACGAGATGATGACAGTGGCAGCCCAAAGCAACTGGCTGCCTCCGGCCTTGATGGACGCGCATCACAATCCCTTCCAATTCGATATGAATTACACCTCGGCGGTGTTTGCGGCGGTGGTGACGATCTATTACTGGTGGCAAAACATCAAGGGCATCGAGGAGTCAAGCGGCAAGGCGTTGCGCGTCATGCAGATCACCACGGTGATGGTCGTGATTCTCTTGTTTTGGGGCGTCTTTTCCGTGATGGTGAAAGGTGTTCACCTTCCTCCGCCGCCCACACCATCGCACCTCAAGTTCAGCGACGATGCCTTGGGCTTCCTGAAGGGAACGAGACTGGTGCCGATTTTCGGATTGTTCGGCATTCTCATGGCGTTTGGCCACTCGCTCCTGGCTATGAGCGGCGAGGAGAGCCTGGCGCAAGTCAATCGCGAGATTGAGCACCCCAAGCTGAAGAACCTTAAGCGCGCGGCGATTGTCATCGCCATTTACAGCCTCATCTTTACCGGCGGCGCCACGCTGCTGGCTTCCATGCTCATCCCCACCTATGAGCGCACTCACATCTACCAGGACAACCTCATTGCCGGACTGGCCATGTACATGGTGGGGCCCATGTTCTGGCGCATTGCCTTCCGCGTCTTCGTCGTCATTGTGGGCTTTCTGATTCTATCGGGCGCGATCAACACTTCAATGATCGGATCCACGGGCGTGCTAATGCGCGTGGCAGAGGACGGCGTCCTGACCGACTGGTTCCGCAAGCCGCACCCCAAGTTTGGCACCAGTCATCGCATTGTGAATCTGGTCTTCATTCTGCAGATGACCACCATCATCGCCACCAGGGGCAATATCATCACGCTGGGCGAGGCATACGCCTTCGGCGTCATCTGGTCCTTCACCTTCAATAGCCTGGCCATGCTGGTGCTGCGCTGGAAGTATCATGGCGAACGTGGGTGGAAGGTGCCACCGAATCTGCGCATTGGCAAGTACGAACTGCCCATCGGCCTGATCTCGGTCTTTCTGGTGCTGCTCTCCATTGCCATTGTCAACCTGTTCACCAAGTCTATAGCCACAATGAGCGGTATTGTCTTTGCGGCCGCATTCTTCATCATCTTCTCCATCTCCGAACGGCAGAACATGCGCAAGCATGCGCTCACCGCGCGGCAGATGAAAGATCATTTCCAACTGGAGCACCAGGACACCGTAAGCCGCGAGTCGGCGGCCCTGCGCCCCGGAGGCGTGATGGTGACGATGCGCGACGCCGCCAACCCGCTGGCGTTGAAATGGACTCTCTCCCGCACCAGCACCGAGGAGCAGGATGTAGTCGTCATCAGCGTGCGAATGGTGGGCGCGGGCGGCCCGGAATTTCTAAGCGTCGAGGACCAGAGTTTCAGCGAGCACGAGCAGACGATTTTTACCAAGGCCGTCTCTGTTGCCGAGAGCTTTGGCAAGAAAGTTTCGCTGCTCGTGGTTCCTGCATCGGACGTCTTTGCCGCGCTGGCGCAGGGCGCAAACTCGCTGGAGATGGATTCTGTGGTTTCTGGAGTTTCAACCAGAATGACCGCCGAGGACCAGGCCTTTCACATGGGGCAAGCATGGGAAGCTCTGCCCGAGCCGAAGCGCCAGTTCAATTTCTATATCATCGGTCCCGATGGTGCGGTGAAGGTGTTTTACATCGGACCACATGCGCCAGCGTTGAGTCCCGATGACGTTCAGTTGGTACACCGTTTGTGGGTGAACATGCGCCGCGACCCCTCGGTGCCTGACTTGCATCACAGTGACATCATCACCTACGCACTGACCCGGCTGGCGGGCCAATACGCCCGCGAGAAGATGGAGATCCTGCGCGACCTGCGCAACTATCGCGCGGCCGAAGCGCCCGCGGCTCAACGCATAGGCAGCCAGAACTTTACCGGCACTCCACCTGCCTCGCCACCGCCGGCGCAACCCCCGCAGCCGCCGAAGACTCTCCGTCCACTTTAGACACCGCGTAGCTTCCGTCCAGATTCAACTGCCGTTTCAGCGTGCTGTTGATGGCTGCTTTGCGCTCAAAAGGTGTCATTTTCGGTAACTTTGTGCATTTTTTGTTTGTAAAATAGTCTACAGCACCGTATCTTGTTTCAAGGATGAGTCGCTGGTTCAAGAGCTTTTTTACGTAGTTACAACTTGAATCAGGGCGACGGCCGCAGATCAACTAGGAGGAACCGTGGGAGTTTCAGAGATTCTGGCACAGATCGATCAGGAAATCGCTCACCTTCAAAATGCACGCGCTTTGCTGGCAGGCGACGCTTTCGTACCGAAGCCCAAGAAGGCCGCGAAAGCCGCAGCAACGAAGAAAGGCGCCGCCAAGAAAGCCGTCGCCAAGAAGAAGAGGAATATTTCTCCCGAGGGACGCAAACGCATTGCCGAGGCCGTCAAGCGGCGCTGGGCAGCGCAAAGGAAAGCGGCGTCCGCAAAGTAACTGGAAACGCAGAAAAAGAAATGGGCTGGCTTTCGAGCCGGCCCATTTCTATTTCCTGCGCGATGCGTTAATCCGGCTCAGGCGGGATAAGTTTCCCCTGGCGCCCATGGCACGACGCGCACACTTGCATCCACCAGCGCAGCCAATGCTTGCGGAGTGCCCGTGAGCATTGGAAATGTGCCCCAATGGAGCGGAAGCACAACCTCAGGCTGCAGGAAACGCACAGCCATCGCCGCTTCCGTCGGGCCCATGGTGAAGTGCCCTCCAATGGGAAGCATCACCACCTTGGGGTGGTATAACTCGGCAATGAGTTTCATATCCCCGAAGACCGCGGTGTCGCCTGCGTGATACAGCGTCGCGCCGTCTGCGATGGTCAGCACGAATCCAGCCGCGACACCCACGTAATGTGTTCCGTTTGCATCCTGTGCCCCAGCGGAGTGTTTGGCCTCCACCATGGTGGAGGCCACGTCGTCCAGTTGCACAGTACCGCCCAGATTCATCCCGGTGGTCTTGGCGACTCCCTTGCCCGCGACATACGCCGCCAACTCATAGATGGCTACCACCGTGGAGTCATGCTGGGCGGCCACCGGCGCCACATCTGCGATATGGTCGCCGTGGCCGTGCGTGAGCAGGATGTAGTGGATCTTCGCAGGCAGCGCAAAGTCTCTAGGGTATTTTGGATTCTGCGCGATATACGGGTCGATCAGGAGATTCGTACCCTTGGCGGTCTGGATCAGCACGGTGGCATGACCCAGCCAGGTAATGCGGGTTCCCATCAATGCACTCATCTCTTCCTCCGTGGGAGTAGTCTTGATCGCGCCGGCGCTCTATCGCGTCATGATGACCTCAGAGACGCTGTCTTTGGCCAGAAACTGTCTGTGGCCCGACCAGCCGGCAAACAGTTGCTCGATGCTGCGGTTGGTAAATGCGCGCTGGATAGGAAACGGCTGCGCCAATTGCACCTCGACATCGTCGCCGGGAGTCACATGAAAACGGCAATGCACTGTCTCCTGGCCTTGTGTCCGCGTGTGGAAGAAAGCCAGCACTTGTCCGCCGGGGTTCATGGCTCCATGGAGATGCGCCACCACCGGGGCCACCAGCGGTTCGGGCAGGTAGTCGAGCGCCGTCCACAACAGCACCACGTCAAAAGTGCGTCCGGAGAAATTGAGAGCCTGATCGAGATAGCCTCTGGTATCCCAAACCGGATTACCATTCTCTAACATGGCGCCCTGCCAGTTGCCCGTGCAGGCGGCTTGAACCGGATCGGCCATGAAGACGCTATGGCCCAGGCCGGTGAGGTAGTTAATGTTGGCAGGCGACGTATAGCCCGTGTCAATGACGCTGAGGCCGGACTCAGACTGGAGCCGCTTGCGCACTTCCGCCCAGCCGCCGGAGTGGCGCGGCACCTTAGGCCCGGTAAAGCCCGCGGCGGCAGCGGGCGGACCGCTGACCTGCTTCTTGCTGAACCAACCCCTAAGCAACTTGATATCCCCTTGCGGTCAGACGGATCGTTCCCAAACTGACCGAAACTGAGCGTTGCGTCAAACAGTGCCGCCGGAATGCGGAGCATGTGCGCCCTCGGCTTGCTTTGTCGCACCCTGTGTGAGGTCCACTTTGCCCCGGAACACCGCATTGTCCTCCACTACCAGGCGCATGGCGCAAATATCGCCATCCACGCTGCAACCGGCACGCAGTTCCACGCGGCCGCTGGCCAGCACGTTGCCCTTTACCTGGCCTAGAATCAGCACGTCTTTGGCAGAGAGGTCGGCCACAACGACTGCGTTGGGGCCGATTGTCAACCGGCTCTCAGCAAGGTTGACGGTCCCTTCGACGCGCCCATCCAAAATCAAGTCTTCACTGCCCTTTATTTCGCCACTAATTACGACTGTCTTGCCGATGCGCGCGGGAGCATTCTCCACTGCCATGGTCTCAATTCCTTCCGTGGGCCACAAACAGGCCCTGCCCGAACTATACGCAACTCGACCGCATTGCTTCAATCCATGGCCTGTTAAGAATCGGCATCGGTTGCGCTGCGTCTAACGATTCATGCCGCATCGCGACAATCGACCGGGGGGCCAATGCACGCTAGACTAGAGGTTGTGCGATGGCTTTTCCCCCTCTTGTTTCTGCTGCCCTGGGCTGTTCTGACCCCTGTGTTTAGTGGGGGGCAGACCGCTGAGGCCAGCCAGACCGCTCAGGCCATCCTGACGCCGGCGCAGGCTCAGGCGCTGGTGGATCGGGCTCTCGCCTCTGAATTGCGCGCGGCTCAGGATGCAAGCCACCCCATGCGCTACAGGCTGCGCAAGACCAGCCCGCGGCTCACAACTACCAAAGAGATTCTTGAAACGCGCGATGGCGACGTGGCCTGCCTGGTGATGCTGTGGGACAAGCCACTGAGCCAGGCCGACGAGCAGGTTGAAGAGGCGCGCCTGGCTGCTCTGCTCAACGATCCTGGCCTCCAGCGGCATCGCAAACAGGGTGAGGAAGGGGATCTCGGGATTGTGCTGAAGCTGCTGCGTATGCTGCCCGATGCCTACCTCTATCAATACGAGGGCGCAGGTGCCGGGTCTGCGGGCAGAGTGGAGAAGTTCCGCTTTCGCCCCAACCCGAATTTCAGTCCTCCTGACCTGGAGACCCAGGCTCTGAAGGCAATGACTGGCGAAATCTGGATTGACGCCGCACAGGAGCGTGTAACGCGCCTGGAGGGCCATCTGGAACAGGATACGGACTACGGCTGGGGCATTCTGGGCAAGCTGGATAAGGGCGGATGGATTGTCATTGAGCAGGCAGACATGGGCGAGCACGCGTGGCGGATCGCGCGCTTCCAGATGAAGATGAACCTGCGCATCCTGTTCAAGACCAAAAACATTGACACTGCGGAGGAGATGACCGGCTATGCGCCCCTGCCGGCCGGGCTTGGCTATCAGGAGGCCATTCGGTTGCTGCGGGCGGGCTCAGGAAGCACGGCACAGGCCGGCCGATAGCAAGGAAGTTCCCTTCAACAGCAAAGCGGCCCCGCCGATATGGGAGGGACCGCTTTGTTGTGTCGGAAACTGGTTTACTTGACCTTGATGAGGATGATGACCAGGGTGAACAGGGTGAGGGACTCGATGAGGGCCAGGCCAAGAACCAGGAAGATCATGAGGCCGCCACGAGCGCCGGGGTTGCGAGCCAGAGCTTCGCAAGCTGAAGCTGTTGCCTTGCCCTGACCCAGGCCGCAGAGACCCGCAGCCAAAGCCATGCCGATGCCTGCGCCGATGGGCACCAGGCTGATGGCGGTCGAGCCGCCATCAGCAAATGCCGGAAGGGCGAAGCACAGAACCGCAAGGGTCATGAATACATATTGAAGGTTTCGCATATTTCTCCTGCTTCCCTGAAATTTGGCCGCCAGTGGGTGGTTGAAGCTCACCGTGCTGGCCCCCTCACACTTGCGGCCGTCGTTTGCCCGGAGCGGAAGCGCTCTCCGGCGAATCTTGCTCGTCATTGACGAGATGAGTAAAGCCGGAATCCTAGTGTTCCTTAGATACAGCCAGCGAAAGATAGATCATCGTCAGCAGCATGAAAACGAAGGCTTGAATCAAAGAAACAAAAACATGTAGACCCAGGAAAATAGCCGGAACTCCCACGGGGATGAGTGAGAAGAAGCCTAGTGTGACCATGTCGCTTGCAAACATGTTGGCATAAAGACGGATAGTAAGCGAGAGGATGCGCGCCAAGTGAGAGACGATCTCAATAGGAAGCAGCAGCCAAGCCATCCACCAAATCGGCCCGCAAAAGTGTTTGAGATAGCCAATCAATCCCTGAGCGCGGATGCCTTGGTAGTTGTAGAAGAGGAAGGTAGGAACCGCAAGCCCGAGTGGTACCCACGGCGAAACCGTAGGTGCCTCGATGCCTGGAATCAGGCCTAGTAAATTATTGATCAGCACGAACAGAAAGATGCACGTGACCCAAGCCTGGAATTGCTCGTAACCGTGACCAATAATCTGGTCGGCTAGGCCACCACATGTCTCGTGGATCATCTCGGCAATCTGTTGCGCCGGGTTCGGTCGATCCGCTGAGAGCGTCAGTCGAACAAGCAGAAAAAAGGCAATCAGGCCAGCTGCCACCAATAGTTCCAAACCGAGCGCCTGATTGACTTTGATGGCCTTTTGAATGGCCTCGGCTGGGGCAACTCCAATTGATTGAAAAGCCTTGGCCTCGACGCCCATGAGGAGGGCGTTCAGCAAACGGACAAGCGCAAAAGATTCCGGCATGAAAACTTAATTCCTTCTGCCCCCGAGTTCGAGACCGCATCCGCTATAGCACGCGTCAGTCGCGGAGCATACTTATGGCTTCCCAGCCAATAGCCAATGCTGCGAGGCCAAGGCCGCAAAGCAGCGCGATTACCGAACCCTGGAAACACTTCAGGCTACCATAAATCACCCCCGCAAAGATCGTGAGCCTGAGCACAAAGAAGATAACGACCGCTGGGGCGCTCCTAGGCGTCTCCTGCTTGTCAAGCTTGGCATTGATAACCCTCACCAGACGCTGCCACTCGAAGATACTGGCCGCCGAGATCAGCGTGCCGGTCGCCAGCATAGCTGCATCTCGCCAACCCGCGCCAACCAGTAGAACAACGGTCGCGATGATCGCTAGAATGACCGTGTTACGAATAGCCCGCTTGAACACTGCTTCGATGGCCTGATTGCTGAAATCAACGGCTGGAAGGTTTTGCTGGCTCATTGTTTGAGTTTAGAGCTTCCCTTTCCGGAACTGTCGGCTGTAGTTCCAGTTCTGGTATCTCGTTCGGCGGCCATTGCCATTCGAATCACATACACCAGACCGGAGACAGACCCAAAGACGACACCGAAGATGGCGATCCAGGACTGGTGCAATCGGCTATCGAGCCAAGCGCCCGCCAGCCACCCGATCACCGCCGCTGAGGGCAGCAATAAGGCAATCTGCATCAGTTTTTCGGCTTCAATGATGGCCCCGACACCGCCCGCAATATGACGACGGGGCTTGGAATCCGGAATGGGGCGGTTGAAGGGCATCCTTCGTGATTATCAACGATGGATGTCCTCAGCGCGAAAGACCGGCTCTCCTACCTTGGCGTTGCGGTGGCCACTTTCCAGGCCTTCACGCGGTACTGGCCCGCATCGTCGTCCAACGGCGAAAGGTTGAAGTCCAAGTTGACGTTGTTTCCGCCAGTGGGAGTGACGATCACATTGGCCGCGAAGTAGTAGACCTTGCCCGGCTCGGCGGTGAAGCTGGCCACATCGATGCTCTTCTTCAGCATGGACAGTGCCGATTGCCAACTGACACACAGATGGTGCACCCCAGGGTCCACCGCCACTGCGAAGTAAGAGTTGTTGCTATTGGCGCCTGCCCAGGCTCCGTCCATGCCGAAGCGGACGGTCGCGTACATGAAGGGGCCGATCATGTGGTTTTCGTTTTCGATCAACACGATCTGAGCCTTGCCGTCGGGCGCGGCGGCCGGCGGTTGTTTACTGCTCTTAGTGGAAACGTCGAACTTGACCTTGTCGTCGCCGCATGCGTCCGGCAGGATGGTGGCGCGTGCTTGCACCGCTGCGAGCAGCGACGCACAGAGGAGAAATATAAAATGTCTGGGTTTCATGGCAACACTCCTATATATTGCAGGTTGACTTCTTGGGAATCGGCTTATAGGCCAACGGCGAGAAGCCGGAATGGGGCGGTTGAAGGGCATCCTTCGTGGTTATCTACGATTGACGCCCCTCCGCGCGAGATGGCTGGGCCTACTCGTTGGTCTTCCAGGTAGCGAGCTTCCAGGCCTTGACCCGATACTGGCCCTCATCCTCGTTCAGTTGCGAAAGTGCTATCGTCGGAGGGACTTCTTTGCCGCCGGTGTCAACGATCTGAGCCGCGAAGTAGTAGACCTTACCAGGCTTGGCGGTGAAAGATACCACATCAACATTCTTCTTCAGCGTGGGTAAAGCCGACTGCCAACTCGCGCAGAGGTGATGAACTCCTGGGTCCACCGCCAGTACGAAATATGAGTTTCCATTGTTGGCGCCTACCCAGGCTCCATCCATGCCAACGCGAGTTGTAACTTCGCATAATGCAATGCAACCAATCTCCTTATCGTCGTTTTCGATAAAGACGATCTGCGCTTTGCCGTCGGGCGCGGCGGCCGGCGGTTGTTCACTGCTCTTGGTGGAAACGTCGAACTTGACCTTGTCGTCCCCGCAGGAATCTGGCAGGACCGTGGCCCATGCTTGCACGGCAAGGGCGAGAGATGCACAGAGAAAAAATGCACTAAGTCTTGGCTTCATATTGATTCTCCTGCACCATTAGACACCCACACCAACGGTGCGGTTAGGCGATTCTTTCGGCTTCCTGGTCGTGGATGCATTGCGGCGGCTTCGCCCACGCTCAATGCGCCGGACGATACACTGGCTGTTGAATCTGTGACCGGGTTCATCCGCAAAGGAATCAACGTGTTCGATTTGGAGTTCGAGCGCAATCTCTTCGACCTTCGCAAGTCAAAATTAGTGGAGATCGAGAAGCTGGGGTAGGCTGCCTATCCCAACCGGTTCCCGGCTTCGCATACTGTGCCGGAGGTGCGGGCGGTTGCTTACTTGTCTTGGTGGAAACGTCGAACTTGACCTTGTCGTCGCTGCAGGCGTCCGGCAGAATCGTGGCTCGGGCTTGCACCGCTGCGAGCAGCGGCGCACGAGGAGCAATACAAAATGTCTGGATTTCATGGTAACCAACCGAAAAGCCACGATGAATTTTTGGGGAATCGGCTCATAGGCCAACGGCGAGAAGCCGGAACGGGACGGATGAAAGGCACCAGCGTCGTTATAGACGTTCAGCGCTCTTCGTTCGCTTCGGTGCGACAGGCCTTGGCCCTACGAGCGCGGGATTGCGGTGCTGACCCCCGAAATCTTCACCCGGTACTTGCCGTTGTCCTCGTCCAGTGGCGTCAGTTCCAGCGATCGCTCTGAGTAATTGTTGCTGACCGGTTTCAAGGTGACCTTTGCCTGGTAGTAGTAGATTTTGCCCGGCTCGGCCGAGAATGAAGCGAGGCCGACCTTCTGCTTCAGCCTGCAGGAAACCGACTGCCAGTTTACACAAAGATGATGCTCCCCCGGATCGACGGCCAGAGTGAAGTAGGAGTTTCCCTGGTTGGCGCCCACCCATGCTCCGTCCACTCCGAAACGGGTCGTGACATCACGGTGGGACCAAAATCGAAAGTAGGGCGTCTCCATGGTTTCAACCAGGATGATGGTCGCCTTGCCAGCCTCGGGCGCAACCGCCGCCGGCTGGGCTTTTTGCGTTGTGACGTTGAATTTGACCTCGTCGTTGCCACAGGCGTCGGGCAGCGTGGTCGCCCTGGCCTGTGTCGCGGCGACGAGAGCGACCCAAACAAGCACCGTACCGATTTTTGGTTTCATGTGAATCCTCCTGGCGCTTTGACCGGATTTCGGCAATCCAGTTAGGGACATTTTTAGACGGCCCTGGCCCAGTGACGATGGCACGAATCGACTCCAGCATCATGAACGATATACTGGCTGTTGAACCTGTGACCCGGTTCATACGCAAAGGAATCAACGTGTTCGATTCGGAGTTTGAGCGCAATCTCTTCGACCTGCGCAAATCAAAATTAGTGGAAATTGAGAAGCTGGGGCAGGCTGCCTATCCCAACAGGTTCCCGGCTTCGACCGATGAATGTGTGGTGACTATCCCCGAGGTGCGGGCGCAGTGGGGCGAGGCGACTGCTGAGGCTCTTGAAGCCGAGCGCACGACCGTGACCGTGGCGGGGCGTATTATGGCGATCCGCGCACAGGGCAAGGCGGGGTTTGCAACGCTCCAGCAGGGCGGCGAGCGGTTGCAGATTTACGTGCGGCTGGACGCGGTGGGCGAGCAGGGCTTTGCGCTCTACAAGCTGCTGGATATGGGCGACCACATCGGCGCCTCGGGCTACCTCTTCCGCACACGCACGGGCGAGCTGACCATTCATGTGGAGAAGCTGACCTTTCTGGCCAAGGCCATGCTGGCGCTGCCGGAGAAGTTTCACGGGCTGGCCGATGTGGAGCTGCGCTATCGGCAGCGGTATGTGGACCTGTTTACCAACCTCGAAGCCCGCGAAGTCTTTGTGAAGCGCGCCAAGGTACTGAAGGCGATGCGGCGGTTCTTCGACGAGCGGGGCTATCTGGAAGTGGAAACGCCGATGATGCAGCAGGTGGCCGGCGGCGCGGCGGCGCGGCCCTTCACCACCCACCACAACGCGCTAGACATGGATTTGTTTTTGCGCATTGCGCCTGAGCTTTATCTGAAGCGGCTGGTGGTGGGCGGGCTGGACCGCGTCTACGAGATCAACCGCAACTTCCGCAACGAGGGTGTGAGCACGCAGCACAATCCCGAGTTCACCATGCTGGAGTTTTATCAGGCGTATGCGAATTATCACGACCTGATGGACCTGACCGAGGAACTGATTGCGTTTGTAGCGCGGGAAGTGAATGGGACGACGATCACGAACTTCAATGGCGTGGAGATTAATTTGGGGAATTGGGCGCGTTATTCGATGCGAAATGCAATCATCGAATTATGGCCTAGCATGATTTCACAGCGTTTCATGCATCAAGGAATCGATGCTAGACCTTCTCTCTTTCAACTTAATGTTGCAACGGAATTGCAGTCGCTTCTTGACGCGACGGTAAGTGCACTTGAGAGTGAAGTATTGGACGCTTCTTCACGCATTTACTTAAACGAAGTCGGCAGTGCATCTTTCGATGAATGCTCTAATCATCACAGCAAACTGCAATCTACCTTGCGCGAAGTTCAAGCGATCTTGCGCCGATCAATTTCTGGTGAATCAACGGGAAAGTCAGTCTACAACCTTTTTGAGGCGCTCATCGAACCAACACTCATTCAACCTACAATCATCTACGACTACCCGACAGAAGTCTCGCCGCTGTCGAAGGCCAAGCCGGATGATCCGGCGCATGTGGAGCGCTTCGAGTTCTTCTGCGGCGGCTTTGAGCTGGGAAATGCCTTCAGCGAGTTGAACGATCCGGTGGAGCAGCACAAGCGATTTGCGGAGCAGCTTGCAGCACGTGCCGGCGGCGACGACGAGGCCCACCAGATGGACGAGGACTACGTGCGCGCCCTGGCCTATGGGTTGCCTCCCACCGGAGGCGAAGGCATCGGCGTAGACCGGCTCGTCATGCTGCTGACCGGGTCGAAGTCGATCCGCGACGTGATTCTGTTTCCGCTTATGCGGAATAGGGGTCAGGGGGCAGATATTAGAGATCAGGGATCAGAGGAAGAACAGGCATGAGTCTGGAGTGGTTTGAGTGGTACACATCACGTGTCAACGTCGTCAAGCCGGTATCCGACAAGAAATACGCCTGCCCATGTTGCGGGTTTCGCACGCTTGATGACCGAGGCGGTGATGATATTTGCCCCGTTTGTTTTTGGGAGGACGATGGCCAGGACGACCACGATGCGGATGAAGTTCGCGGTGGACCAAATTACGAACTCAGTCTTTCTCAGGCCAGACTGAACTTCGCTGCTCTTGGTGCTAGCGATCAAAGACGGAAGCAGTTCGTCCGACCACCCCTTGAATCAGAAAGGGAAGAACAGAAGTAATAAATTCATCGGACTGGCAATACACTTGTTCAGGCAGGTTTTTCCCTGATCTCTGATCTCTGACCCCTGATCTCTGGAGCTGTTTTTGAACATTCTTTTTGTCGGCGATATCTTTGGCAGCGCGGGACGCAGGATTGTGCGCGAGCACATTGGCCATGTGCGGCAGGCGCACGCTGTGGATCTAGTGGTGATCAATGCCGAGAACGCCGCGGGGGGCTTTGGCGTGACTCCGCAGATTGCCGAGGACCTCTTCGATCTGGGCGCCGATGTGCTGACCACCGGCAACCATGTTTGGGACAAGCGCGAGCTGATCGACTATTTGAACTCCGTGCCCGCCGATAGCCAGGCCCGCGCCCGCCGCGTGCTGCGGCCGGCCAACATGCAGCGGAACCTGCCGGGCTGGGGCGTCTTTGAAGGCACCACGCAGGGCGGCGTGGAGTACGCGGTGGTGGACCTGATGGGCCGCGTCTTTATGAACGGGACCAACGATCCGTTTCACAAGGCCGACGAACTGCTGGCCAGTATCAAGGCCAAGGTGATCGTGGTGGACTTCCATGCCGAGGCTACCAGCGAGAAGGTGGCGATGGGGTGGTATCTGGATGGCCGCGTGACGGCGGTGCTGGGCACGCATACGCACATTCCCACCGCCGACCAGCGCGTGCTGCACAACGGAACCGCCTACCAGACCGATGTGGGCATGAGCGGCCCCTACGACAGCGTGATCGGCGTCGAAAAAGAGATGGTGCTGCAGAGATTTCTGACGGGAATGCCGGGCAAGTTCGAAGCCGCCAAGGGCAACCCCAAGATGTGCGCGGCGCTGGTGACCTGCGACCCGCTGACGGGGCGCGCCTCGGCGATTCAGAGGATCATGCTGGGGGAGTGACGGGAAGACAGGGATCAGGGGTTAGGGGTTAGTTTCTGCCGGTCACAGACAGGGGTGCTTCTACTTGATGGCATTGCCTGCTGCGTCGATCTCCTGGATGGCTGGGGGAAGCGGCGCGCCTTTGGGCTCAGCGTCACTCGACGGAACGGCATTGACCGCGAGCTGCCCCACGGGCAAATGCGTGGCCTTGAGCAATCGACCCTTGCGGTCGAAGGTCATGGACCACTCCATGCGACGGGGAGCGGCCGCAACATCTGTAAACGAAACGATGGCGCCGCCGCCGACCGGAATCTGTAAAGCAGCCGGGACAGCAGTCTGGAATTTCTGGTTCTCGGCATCCAACTCAAGATCGGCGGCCTGGGGATGCGCTCCGGCCAGAGCTGCGTAGCATAGGCCGGTTCCAAACCAGTCGGGGGTCTTTTCGGGGTTTTCTTCCGCGCGGATGTGATTGAAGGCTGAGATGGTGAGGGCGTTGATGGGTGCAGGAGAAAAGAGCGAATAGCCGCGAAGCTGAATGGGAATGATGCGCACACGGCCCTCGCCGCCGCGCGGAATGGATGCGGTAAACACGCTCACGTCGCCGGTCCCATTATTGCGCAGAAAACGCAGGAAGAGATGGTTGGGCAGCGCGGGGCAAATCAACTGCTGGTAGCTCCATGCGCCCTGGTTGAATTCGAGGCCCACGCGTCCTACGTGTTCGCCGATGGAAGACTCGGCGTCTGCCACCAGATCGCGATCTTTTGGGGCCATTTGATCGGCAGTGCGGTACTCGACCGGCGCCACAACTCCGGGAGCGGCGCTGCCGGGAGGAAATGGCAGGGGAGGCACGGCATCGGGTACAGGCCTGACCTTGAGATGTGTGGCGGAAATATCCTGAGCCGGCGCCGTCTGGGCCGTTGCCGAGGCGCAGACAACTAGGAGGGATAGAGCGGCCAGGGACATGATTCGCAATTGTGCCATGCTGCCCCTAGATTACCACTGCGGCGCAAAAGCAACCCCGTTTGAGAGTGGCGCATGAGAAGACGAGCCGGATGCGGAAGCAGATTCCCAAACAGGCCATTAATACAGGCGGAAGTTGACCTCGACGGTGATCATGACCGGAACTGGCGTTTTGCCGTCTTTCATGGCCGGCTTGAACTTGTACTTGCGCACCGCCTCGATGGCCTTCTCGTCCAGCCCCATGCCCAGTGCCCGGATCACGCGCGGATTCTGCGGGTTTCCCTGCGTATCGACAATCAGCGTAATCAGGCAAACGCCCTGATACTTGGCCCTGCGGGCTTCATCGGAGAATTCGGCTTCCACCTGGTTCAGGGCTACCGGGGCCGCAACCCGGCCGCCCACGCGTTCGAGTCCGCCACCGATATTTCCACCGGTCCCGTCGCCATAGCCGTTTCCGTGGCCGTTGCCCACGCCCATGCCGGAGCCGTTCCCGAGGGAACCCATTTTGACGTTGGGCGAGTTGGACATGCCGAAGTTGGGCAGGGTCGGATTGTCGGGAATGGCGATATCCGGCTGCACATCGATAGTGGGAACCGGCGCCTCGATTTTGGGAGTGATCTGAAGTGGCTGGGCCCGCGGGGGAATCCGGCCTTTGATGGATTCCATCTTGTCTGGGCTGCCACCACCGCCGCCGGCGGCAGTATCTGCCTTGGGAGCTACGTATGCCGTTGGAATATCGACCTGGGTTACGTCGAGTTTGGGCGTGGTCACCGCGTGGATGATGGTTCTAACGCCGAGGAAGAGCAGGATGCCAAGAATGGAGAGGTTGACGAAGGTGGCTATGCCGATGGCCCAGGGGTTGGGCTTGACCGCCATGAGGTCCGGCACCGGAATCGGCGTGGATGTGAGGACCAGCGGTGGCAGATGGGGCGGAAAAAAGACGTCGTGAATGCTCTCGTAAAGCCCGACCCAGATGGGCTTTTCCTCTACGGGGATTCCAAAGGCCACATTGAGATCGAGGCCACCTGCAACTGTGGCTGCGGCGGCTTGGGGTTCCGAGTCTGACATAGGCGCATCTTTTTCCATGGTTGCGGCTGGAGCGGTTGCCCGCGGCTGTGCAGACGAGAGACTCTTGTCGTCCCGGCCCGCCAAATCGTTCTCTCCCATTATGCTCGACAAAGGCTGCCCTTGTCTCGGAGTCCCCGAATCGCGGTCCAAACTTCCATATTGCAGATCGAGTGGGACTCCCATAAACAATAGACGGGGAAGGCGCGCATTTTGTAACCGGAAAAATCATTGCCTCGCCATTTACACTGTAGATTGAACCAGTTCGCACCATCCCAGGGAGTGACAATGTCCGCAGCGCCCGAGTTGAAGGCGACCCTTACCTTACCGCAAACCGCCTTTCCGATGAAGGCC
>Ga0182030_10008276_pt1 | contig 21585 bp, 21 predicted proteins | sample 812S3MmetaG_FD_121299 | JGI IMG/M metagenome (GOLD analysis project Ga0182030, IMG submission 121299) | Permafrost microbial communities from Stordalen Mire, Sweden - 812S3M metaG (Illumina Assembly) | ecosystem: Environmental > Terrestrial > Soil > Wetlands > Permafrost | place: Sweden...
CCAGCTTTTCCATGGGGATATGGCGCCCTTATTCCTGAAGAAATATGTTGAGGAGGGTGTTGTGAACCCGAATCTCGCCGTTGTATTCGATGAAGCCCAGTTTCCGGAAGCGATTCATGAAGAAACTCACACGCGATCGGGTCGTGCCGATCATCTCAGCTAGAACCTCCTGGCTGATCTTCGGAACCACCGTCTCGGGCTTGCTTTCCTTGCCAAACTGAGCGAGCAGCAACAGAATCCTCGCCAGCCTCTTTTCGCTGGAATTGAAAAGCTGGTCTACCAGGTCCGCTTGTATGCGGGCGTTGCGGGCGAGAAGAAAAGACATGAACATCTCAGCCAGTTGTGGTTCTTGATGCAGTACGCGGACCATTTCCACCTTGCTGATCCTGAGCAGCGTGCATTCGATCATCGCGGTAGCCGTCTCAAGTCGAAGAGGATGAGCTGAAGCCAGGCAGTTCTCCCCGAGGAATTCCCTGGTTCCCACCAACGCGATGGTTGCTTCTTTTCCATTCGCGGATGTGACCGTCACCTGTAGTCGGCCGGCCTGCACGTAAAAAATTGTGTCGGCAGGGTCGCCTTGGGCATAGGCGGCCTCGCCCTTCTTCAGATTGACAACTCTTCGGCCCAACCCGGCTCTCGCGAGAAAGGCCTCGGGATCGAAAAGCGCATCGCCATTTCCTGGTTTTACATCGCGTTTGTGAAGCCGGGAAGGACTGCTTCCTTTGCCGGACGCAGGCTTCTTGGATCGAACCGGGTCTCTTGACGCAATTGCCTGGGCGACCGGGTCCTGGCCGCGGGCCGCAATGCCCCTCGCGCTCATTTCGCACCTCCGAAGGGCCGATAATTACATTTCCACATAGTACAGTTTAGCACTCGTCCGCCAGCCCTGCCTGTTCAATATTGCTCAGTTAATCATGTCGCGATAACCGCCGTGTGAGCGATTTTGCACAGCCGTATCCGGCGCAAAGCGGTAACTTGCGATTGCGGGGGCGGTAGAAGCCCCTGCGTCAGCGATCGATATTCAACGCGAAGTCAGCCTCGATCGACAGCCGGCGCGCTATTGGAGTGACGCGAGACGCGGTCACATCCGGAAGATCAAGTTGTTGGAACAGGCCGTTGGGAGACACTCATGCCACGTAAACGAGCGCTTACCTTTAATCCCGGGACATTTCTGAAGAGAATTGGCCGCCGCCGCACCAGCCGGGAATACCTGAATAAACAGCTCATATTTTCTCAGGGAGACGCCGCGGATGCGATGTTCTACGTCGAAGCTGGAAATGTGAAACTGACGGTCCTATCCAAAGGCGGCAAGAAGGCCGTTATCGCTATTTTCCGTCAGGGCGATTGTTTCGGAGAAGGCTGTTTAGGAGGGTCCCCCCACCGGATGTCCACCGCGACAGCGGTGCACTCGACCACGATCGCGCGTGTGGAAAAGGCGATCATCGTTAGGATCATTCACGACGATCCCATATTCGCAAGGCTATTTATCGCCCACCTGCTCTCACGCGTTGCCCGCGTTGAAGAAGACTTCCTGGATCAAATCTTCAATTCCAGCGAGAAGCGGCTGGCGCGAACTCTGCTGGCGCTAGCGAATTTCGGAACGAGATCCAGGCTGGATCCTGCCATCGTGAAGGTGAGCCAGGGAACCTTGGCTGAGATGATTGGCACCACGCGGTCGCGAGTGAGCTTCTTTATGAACCGGTTTCGCAAGATGGGCCTCATCGATTACAACGGAAGCTTGCGCGTGCACCGGACGCTGCTTACCTTTCTGCTCCACGAATAGGCCCCACTCGGTCTCTTATCCAACAACCATTCCTCTATGTCGTCAAAGCGGAGGTGGTGTGCAATTTTGACCAGTGTTCCCAAGGAGCAAGAGCTAATCTTGGGCACCCAAGCAATCACGCAATCGCACGGGAGATGCAATCATGATTGACGTCATCATCGCTGACCATCAGGAGCTTTTTCGCATCGGGATGGCGAATGTGCTCGCGGTTGCGGAAGACGTTCGCGTTGTTGGTGAAGCACGCTCCGCAGAAGAACTGTTGGGCACCTTGAAACAGGTCCAGCCTCATGTATTGGTGCTGTCGACGAACTTTCTGCAAGCATTTTCGGAGATTCAGCGGATGTTGAAGCGGCGCCAGACTGCGCTGCTGGTGCTTACGGAGGAGAACGACCGGATTGCCTACGTACGCTGGTTGCGAGCACAGGGTGTGGTCTATCGTTCGATGGATGGGTCCGCTCTCATCGATGCAATGCGCCGAGTAGCGCGAGGCGAACTGTTTGTTCAGGACCGCAGCTCTGACATCAGGGAAAACCACCCCGAAGTTGCATGATGGCAGCGAGGGTCCTATTCGCCGCCGGAATTTACCCCTTGAGTTAGCAGAGATTTGAGAACACCTTGTCTTTGGGTGCGTCTCTGTCAACTGCCGCCACCCCCCTTCTCAAAACCAGCCCGTGCGAGCATGGCCGTTGCGTGGTTATGGGGTTCGCCTTCCGAACAAGACAGGAGAGGCCTCGAGGCACATGATGCATGATATGTCCTCTTTTGCTCAGACCTGAAGGAACCCGGAATGAGAGAGTCAGTATGTGATGTTTGTCTCCCGGTAATCCCGGTCAGGAGAAAAGATGCCGAATGGCTCGAAAGCACAGATTCTGGTCGTGGATGACGAACCAAGCATTCGCGAGAGCTTAGGAATGCTGCTTACGTCGGCCGGATACGACGTGACCATGGCGGCAAGTGGGGTTAGCGCCGTATCGCACCTGGATCGAGCCGTTGCGGACGTCATTGTCACCGATCTCAACATGCCAGGAATGTCAGGCATGGAGTTGATCTCTCACGTACGTACGCGGTATCCCGGGACTTCAATTGTCGCAATGAGCGGCGACTATCACGGCGACGCCGTGCCCGCTGGCATCATCGCTGACAGGTACTACCCTAAAGGGCAGCATCCTCACCATCTGTTATCAGCAATCGCAAGCTTAATCGCGGGTCAGGCCAAGGCCCATTGCGAAAACCGCACGCGGCCGGCCCTGGATTCTTAGAACTTAAGGAGGAAACATATGATTGGAACCGTCTTGATCGTTCTACTGGTGTTGTTTCTGGTGGGCGCGCTCCCGACGTGGAACCACAGCCGTTCCTGGGGTTATTTTCCCAGCAGCGGATTGGGTTTGATACTGGTCGTCGTCGTGGTTTTGGTGCTGCTCGGCCGGATCTAGCTGAACGGCGCTAACGCTCGAAGATGCCCGCGCCCCGACGCCAACGGCAACGCAGTGGTATCCACCGTGAACGTCGGTGGAAGTGAAGACAAATCTGTCTTGACTGCCTGGCCGCTCCTCCAACACAACCAACCATGCCAAAAGGGAGGCATCCATGCTCTGGACAATTTTCGTAATTCTGCTGGTTCTGTGGCTTTTGGGCTTCAGTTTCCACATTGCAGGCGGCTTAATCCACCTGTTGTTGGTTGTTGCCGTCGTGGTCTTGATCATCAATTTGATCAGTGGCCGTAGAACAGCCTGATCTTAACGGCGGATACCGCCCCTCACCAGTTCGCCCACTTAGAGGAGTAAAAGACCAATGTTGAAACGTATTCTGATCGCCACAACGCTCGTTCTGCTTGTGACGCTAACTGCTGTCGCCTCGGACCGCGAGGATGATGTTAATCGCACCCGCAAAGCCACCCAGGTTTTCAAGGAGATCATGAATGCCCCGGATCGTGGCATTCCTCAGGACCTGCTGGAGTCGGCGAAATGTATTGCCATCATTCCAGGGGACGTGAAGTTCGCCTTTATCTTCGGCGGCAACTACGGCCGGGGGCTGGCAACCTGTCGCACCGGACACGGCTGGAGCGCTCCCATGTTTTTGGCTATTGACGGAGGAAGCGTGGGCTACCAGATCGGTGGCTCTGCCACCGACATCGTGCTGCTGTTTATGAACGATCGCGCCTTGCAAAGCCTGCTCAGCGACAAATTCAAGCTCGGAGCCGATGCCTCGGTGGCAGCCGGGCCGGTGGGCCGGAACGCCTCCGCTGGCACCGACCTTAAATTGAACGCAGAGATCCTCTCGTATTCGCGGAGCAAAGGTGTTTTCGCTGGAGTGAGCCTGAACGGCGATGTCGTGCAAGCCGACAAAAGCGGAGACATAGCGATGTATGGCACCGATGTGAACCGCCGTGAAATTCTGGACGGCAAAGTTGCTGTTCCGGAATCGGCGCGAGCGCTGCTGGAGGAAATTGGCGGATATGCCCAGGTAGCCAAAGCTAGATAGTCGACTTCGAGCGGCCCAATTCCAAAGAATTGAGCCACTGTGAACAGACCCGACAGCCCCGCCAACGCATTGAGCGTTGCGCGGGGCTCCCGAGCCGGAACCGTGCGAAGGTCGTCGGCCACTCGGGGACCCAAGAATGGGAATCTCGACTTAAGACGTTAATTGAACCTAAGGATAATCATTATGACGACAGATGATCAGAATGAGTGTGCACATCTGCCATGCAGGTGCATGGTCAAACCTGGCGACAAGTACTGCGGTCAGGCCTGCAAAGAAGCAGGATCCGGCGAAGTTGAGATTGCATGCCAGTGCGACCATGGAAATTGTCCACTGACCGTATGAAGATGGATAGCCTGGTGGCAGAGAGCCTGGATGTTAAGTCACACGAGCACGATGTCGGTCGGCGAGCGCCGCCAGATTCGGGTTCGAATCGGTGATCGACGCGAAACCCATCGCGATCGCAGACAGCGACTCTTCACTCCTGGGTCTAAAGACCCCACTCGTACCGCCGACGTTGAGTTCCGCCAAAGGCCCTATCACCGAGTTTCTCGAGTGGTTCGGTGATCTGGGTATCTTTCTCTGGCAGGTGGTGCGGGCCGGAGTAACGCCTCCCTATGAATTCCGCGAGTTCTTTCGACAACTCGATGAGATCGGGTCGAAGTCCCTGCCTCTGGTTGCTTTGGCCGGCGCCGCCACCGGAGTTGTGCTCTCTTTAGAAGCCCGCTACAGCCTGACTCGGTTCGGTGCCAAGTCGCTTCTTCCCGCCGCCATCGTGTTCTCTGTTATTCACGAGACCGGCCCAATCATCACCGGCCTGGTGGTGAGCGGACGAGTCGGCGCAGGCATTGGCGCAGAGTTGGCTTCGATGAAAGTGACCGAGCAGATCGATGCCATCGAGGCGTCTGCGGTAAATCCCTACAGGCTATTGGCGGCGCCTCGCATTCTGGCTTGCATCCTTATGCTGCCATTACTGACTCTTGGAGCCGATTTGTGCGGCTTGGTTATGGGTTGGGTTGCCCAGGCACTCGTCGAGCCGCTTTCGTTCCACCAGTTCATCATTAGCGGTTTCAAGGGCGCCAATTTCAATGATTTGCTGCCACCCACGTTCAAGACGGCTGTCTTCGGTTTCATCATCGGCCTCATTGCATGCTTTCAGGGAATGCGAACAAAAGGAGGCGCCGAAGGCGTGGGCCGCGCAGCGACAAGTTCGGTGGTCTTGTCTTCGCTATTCGTAATCCTGGCCGACGTAGTGCTGGTGAAGCTCATTATCATATTTTTCCCTTGAATTCTTGCTTGAATAACTTGCGGCACAAATATGAACACAACCGATCAACTCGTCATGAAGCCGGGAGAGGCCGAGATAGACGGCAGCGCAGCGGTTGTCGTGGAGGACTTGCACAAGTCCTTCGGAAGCCAGCACGTCCTAGATGGAGTCAGCCTGACCGTCAGGCGCGGTGAAACCCTGGCAGTGCTGGGACGCAGTGGTTCCGGTAAGAGCGTACTGCTGAGACTCATAATCGGCCTGGAGAAGCTGGATTCGGGCTCGGTTCGAATCCATGGGGATGACATTGCCGGCTTGGCATTGGATCAGATCGGGGAAATCAGAAAGAAGATGGGGTTTCTCTTTCAGCACGCAGCACTCTACGATTCGCTAACCGTCGAGCAGAATGTCTCTTTTCCGCTGGAACACCACAAAAAGCAGATGTCGGGCTCTGAGCGGAACGATCGAGTCAGCCAGTTGCTGGCGGAAGTGGGCATGCTCGACGGCTTTAAGAAGATGCCTTCGGATATCTCGGGCGGCATGCAGAAACGAGTTGGGCTGGCACGGGCGCTGGCGCTGGAACCGGACATTCTGCTGCTCGACGAACCGACCGCTGGTCTCGACCCCATCAGTTCCGCAGAGATCGATGATTTGGTCCTCAAACTTCAGGAGGAACATCACATGGCGTCCATCGTCGTAACTCACGATCTGCACAGCGCGAAGACGATTGCGGGCCGTCTTGCCCTGCTCAATGAGGGAAGGGTTGTGATTGAAGGCAGCTTTGAACAACTTCAGGAAAGTGACGTCGAGTTTGTCAGGGAATTCTTAAAGCAATCGTAGGAGGACACATGTCGAGAGCGGCGCGAATTGGAGCTTTCATCGTTGCGACACTCGCAATTCTGGTGGCTGGCATTTTCATTATCGGAAGTAAGCAATATCTCTTCAGCTCCACGTACCAATTGAAAACCCAGTTCGACAATGTGGTGGGTCTGGATGCGGGAGGCGATGTTCGCGTAGGCGGCGTTCACAGCGGAACTGTGCGCAACATCGTGTTGCCCCACAAGCCGGGCGACAAAGTCACGGTAGTCATGGATCTCAGCAAGTCGACGCACGAGATCATCAAGCAAGACTCCGTGGCATCAATCGAGACCGAGGGACTGTTGGGCAACCAGTATCTTGCGATCTCGTTTGGCTCGGCTGGTGCGGCCAACGTAGGGGGCGGTGATACCATCGCCAGCCAGCCGCCTCTCGAAATGTCAGACCTACTCAAGAAAACGAGCGGCATGCTCGATAGCAGCCAGCAAGCCATACAGAACGCCACTCGGGCAACGGCGAACATAGACTCGATCAGCGCCAAGATTGATAGCGGCCAGGGAACCGCAGGAGCCTTAGTTAACGACAAACAGCTCTATACCAGCCTTGAACAGACGGCAAACACGATGCATGACACGATGCTCCAGGCGCAAGCAGGGGTGACCGACTTCCAGGAGAATATGGAAGCCCTGAAGCATAATTTCTTCCTGCGAGGATATTTTAAGAACCGCGGCTATGAAGATTCCAACGAACTGACACAAAATGAGCTCGAACGACTGCCTCAAGGTTCACCGGTAAAGGAGTTCACCTATTCAGCGAAACAGCTGTTCGACAAGCAGGATTCGGCCAAGCTAAAGAACCAGAAATCGCTAAACGCGGGCGGGGAGTTCCTGGCTAATAGCCAATTTGGGTTCGCGGTTATCGTGGCGACCGCTGGCATGGAAGGTGACACCCAGAAGGACATGGTGCTGACGGAAGGCCGCGCGATGGTAGTGCGTGAGTATCTGGTAGAGAACTTCGGGTTTGATGACAGTCACGTCAAGACCCTGGGATTGGGTAAGCAGGCGGATACGGGTTCTGACAGTGGCTGGGGAACGCTGCGGATTCTCATATACCCAACCGGCACGGAAATGCCGCCTGACAAGCATTCGCCCGCCGGCGCCTTGTCCAAAACAACTTCGAACGAACCGGTCCAGGCTTCCGCGGCTGCAACCCCTAAACCATAGCAGCGATCGCAGGTCTCCCTGGAATGGCGCCGCGCAATACCAAAAGCAAGGGCCCAGCGCACTGGACCCTTGCTCTTGAGTATTCAGCCTGCGGTAACCGTTATTTTCGCTTGATCATCCAGCCGATCAACACTCCTAAAGCGATGCCAACCGCGAATGTTGTTACAACGGTTTCGACGGGATGACGCTGTAGCCGCTTGGTAGTATCGTCGATAAACTCTTCCGCAGCATCGCCGCCTTGTTTTGCGACGCGCCGCGCTGCTCCTACTCCATCCTCGAGTGCCTCCGCTACCGCGGATGCCGCCCGCGAAGCCTTGCGAGCGGTTTCGGCCACCTGGTCTCCCGTCCGTTCCAATACGGATTGCATCATTCGATCCTGACCTTTCTGTTGTCGAGTTCGTTATTGTTTCACTTATTGCCCTACGGTCTTTTCAACCTTGCCGATCCAGTTCTGAAGTTTGCCGGCATTCTTTTCATCCCGGCCATCAGCCTCCAGGTCAGGGTTGTCAGTAAGCTCGCCAACTTTTTCCTTGATTGTTCCTTTGACCTGGTGGATCTTGCCTGTGGTTTTGTCGTCGGTGCTCGGTTTCATCATGAATTGTTCCTCCGTTCCTGAGTAAGGTTGAGTGGACGCCTACAGCTCGACAAGTACTCCTTTTGTCGTGTTAGGCGACTCTTTTGTCGATTGAGGTTTGCGACTGCACCAGGTCGTCGAAAAGTGAGCGATAGTGAATCATTGCGGTGCGCAGGTCTTCGGTGCTGGCTTCGCCCCTGCCCAGCCGCAATGCGATGTTGTGCGCCGACCGGTAGTTCTCTACCACTCGGGGATGGTCAACGGAAACGTCGGCCGCGCGCTGATCAAAATCAGCGACGGGATAGCCACGGGTCTGCATCAGCGAACACACCAGCTCGTCGGCTTCGGTCACTGCCCCCTTCGGGAAATCGACAAAGCGGGATTGCACCGCCTGCCACTGGGACAGATAGCGTTCACGTTCCGCGAGATCGAGATCGCGGATCTTCAGCATTTCGACTCGAGTTTCACGATCGGCCAGTTTCGCTTCCGCTTTGCGTTCGGACCCGTGCTGCCGAACTGCCCGATCGTACTCAGGCCCGAAACGGTCGCGTAGCTCTGCCGTGGTGTTCTTGCGTTTACGTATGTACAGAGCAATGGCGACCACGATCACTAAGACCACTGCGACTGCGAGAACAATCAGTTTTGGATCCATCAGATTGAGATTCATCGGGAACTCCGTTACTTCTTGGGCATCTGCAGACGGTTAAGCGCTCGGCCTAGAGATTTATCTGCGCTAGGGAAGAGTATCGATCAATCCGCTCGCAGAAATCTGGTCAGAATTGATCTTTCGATATGACACGGATTGGGCGAAGCCAACTTCTTGCTGGTGACGCTATTTCCCGGAAACTGAAGGCGAACACGTACAAAACGTGCGCGCCTTCACAGTAGTAGATGAATTATGGAGGTGTGATAGAGGTGCGGGTTTTCTGTCCTGGTGTTGGGCTTACTCTTGCAGAAGCTGTTGCCTTAGCAACTTATCCGGCTTTTATCTCTGCCAGCTTCCCTCTCAACTTCGCGACGGTCTCCTTAGCATGGCCGATCTGCTGTTGAACTTTGCCCGCATTCTTCTCGGCCCTGCCTGCGGCTTTCAAATCCCGGTCGTTGGCGGCCTTTCCCACCTGCTCTTTGATTGTGCCTTTCACTTCGTGGAAGCTGCCCTTAATCTGGTCTTTCGTACTGGTTTTCATGTTCTCCTCGGTCCTTGTGAGGTGAGGGTTGCGGCCTGCGCACGAAGATCGTCGACAATGCCGCGTCCCCAGCTCGGGTGTGTGATGGGGGAAGAGTGTTCATTCAAGCCGTCTGTGACGGCTATCCTTCTTCTAGTCTTTCGGCCTTCCATCGGTCTGAGCAGAATTGACCATCTGTGGAACCGGCCTCAGCTTCGTGCTGCGCACGCGCAGACCTGCGCGGTCGACGGCATCCAGCAATTGCGCAGCCGAGCCTACGAAGCGCCTGGGTGCACTACGAGTCGGTGAGGGCGGCGGGCCGGACGTACGAGTCCGGGCAATCCAGTAACACTTAAGGGAGCCACGCTCGGCTCTTCGGGATCCTCTTGCCGGGCAGACCTTGCGATGCGGGGTTTCGCCATCTCTTTCCTGATGCGGCCCAGGATAGCTTTTGCAGATTCCTTGTCTAAGGTCTTTTTAGCCATATTGGATGATTGCACGCTGCTTGCGCTAAGAAAGGTCAATTAAGGACACGTCGATGGCATTGGAGGATTGGTTGGAGTGCGCTCTGACAACGGGCGAAATCTCGCATCCTCGACCTGCGCAACGGTCGCCAGCACAGGTATGTACGGGGCCGGCGGTTTTTCTTCGAGGCCTTGGGGCAAGTGTGCAATAAGGAACAACTTTGGAAGTGTATCCGTGTCATCGTACAGGTACCGCCTTTCGATCCGCGCAGCCCGCAGAAGCCAGGCAATACCGGGCAAACGAAGGATGATTCGGCAAGGTCGTGAAAAATGCAGATTCGCCGTTGCATTGGTTTTCTTCCGCTCCTGTTGGTGATGCTGGCCGTACCGGCCATCTCGTTTGCGCAGGTGGACGCCTCCATCACTGTCGCGCCACCGGCAATGCCCGTCTACGACCAGCCTATTTGCCCCGGCGACGGCTATATCTGGACGCCCGGGTATTGGGCTTGGGCTGATGGCGGCTATTACTGGGTTCCCGGCACATGGGTGCTGGCTCCGGAAGTCGGCTTCCTCTGGACTCCGGGCTATTGGGGATGGGGCGGCGGCGGATTTCTTTTCTATCCAGGCTACTGGGGCCCGTTCGTAGGTTTTTATGGCGGGATCAATTATGGTTTCGGTTATTTCGGCCATGGTTATGAGGGCGGACGCTGGAACAATGGGCATTTTTACTACAACACGACCGTGAATCACGTGAACGTCAACTCTATGCACAACGTTTACAACACACGGGTGAACGAGGGCGAGGTTAACCATGTCAGCTACAACGGCGGTAATGGCGGGATCAATGCCCGCGCCACGCCCCAAGAAGAGTCCGCAGCTAACCAGAGACACATTCCGCCCGTAGCCGCTCAGACTCAACATGCGTGGGCTGCCCGCAATAATCCCCAACAACACTATTCGGCAAATCATGGGACACCGCCAGTTGCCGCAACTCCTAACGCCAACATGGCGGTCCACCCTAAGGACCTGCCGCCTGTCGATCGGCCCGCCGCACCAAGCACGGGGAACGCGAAGCAAGACCAGAAATACCAGCAGCAGCAGGAGAAGCTAGTCGCGAAGCAGAACCAGGATCGGCAGAAACTCCAGCAGCAGCAGGACAAGGAACATCAGCAGCTGGCCAAACAGCAGGCGAATGAGGCGAAAACGCAGCAGGTGGAGCAGCGGCACCAGCAACAGACTCAGCAAATGCAGCAAGGACACACGCAGCAGATGCAGCAGATGCAGCAGAGACAGCAGCCGGCTGGTGGTGGCGGCGGATCGCACTCCGGCGGCGGCGGGCACCATTGAGGCAGATGGATTTGACGTTACCGCCATCGACCTGGCCTCCGGAGAGTGTTTTGCGACACCATCCCGAAGCCTTGCGAAGATGAGCGACATCATGAAGGCGCATAACACGTTTCGAGATGCCGCGAAGGACGGTGCGCTCAAGGTGATTCTCACAAATGGCGCGCCGAGATGAAGAATATCCGCACGCAATGAGCAATAAGAGCCAGCTTTGCTATCAGAGAGCTGCCATATTGAGTTGTGAGGTTGGGTAACAGAGTCCGCCAGCGACGGCTTACACGACACTCGCAACAGCCCCGATCCTAGACGATCATCGGGGCGCCCACCGCGAAGACAAGACCGCATCCACACGATTGAGAAACAGGAGATTATTGCATGGCTTACGAAAGTACTAATCCGTACAACGGCAAGACAGTCAAGAAGTTCGATGAGCTAACCGACGCACAGCTGGAAACCAAGATCGCCGCTGCCGCGAAGACTTATGAAACCTGGAAGAGAACGCCCTATGCGGAGCGTGCAGCGATTGTGGCGAAAGCAGCCGAACTGATGCACGCTCATGTTGACAAGTTCGCGCATCTCGCGTCGCTGGAGATGGGCAAGCTGATCAATGAAGCCCGTGGCGAAGTCAATTTCAGCGCCAACATTCTGGCCTATTACGCGAAGAACGGCGAGCGTTTCCTGGCGCCGACAAAGCTTCATCCGACGGTTGGAACAGCCCACATGGAGAGCAGCCCCATCGGCGTGATTTTTTGCGTCGAGCCGTGGAACTTTCCTTTCTATCAGCTGGCGCGAGTCGCCGGTCCGCACATGATGGCGGGCAACGTGGTGATGGTGAAGCACGCAGGCTGCGTGCCGCAGTGTGCGATGGCCTTTGAGCAGCTCTGGATCGATGCAGGCGCGCCGGTTGGACTGTACACAAATCTGCTGATCTCGCACCAGCAGTCGGACAAAGTGATCGACGATACGCGAATCAAAGGCGTAGCGCTGACCGGCAGTGTGGCGGCGGGCAGGAGCATCGCGGCCAGAGCAGGAAAGAACCTCAAGGTCTCGTCGATGGAGCTTGGGGGAAGCGACGCATTCATCGTGCTGGAGGATGCCGACCTGGAGAAGACAATCCCATGGGCCGTCTGGGGCCGAATGTTCAATGCGGGACAAACTTGCTGCGCGGCCAAGCGCTTTATCGTAGTGGATGAGATCGCGGACAAATTTCTAGAGAAGTTCAAGACGGCTCTTAGCGCCTTAAAACCAGGCGACCCGATGGACGAGAAAACGACGCATGGTCCCTTGTCCACAGAGTCCGCCCTCGTAGATCTTCTAAAGCAAGTCGATGGAGCAGTCGCCCACGGCGCCAAGGTGGTGATGGGGGGCAAACGTATCGATCGGCCTGGCTCATTCATGCAGACGACGATCCTGGCGGACGTGAAGCCCGACAATCCGGCCTTCCGCGACGAGTTCTTCGGGCCGGTCGCGATGTTCTTCCGCGTGAAGGACGAGGATGAAGCGATCGCGCTGGCTAACGATTCCGACTTCGGATTGGGCGGCTCTGTTTTCACCAAGGACGTTGCGCGCGGGAAGCGCGTAGCCAGCCGTGTGGAAACGGGCATGATGTTCATCAACAACATCGATTGGTCGGACGCCGAGCTTCCATTCGGCGGAATCAAGTACTCCGGCTATGGCCGGGAACTCGGCGACATGGGCATCCAGGAGTTCGTGAACAAGAAACTGGTGCGCGAGTCCGATGTTCCGGCGCCCGTCGTCTGATCCCGGAGAAACCACCAGATTGTGATGTGTCGATGAGCCGCCGCAACCACTGGGTGCGGCGGCTGCCTAGAGAGTTCGCATCTCACCACAACGAATTCGAAACTTGAAAAGAGGATTCACCATGGCAACAAAAAAGATGAACGCAGCAGTGGTTGAGCAATTCGGGAAACCGCTCGTGCTTCGCGAGTGGGACATACCCACTCCGGGAATTGGACAGATCGTGGTCAAGACGGAGGCGTGCGGCGTCTGCCACACCGATCTCCATGCTGCTAACGGGGACTGGCCCCTGAAGCCCACGCTTCCTTTTATTCCCGGCCATGAAGCGATCGGCCTGGTCTCTGCGGTTGGAGCGGGAGTAACCATTGTGAAAGAGGGCGACCGCGTCGGGGTCCCATGGCTGTACTCCGCCTGCGGCCATTGCGAGTACTGCTTATCGGCTTGGGAAACGGTATGTCCCGATGCGCAGTTCGGCGGCTACACCAAGAACGGCGGGTTCGCCGAATACATCCTTGCCGATCCGGATTATGTGGCACACATCCCGAAAGGTCTCGCGCCGGCCGAAGCGGCGCCGCTCATTTGCGCAGGCATCACCACTTACAAGGGAATCAAGCAAACGAAAGCGAAGCCTGGTCAGTGGATTGCAATCTCGGGTTGCGGCGGCCTCGGACACCTTGGCATTCAATACGCCAAGGCGATGGGTCTGCTGGTCTGCGCGGTCGACATCGACGACGGCAAACTGGCGCACGCCAGGAAACTGGGCGCCGATCTCACGATCAACGCCAAGCACGAGGAACCGGGGCCGACGGTGAAGAAAGGCACCAATGGCGGAGCCCACGGAGTTCTGATAACGGCACCGTCGCTGATCGCGTTTAAGCAGGGCATCAGTATGACCCGGAAGCGCGGTACGTGCGTTCTGGTCGGGCTGCCGCCGGGTGAGTTTCCCGTGCCGCTCTTCGACGTGGTGGCCAACTGCATCACGGTTCGCGGTTCTTTCGTCGGAACGCGCGAGGACATGGCCGAATCGCTCGACTTCGCCGTCAAGGGCAAGGTCAAGGCCGACATTGAGCTTGAGCCGCTATCGGCAATCAACGACATCTTCAAACGGCTGCAACATGGAGACGTTGCCGCGCGCGTTGTCCTCGACTACTGCAAGGCAGAGCAAGCTACTACACGTTCGACGGGAGCAAGAGAACTCGTTCACGCTTAGTAAAGAAGGGCCCTCCACTGTCCCCGTACTCAGTCGCTCGCGCAGGTACAAGCCAATATATTGGCGAGTCGCTCCGGGTTACTCGGCCAGCAGATTCTTGTGTCGCACCGGCTCTCAGAAAGCGAGGGCCGGCTCGCACGCCACTACCCTGATCATTCGCGCCATGGCCTTGGGAGAGTTGCGCCTCAAAGACTGGCTCCGCGTGATCCGTCGCGAACTGACCGCTGGGATCGCGTTGGGAACCCTGCTCGGCGCCATCGGATTTCTCCGCATCGTTATCTGGCAAGCAGTAACACCAACCTATGGGCAGTATTACCTGCTGGTGGCCTTACCATTGGCCTGAGTCTCCTTGGTGTCGTGACCTTCGGGACGGTTGCGGGGTCGATGTTGCCCTTCATTTTGCGCAGGTGCGGCCTTGATCCTGCGAGCGCGTCGGCGCCGTTTGTGGCGACTCTGGTCGACGTCACCGGACTCATCATCTACTTCAGTGTGGCTAAACTGGTCTTGACCGGCACTCTTCTGTGAGCCCTGCGGGACTTGTTTCATTCCCTTCAAGCGCGCAATTGGTAAGGGATCGAGACAACGGTGACTCGCTGGTTGGAATTGAAGAGTAGAAGCGCCCGGATGGCTTCCGGCCGATTGTTGTGCAGCAGGTAGTGGTACCAGTGACTCTCGATCAGTTCCGGGATCAGCACGGCGACATGCCGGTCGGGATTGGCCGTCTGCTGCTGGATGGCATACTCCACGATTGGCTTAACGATGAAGCGGAAGGGCGAATCGATCACAACCAACTTTGGCAGGGGCAGGCCTGCTGCCTTGGCGGGCGCTTCCACAAATTCGCTCCACTGGCGACACAGTTCATCTGTTTTGTCTCCGCACTCGACGTGGAGCACATGGATCTCCCTCGATAGAGTCCAGGCATAGCGCAGGGCCTTTTCCGACACCACGCTCCAGCCATCGATTGGCAATAGAACGATCGGTTCAAAGAGATTATCGGTATGAGCGGGCGTATGCGTGCAAATTTCCAGTGCTACCCGTGAGTAATGGCGTTTGACCGCGCGCATCATCAGAATCAGGCTTGGCACCAACAGCACGGTGATCCACGCACCCTCCGTAAACTTGGCTACCAAAACCACAGCCGTAGTAATCCCGGTTGCCACGGCGCCCAAGCCATTCAGGAACATGCTCCGCGCTGCGCCATGTCCGCCAACCCGCCTCCAATGCATCACCATGCCTGCCTGAGAAAGCGTGAACGCCAGGAACGCGCCCACCGCGTAGAGCGGAATCAGGCGGTCGGTGACGCCGCGGAAGATGATGAGTAGCAATCCGGTGAGCAGGGCAAGCGCGTAGACGCCTTGGGCAAACACCAGCCGGCGTCCGCGAATCACAAAAGCGTGCGGCAGGTATCCGTTCTGCGCGATGGCGCGGGCAAGCCGGGGAAAGTCGGCAAATGCCGTGTTCGCCGACAAAGACAGCACCACGAGAATGGAGCCGATGCTGAGCCAATAGAACGCGCCTCGGCCAGTTACCGCAGCCAGCAATTGCGAGAGCACGCTGTCGTATCCGGGCTTCCCTGGATCGGTAGCTGCAATTCCATAGGCCGGCACGAGATAGGCGATGCCCAGCAGCATCAAGATCAGGATTCCGATGATGATTGTGAGGGTCATCTTGGCGTATTTGTCGGTGGGATCGCGAAACGCCATGACCCCATTGCTGACGGCCTCGACACCGGTCATCGCAGTACATCCGCTGGAGAAGGTGCGCAACAGAAGCCACGCGCTCACTGCGCCGGTAACTCCAGCCAACTTGGGAGGCGCAACCACCGGGACGGGGTGACCTCCTGCCGCTAGCGCTTTGAAAATACCTAATCCTATGAGTCCCAGGAGACAGGCAATAAATACGTACGTCGGCAGGAGAAAGATCCCGCCAGTCTCCTGTACCCCCCGCAGATTGATGATGGTGATGACGAGCAGAATCCCCAGGCACAGGCGAAGCGTCTGGCTTTGCAGCGATGGCACCGCCGAGATCAGCGCGCCCACTCCTGCGGAAATTCCTACCGCGGCGGTGAGGACGTAATCGATCATGAGCGCAGCCGCGGCCAGCAGTCCGGCTCGATCGCCGAGGTTTTCACTTGCGACGGTGTAAGACCCGCCTCCCTGTGGGTAAGCCGAGATAGTCTGACGGTAGGAGAAGTAGACGATGCCGAGTAGGATCACGATGCCGATCGTGATAGGCCAAACGTAAACAGCCCCAGCCATCCCCAGCGGAATCAGCAGGGTCAAGGCAGCTTCGGGACCATAGGCAGCCGAACTCAGCGCATCAAGGCCAAATATCGGAATACCCTTCAACGGCCCAATTCGCTCCGCCTTCTCCTCCTCGGTGGCCAGTGGCCGACCGAACAGCGCATCAGCAATCCTCACGCGTGGTCTCTCCGATTGCACTCAAACCGGGACACTCTTCCTCCCAACCTCATGGGAGACGGTCAGCATAGTGGATTCTCATGCCAGCGTTCGTGAACATTCTGTTAACAATCGCTGAAGCGCTGATTCTTCCGCGTTCGCACAAAATGGTCTCGGAGTTTCCACAAATGCTTGCTCACTTCTGTCCGCTTTGTAGAAGGAGTTTAGCCACCAGTGCCGTCCACCCGGTCTGATGGCTGGCTCCTAGGCCTGCCCCGGTATCGCCATGAAAGTATTCGTAGAACAAAATGTAGTTGCGCCACTCGGGATCAGACTGAAATTTCTCGACCCCCGTATACACCGCTCGCCGGCCGCCAGCGTCGCGAGTGAAGATACTGCTAAGGCGGCGCGAAAGTTCTGCTGCGACATCCCACAATGTCAGATATCGCCCCGATCCGGTGGGGAATTCGACCTGAAAGTCGGCGCCAAGATAGTGATGGAACCGTTGCAGCGATTCGACCAGCAGAAAATTCATCGGGAACCAGATGGGACCGCGCCAGTTGGAGTTGCCGCCAAACATCCCCGTGCGCGACTCGCCGGGCTCGTAATCGACGCGATGTTCCATGCCGAAGATATTCAGCACATAGGGATTGCGCTCGTGGAACCGCGAGAGTGCCCGTATGCCGTGGGGAGAGAGGAATTCATTTTCATCAAGCATGTAGCGCAGGATTTGCCGCAGTTTTTCCTGACCGACGATGGCCAGCAGCCTGCGCTCACCATGCCCGTGGGTTTGCATGCAGGCAAGATTGTCGGTCAAGTCCGGTCGATTTTTTATGAACCAGTCCATTCGCCGCTTGAATGACGGCATGCGGTTCAGCAATTCTGAATCCAGCGTCTCAACTGCGAACAAGGGGATGAGACCCACCATGGAACGTATCTTGATGGGGACACGCTCGCCGCTGGGAAAGTGCAATACGTCATAGAAGAAGCCGTCCTCTTCATCCCACATGCTCTGGCCATCATCGCCGCGGTGATTCATGGCATGAGCGATATAAAGAAAATGCTCCCAGAACTTGCTGGCGACGTCTTCGTACGCTGAATCTTCCTTCGCCAGTTCGAATGCGATGGCAAGCAGGTTGAGCGTGTACATCGCCATCCAACTGGTGCCGTCGGACTGCTCCAGGTTACCGCCCCCGGGCAGCGGAGCGCTGCGATCAAACACGCCAATATTGTCGAGTCCGAGAAACCCTCCCTGGAAGACGTTCTTGCCCTCGGCATCTTTGCGGTTCACCCACCAGGTGAAGTTCAGCAGCAGTTTGTGAAAGACCCGCACCAGGAAGGCACGGTCCCCGTGGCCGCGTTGCTTCTTGTCGATCTTGTACACGCGCCACGCCGCCCACGCGTGAACCGGTGGATTAACGTCGCCGAGGGCCCACTCGTAGGCCGGTAATTGACCGTTGGGATGCATGTACCACTCGCGAGTTAGCAGGACGAGTTGTTCCTTGGCAAACTCGGGATCGACCAGCGCCAGGGGCACGCAGTGAAACGACAGGTCCCACGCCGCATACCAGGGATACTCCCACTTGTCCGGCATGGAGATTACGTCGGAGTTGTAGAGGTGCTGCCAGTCCTTGTTGCGACCAGTCTTGCGTTCTTCTGGTGGCTTGGGCGTAGCCGGATCGCCATCCAGCCATTCCCGTACCACATAGTGGTAGAACTGTTTCGACCAAAGTAGACCGGCAAAACTCTGCCGCATCACCTGGCGCACATCTTCCGTCAGGTTTTCTGGGATGAGATGTGAATAATAGGCGTCGGCCTCCAATTTACGAGTAACAAAGATCTGGTCGAAGTCTTTGTCGAGCGGATGCTTTGCCGCCGGCCAGTTTTGATCGGTAAGCCGCAGTTTGACACTGGCCGTTTCTCCAGGAGCGATGGTAAAGAGATAATCCGCTGCTGCCTTGGTGCCTTCCCCTGCCGGGTTAACGGCGTGATGCTGGCCGTTGACCACGTAATCATTAATACCGTCCTTACATAACGCGGGGCCCGGCAGGTCATAAAGGCGGCGAAGATTGGTTTCGTTCTCCGTGAACAGCGTAGGCGGTTGGTTCTCGCAGTGCAGGTAGCGATTGCCGTAAGCCGGATGCTCAATTTTGATGAGCGTTCCCAAATGGCCTTCGGAACCGTTGACCAGGGTTGGCTTAATGGCATCCTTCGTCCATGACCAGGTGTTGCGGAACCATATGGTCGGCAGCAAGTGTAAAAGCGCGGACTCGGGGCCGCGGTTGGTGGCACTAAGGCGAATCAGAAGATCTTCCGGCGTGGCTTTGGCGTATTCCACGACGACATCAAAGTAGCGGTTCTCGTGAAAAACCCCGGTGTCGAGCAGCTCAAATTCAGCATCGTTCTTACCGCGGCGCCGATTCTCCTCCAGCAATTGAGCGTAGGGGAATTCTGCCTGCGGATACTTGTACAGGTACTTCATGTAGGAATGCGTCGGCGTGCTGTCGAGGTAGAAGTAATATTCCTTTACATCTTCGCCGTGGTTGCCCTGGTTGCCGGTGAGGCCGAAGAGCCGCTCCTTCAGGATCGGGTCCTTCCCGTTCCATAGCGCGAGCGCGAAACAGATGTGCTGGTGACGATCGCAGATTCCGGCAATGCCGTCTTCATTCCAGCGATAAGCCGTAGACCGCGCGTGGTCGTGCGGTAAATACTCCCAAGCGTCGCCATTGCTGCTGTAGTCCTCGCGCACCGTTCCCCAGGCGCGCTCGCTCAGATAAGGTCCCCAGCGCTTCCAGTGCGCATTGCGATGGCGGGATTCTTCGAGCCGTTTCTGTTCCGCCGTGACAGGCCGGGATGCAGACATGCGTCTCTCCTGAAACAACATAAAGATGGCCTGCGGGTTGAGAGCGCCCAGTTTACTTGAACGAACCGGTGCAGAAACAATCTAAGTCATGATCTGGACTGCCAGCACTCGGTACTTGTGAATGGATGATGAATATTTTGAGGGACGCGGCTGAAGGCTTGCGCACCCAGTCCGGCGTGTTGTGATTACTTCCGGTCTTCCGTCCGCCCGGATGGTAGAGAACCTAGACTTTCTGCTACAGTGGGGGCCATTTCTTCCAATGGCAGCATCCACCAAGCGGCGCATTTTCTTGAATGCAACATGGGTCGTGTTTTGTCTTGCGGCGACGGTATCGGTGACGGTTGCGGCAAGCCCGGCATCGGATGGCGCGAGACCGGCATCCGACGTGAATCTCCGCCAACATCCGACAGGCGGCAAGACTCCCGTCGATGTGTCCGTCGGGCTGTACGTAACCAATCTTGTATCCGTCGATGAAACGGCAGAGAGCTTTGAGGTCGGCGGGTATCTGACTGCTATGTGGAACGACCCTCGCCTTGCATTGCCCCCCGGCGGGACTACCGATGACAGGAGCAAGGCAAAGGACACGCGTGCGTTTCGGGTTGAAGACATCTGGACTCCGCCGATTGAGGCGGCGAATTCTATTTCCCATAAGACGAACTCGTATTCGTTGACCGTTGACCGAAATGGCACTGTGACCTACGTCGAGCGCTTTGATGCCGTGCTCTCCAACCTCTATGCCTTAAGAAAATTTCCCTTTGACTCTCAAGTCCTGCGGTTCGAATTTCAGCCGTTCCTGTCCGCGGCTTCTGCGATTCAATTCGCCCCGCAGGCCCTGCCGTCCACAGGAATCAGTCCCGACCAGCACCTTGAAACGGCGGCTTGGCGCATACAGGACCTTCGCTATTCGGCAGAGAAAGTGACAGGCGGCAGCACGTTTGCCGCAACTCGCGAGGCATTGTTCCAGATTGATATTAAGCGTCGATCAGGCTTCTATGTCTGGAAGATCATCCTGCCACTCCTAATGATGGCCATGATCCCTGCGGTCGTTTTCTGGATTGACCCAAGGGAATTCGACTGGTTGCTCAAAGTGCCTCTGACCATGTTGCTGTCCATGGTCGCCTTCGAATTTGCGGTGGTGCGCGATCTTCCAAGAATCGGATACATTACTTTCCTGGACGCGGTGTTCATTGCGAGTTTCGTGTTCTGCTTTGTCGCCATCTTGGAAATTACGCTGGTTTATGTCGTGCAGAAGGGCGGGCGACGAGCCTTGGCAGTCAAGATACATTCCGCGGGACGATGGGCCTATCCAGTGGCGTACTTCGGTTCGGGGTTGTGCCTGGCTATCGGTTTTCTGGCGTAGGACCTCGCCGCGCCGTCCCGATTGAGCGGCTTTCAAGTTGTCCGTTTTACCTGGCGGATGAAAAGTCGACGACGTTTGGATCCATAGTCAAGCGGTCGTATCGCGGGCTGGCCGTTGGGAGAAGAAATCAACTTAACCTTCACATTATGGCGAAAGAGCTTAAGGCAGAGGTTTTAAGGCGCATTGGGCCCGTTCTTCCCGCTGTAACAGCAATGAAGCGGGCCAGGAGGCAATTTTCTCTGGTCCAGTTGGCAAGGGAAATACCGCGAAGAGCCGGCCTTTGCCGCATATTTCAGGGGCTACGTAGCAGAGTTTCTCTGGAGTTGAGACTACATGGCGGAGGACGCAGTCACATGCGAACCCCTCTCCGCAGGATTCCCTGCTAACAGGAAAAAATACAGGGAATTTTATGAATACGGCCGGCTAATTCTGCTGCTAGCCGTGGTAAACGCTTCATTCTCGACAATTTCTGGTACCTCGAGGCAGCTCAGGCCTCAAATTTAGCGGGGAATTATCAGAGGCGTATCAGGGAATCCAGAGTCGCTTATCGGGGAATTTAGTCCCCTTTTCGTCTGGAGTACGTGAGCGTTGTCGGAATATTCAGAACGCGCACACTGAGTCGAACCAGCAACTGATATGCACCACGGCGTGGGCTTCGCCGCGGTAGTGACGGGCTTCAGCCGCGTTGGCGACCTCAGAATTCCATCGTGCACGCTAAGCTCGGAATCCACACATTGAATCACGAACCAGTGGATAGGATTCGGCGGGATTCGCTCCGGGCACGGCCATCAACCGCTCGGCCAGAACGAAACCTACTGCGCCGACAAGAATCCCCGCGAACACGTCGGCGATGTAATGGTAGCGACCATAAATTGTAGACACG
>Ga0182030_10008278_pt1 | contig 21584 bp, 24 predicted proteins | sample 812S3MmetaG_FD_121299 | JGI IMG/M metagenome (GOLD analysis project Ga0182030, IMG submission 121299) | Permafrost microbial communities from Stordalen Mire, Sweden - 812S3M metaG (Illumina Assembly) | ecosystem: Environmental > Terrestrial > Soil > Wetlands > Permafrost | place: Sweden...
ACGGGGAATCGCTGAAAGATCATGCTGTGTAAACAACGTGGGCTGTAATGCCTGTCGTTTTCTTCAGCAGGCAATTGCCAATGGCGCCTGATTCGGCCAGCGTCCTCGCGAGGCGGAATGTCCTCCCCATCCAGCAGACCAGCGAGATTGCGCGTGACAGGCCGAAATGCCGAGATCATCGATTTGAATGTCTACCGCGAGTCGAGATCGGTAACGGCAGCGTCTATCAGGCCAGCTGAGCTTGCTTCGGTTCAAGGTCAGATGAATCCATCGCCGCTATTGTTGGGCATGGCGGTCGCTTGCGTGTTTTGGTCGACGTGGCTGTTCGGACCGTTCTTCGTGACGACCCAAAGTGAAGGCGGGTTCGGCGCGGCACGGGCGAAGCGAGTACGGGACTCGTGAGCAACGGCGAATCGGCGGACTGCCGCGCGCCAATCGATACGGCGGTCGATCTACCCTTGATTGTCGGAAGAAATCTGCGCCGCCTGCGGATCCGCCAGGGGCATTCGCTCGAACGGCTGGCCAAGCATTCGGGGGTAAGTCGCGCGATGCTCGGGCAAATCGAAACAGGAAAGAGCACGCCGACGATCGGCTTGCTCTGGAAAGTCGCCGCGGCATTGAGAGTCCCGTTTGCCAGCTTGATGGCCGCCGACGATGCGCGCGGAAATCTGATCTTCCGACGTGCGAGCGCAAAGCTGTTATCTTCAAATCAGGGACGGTTCATATCGCGTGCGCTGTTTCCATTTGACAGCGAAAGGGATGTTGAATTCTACGAATTGAGGATTGCGCCGCTGCACCGGGAGGATGCCGAGGCACACGCGCCGGGAACCCGGGAAAATCTCGTCGTTGCGAAAGGTTCCGTCGAGATCATTTCCGGATCCGAGCGACCGGTAACCTTGAACGCGGGCGACGCAATATTGTTCGAAGCGGATGTTCCCCACAGCTACCGCAATCTAGAAACCGAAGAGGCGATCCTCTTTCTGGTCATGACCTACGCCGAGATGGTCAGCTAAGCCTCATCCGCCACCTCCAGCGGAGTTCACCGCATTGTCGTCTCGTCATATGAATCTCGCTGGATTTCTCATTGCCGGGCCGGTCTCACACAGCCATGCGCTGTGGCGTCATCGTGGGAACCGTCGGTGGCGGTGCCTAGGACCGGCGGAGCAAACCCGCCATGCTCTGCGCTAATGGACAACAAAGTCATTCATCCGCCCCGAATCAATATGAACGAATGCGTTCCTGCTCTCGTTCGGCTTCGACTTGCACGGTCATCGAACGATCCTCCCATTCGGACGAATGCGACGTCAGGGGCTGCGAGAAGCGGAACGAAAGATTCGAGATAGGCCTGTTCATAGCTATGTGGCTCTTATTTTTATAGGGCTCCGATAGCTCATCACCGAAATAGCCATACGAACCCCGCCATAAACATCAGCTGACCGACAACTAGAGCTGCCATCTTCGCCGGATACATTGGGTTTTCCTCGAAACGCTTCGTCAGACGCCGTTTAACCAGCCGCGCAATTCCATCCCGGTCGACATTAAATTAATATGCACGATCCAGAGTTCTGGCAGAGAACGACAACGCCATGAAGCCGTGGCATACGATACGATGGTCCACGACCTTGCGATGCGATGAGACACCCGTAGCGTAGGTTTCGGAATTCCAAAGTTGGCGCAGTTACGCTGGGATCATTCTCTGCGCACCGCGGCGGCAGGTCGGAATTATTCGTCTTCCGTCAGGACCGGCGGCAATTGGCTGTCGGCGCTGCGTTCATTCCTTGACGCCTTGTCGCGACAACACCTTCGGAATTTCAATATCACCCTCAGGTACAACATTGTTTTGCCGGCGTATTCCGGAGACTGCCGTCTTGAAGGGGCTCGTCCGAAATTTCGACTGACCGTGACATCCGCAGTTGTCACCGCATTCCGTCCTGTCTTCTGCCATTGACGCGGTCGAGCTTCGTGAAGCAGTAGGCGGCTCGTTGCGGATGGTGGACGCGGTCGCGATCAGTCCGAAATGAGTGGTCGCCGTAGCAACCGTCGCGAGACCATCACAGGCACCATCGACGGGAATGATTCATTCCTCGATCCACGCGGCCAAAAACGGCCTGCCGCGTCCGCACAACCGGGCGTCACAGGATTCGCCGAGCCGCGGGCGAAAGTGTTGCGGGCCCTCACGGGGATCCCAACGAGGCAGGGCGCGACGCGGCGCTGGCTATGGTCCGAAGTCACGACGAAAAATTATTTCCTCTTTTGTTGACAAGAGGCGATGCAGTTATTCTTATTGCAGGCCTGACGCGATATCCCACGGACATTTTCCTTTCGAGGCATTTCCCTTTGCGATAGGCTGACAGCGGAAATCCGTAACATCCTTTCAGACTTCAACGTGGGAGACAGCCATGGCTGATGGTGAGCGTCCGGTTGACAATGGCGTTAACGTCGAGGCTCTGCTCGGCGCGCGCGAGGCACTGACGAACGCGCCGGAGGCCGCCCAGTTCAAATGGCGCGCCGCCTGCGAATGGAAGAATGGCACGCATAGCCAATCGACGGTCGAGGGCTTTTATGGTCTCGGCCAGGAACAGCAGCGCAAGACCCAGTTCACGTTCGACGCCGATCATCCGGAGGTCTTCGCCGCAGCGGACAAGGGAGCAACGCCGGTCGAATATGTTCTGGTGGGACTGGCAAGCTGTCTGACCGCAGGCATCGCCGCGGTTGCGCAGAACCGGAATATCCAGCTCCGCTCGGTGACGGCGACACTCGAAGGAGACATGGACATCTATGGCATCCTCGGCATCGATGAGGATGTACGCAACGGGTTTAACGGCATCAAGGTAACCTATAAGATCGATGCCGACGCGAAGCCCGAAGACATCGAGGCTCTCGTTGCCCAATCGCAGAAGCGATCGGCCGTCTATGATATCGTGACCAACCCGACGAATGTCACGGTTGTGGTGAATTGAGCCGACGCGCTTATCGTCGACTCCTCCTGAGGAAGCTAACCAATTAAATCAGTCACGACAGTCGTCATCGGCGCCGGTCACGCTGGTCTTGCCATGAGCCGTTGCCTTGCGGACCGCGCGATCGATCATGTCGTGCTGGAGCGCGGAGAGGTCGCCCATACCTGGCGTACCGAGCGCTGGGATTCGCTGCGTTTGCTCACCCCTAATTGGCAGAGCCGCCTTCCGGGATTTGGCTATCGTGGGCCTGATCCCGATGGCTACAGGACGCTGCCCGAAGTCATCGATTTCATCGCGGCCTACGCCCAAGCGTTTTTGGCGCCGGTGCGGACTCACACGACGGTCACATCGGTGCGCCGCACCGAGACCGGATATTTGGTGCGAACCGACCAAGGTGACTGGTCGTGCCACACGGTGGTCATTGCCTCGGGCGCGTTCAACATTGCCTGCGTGCCCGGTGTTGCCGATCGCGTACCGCGGTCGGTGACGACTTTCACCACGCAGCAATATCGAAATGCCGATCAGCTTCCCGTTGGCGGCGTGCTGGTCGTAGGCGCTTCGTCGAGCGGGACGCAGATTGCCAACGAAATACACCGCTCCGGACGCCCGGTAACGTTGTCGGTGGGTGAGCATATTCGAGCCCCCCGGGTGTATCGAGGCAAGGACCTGGAGTGGTGGATGGATGCTGCAGGTATCCTCGACGAGCGCTATGACAAGGTCGACGACATCGCGCGGGCGCGGCGGGTACCTTCGTTGCAATTGGCCGGCACACCCGATCGATCGACGCTCGACCTCAATGCTCTCACCGCGATCGGAGTCAGGCTGGTCGGTCGTCTCGCAGGCATCACTGAAAGCGGAAAGGCACAGTTCGCCGGATCGTTGCGCAACATGTGCGCGCTCTCCGATCTCAAGATCAACCGCCTCTTGAATCTGATCGACGAGTGGGCGCAGGCGAACGGCTTTGACGGCATGGTCGAGCCGCCGCACCGGCTGCCGCCGACCGAGCTCGAGGAAGCCCCGCCGCTTGGTCTGGATCTCGCTAGCGGAGAGATCAGGACGATCATTTGGGCCACCGGCTACCGACCCGATTATTCCTGGCTCGAGCTTCCTGTTTTCGATCGCAAAGGAATGGTCCGTCACGACGGTGGGGTGGTTTCATCTCACGGCGTATATCTGATGGGCGTGCCGTTCCTCCGTCGCCGAAAATCCACATTGATCGATGGCGCTGGTGACGACGCCCGCGACCTCAGCGATCATCTGTCATCGCACCTCCACGGCCAGCTCGTGCGGACAAAAGCCTGACAGGCTCACATATTTTCTCCGCGCGGTTTCACTTCCGATACCGGGCAAATCGAGACGGGAAGAAGCACGCCGAAAATCGGCTTGCTCCGTTTGCCAGCTTAATGGTCGCCGGCGAAAGCTCACCCCTTCCGCGGCATCGCGCCAGAAATCTCGGCTCCTTATGCTGCGTGGAGCCGGTCGCAAATATGCTCGGCTAATCGATGACATTGATCGCGGATGTCGGGAACGGCCACGATTTCCCAAAATACAGCCCGGGTCAGAGGTCCAATCGCGAAGATCCGGGTCGATGGCTCCCCCGATGCATCGATGAGAGCGCAGCTGCTTGTCGTATCGAGGCCGATGCCCATTGAATCAATTCTGGCAAACCCGCCGTCGAACAGGCTGCGCAGGACGGGATTGCTTGTGTTATGTGGTATCGGATTGATCCCCGTGCACTCAACGATATGGGCTACCTCGATCGTTTCTGTAGTCGAGCACCCGCGTTGCCTGAACGTGACGAGGGCCGCGCGATCGCTGCGCTCGACGGATTGAATTTTTCCGGCAACGATCTTGAGCTGGCCTGACGATATTGTGCTCGCGATAAATTCTTCCACCTCCGGCGCCATCCGGTGACGGTGAACATCCCACCATGGCCGTGCGTGTCTCAGGAATCGCCGGCGCGCCGGCATGGTGAGACTTTGCCAAAGCTCCTGGGTGAGCGGCCTTATACCGTCGACCACGCTGCGCCAGTCGCCGCCCTGTTTTTGGGCAGCTCGGGTCATCTTGCGAAACCAGGAGGCCAGTTCGGCGATTTCGCGCCCAAGAGGGATATCGACCCGATCGATTGGAAAAGGGACAACAGGGCGATGGGGTTTAGGGAGAAGTCCGCGACGGGACATGGCGGTAATCGGTCCCGTATGTCCGCCGAGCAGCAGCGATTGCACATAGTCGACCATTGTCAGCCCGGTCCCCAAGATTAGAACATGACCGTCTTGCGGAATATTGGTCTTGGCCGGATCCTCCCATGGATTGGCATACAACTCATTGGATACGTGCGTCCGACAGGTTTCGTTTCCGGTGGCCAATGCAACGATTTGAGCCGTGATGCTTGAGCCGTCCCGCAATCTGGCGGTGGCGCCCGATGGCTCCGGTGCAACCGCGATGCATTCACCCTGTATGATGCGTAATTCGCGGTTCTTCCCCCCGGAAAGGCCTTGAAGCAAACTCTCGATATAGCGTCCATAAATCTGGCGAGAGACAAAGCAGAACTGATCCGAATCGGCGACTGCCAGATTGTTGGCTTGCAGCCACCGCCAAAAATGGTCGGGATCGTCGGGAAAGGCGCTCATATTCGCGGCGCGTACATTCAGGAGGTGAGCGGGGTCGGCAGTTCCATAGGCGATCCCGCGGCCTATCGCCGGATTCTTTTCGATCAATGTCACCCGTATGTTTTCGGACACGTGGCGCAGCAAATGGCAGGCGAGCAGTACGCCGCTCGCCCCGCCACCCACAACGACGACATGCCGTGCTTCGTTTGCGTCAAGGCTGGAACCGCGCGCATTCTGTGGTGGAGAGGGTTCCGTCAGCATTGACCGCCCGCCTGCGCTTGCCGACGGTCCGAAGTCGACCCCCATACTTTCCCTGAATCAAGGCAAACGGGGAGAGCTCGAGCGATTTCGTTGCCGCACCGTACCCGGATAGAATAGCTGCTATGTCTCCCACGCAAAATTGGATACCCATTTCGTTGACCAAATCGTCGGTCTGCCGGATATTTGGTGCGGCAGATGGTGCTGCCGAGGTTACCGCATGAGACCAAATGACAAGCCAGTAGTCGGCGATATGCGCAAGCGTATGACCCGCCGCTGCGTCTCCGCGGCGACCGGAGCCTGTCACTGATTCCATCTTAGTACAGACCTATAGACCAGGCCATGAATCAGACAGGAGCGCCGGCATTCCGGCGAAAGAGCACGCATGCCCAAAGCCTATATCATTGAAGTCCGCAATCGGACAGCCGGGATCGTCACAGGTGACGAGCGCGGATTCTGCTTCTTCTCCTCCGAACGCACTTTCGACAGCCTCGAAGGTCGCGAGTTCCGCTCGGTGCGCGACGCGGAGCGCGCGGCGAGAGCGCTGCTCGATGCCAGGCGTCATGCGGCGAGCGAAACCATATTCGCCACCGCGTTCTGACCAGCACGATACTCCGGAAGGAAGAACTGATGATCACAAGACGAGATATTCTCGGCGGAGCGCTGGTTCTTGCGGCGGTCGCGATATCTCCCGCGCACGCGCAGGACAAACCGGCAGAAATTCGGATTGGCACCCAAAAAGGCGGTTTCATTTCGGCGGTGCGGCAGCGTCATGCGGTGGAGGACGCGTTCAAACCGCTCGGCATCGAGATCAAGTGGATCGATTTTCAGTTTGGGCCACCGCTACTGGAAGCGATCAATGTCGGCAGCGTGGACTTCGGTTATGTTGGTGATTCGCCGCCGATCTTCGCCCAAGCCGGCGACGCCAGGATACGCTACGTCGCGACCGTCAAGTCGGAAGGAAATACGCAGGCGATCATTGTCCCGCAGGATTCACCGATCAAGACGCTCGCCGATCTCAAGGGCAAGCGCGTCGCCTTCGGCAAAGGATCGAGCGCGCATAATTTGCTCATTGCCGCGTTGGAGAAGGCCGGTCTGTCCTGGAGCGATATCACGCCGGCGCCGCTCGCGCCGGCCGATGCCACCGCGGCGTTCGCGAAGGGCTCGGTCGACGCCTGGTCGATCTGGGATCCCTATCTCGCACTCGCCGAACTCAAGCAAAAAGCGCGCGTGATCGCCTTCGGCAAGGATGTCCACGAGGTCAACGCCTTTTTCATCGCGGCCTCGGATTTCGTGGAGAAATATCCCCTGCTGGTTGCGCGGCTCGACACCGTCTTCGCATCCGAAGGCCGATGGGCCGACATCCATCATGAGGAGGTCGCGAAGGCGCAAGCCGAGGCGACCGGTGTCGACATCGAAGCCATCAGGCGTTTCGTCGACCGCTCGAACTACCGCGTCGTTCCGGTCGATGATGACACAGTCAGGAACCAGCAGGTGGTTGCCGATCGCTTTGCACGCCTAGGTTTGATTGCGAAGTCGGTCAACGTTTCCGGTATCGTCTGGAAATGGTCGCCCGGTTCCTGACGTTTGCTCGCGCCGGGCGGCCGGGATGACCGGCGCGCAGCAGTGAGATTCATCGCCGATCAAGCGTGCGGATTGAATTGTTTCCCCTGCGCTTCTCTTCATGGCGTGGCCTCCCTCAAGCGTCGCAGCAGAGAGACATTTGTATCTGGAAGGAGCCGACGGCGTTAGGGTAGCTCTGCGCGCGTCGGCCTCGCTAAGGGGAGCCAAGCTTGCTCCGGGCTGATGCCTGGGTCATGAAGCTGTTCGGCGGGACGTCCTGTATGACCCAGACGTTACCGCCGATTGTCGATCCGCGGCCAACAACGATCCTGCCGAGGATCGTGGCCCCGGCGTAAATCACGACGTCATCTTCGACGATCGGGTGTCGGGCGTTGCCCTTGATCATATTGCCTTCGTCATCCGTGGGAAAATGTCGCGCGCCGAGCGTGACAGCCTGATAAATCCGCACATTATCTCCGATAACCGCCGTTTCGCCGATCACCACACCGGTGCCGTGATCGATGAAAAAGCCCGATCCGATGGCCGCCCCGGGATGGACGTCGATACCGGTCTTGGTGTGAGCGATCTCGGCGATCAGGCGGGCGACCAGCCTCGCGCCCAGACGATGAAGAATATGCGCAAGGCGGTGATGAATGATCGCCGCCATTCCGGGATAACCGATCAGGATCTCGGGAAAATTCCTCGCTGCGGGATCGCCGACGAATGCCGCCCGCAAGTCGGTGATGAGAAGTCCCCGTACCTCGGGCAATTGCGAGGCAAAGGCACGCGTCAGTTCGACCGCCACCTCGCGGCGGAATCCCGGCAGCAGCTCATCGCCCACGAACAGCGCGCCGCGATGAATCTGTTCGCAGAGGGAATCAAGCGCGATGCTCAGCGCGTTACCGACAAAATAATCGATGTTCTCGCCATCAAGGTCGAATTGGCCGTAATGGCGCGGAAACAGTGCTTCGGTGAGGCTGTTGAGGATGTTCTCCAGTGCATCACGGGATGGCGCGCGGCGCGCTTCGCCGTCTCGCCGGATACTATGGGTTTCTTCCCGCGAAACTCGCAGTTCGGCAACGATCCGGTCAAGCTCCCAGCGGGTCTGCGACACGCTTTTGGTCGCGACAATCTGGGAATCCGGCGGGACTTCGCGCTTCATGTTTGCCTCTCTGCTTGTGCCGTTTACCTTGTTGTGGTCAGCGTACGTGCGCCAGGGGAATGCTTACCTCGGCGAGAAGACTCCAATCCGTATCGTGATCGATTTCGACATATTGACCGTTCCAGTAGACCAGGCCCGACAATCGATGAGACAGCTCCATACTCAACAGACGACCTACGATAATCCCATGGGAGTGTCGCTCGATGATCTCCTCGAGCTGGCATTCGACCGCCGCCAGCGATTTGCCGAGTAATGGCACCCCGGATGGACCAGGAGACCATGCGGTCCCTTCAAAGCGTTGCTTGCCTTTAAGCCTGGTATTGCTGAATCGGTCCGCGAGTTGCTGCTGGTCAGCGTTCAAGATGCTGATCCCGAACATCCGATAGCGTTCGATCAGCGCGAAAGACGATGACTGCCGGCTAATGCTCACCAGCAGTCGCGGTGGATTAGCGCTCAACGGCGTCAACGACGTGACGGTCATGCCGGTGATGTCGGCGTCTTGTCCAGCGGTTATGATACTCACGCCGCCGGCGACGCGGCGCATCACGGAGCTGAATTGGCGTTCGATTTCGTCCGTCTCTTTGACGAGGTGAATGTCCGCCTTGCTCATCTGGCTTTCCCTTCGTCGTACCTGCGCTGGGCGCCGCTGTCGAGATCTTCAGGACCGGGGCCACTCGCTCGTCAAAAGCAACCTTTGGCGGGCAGCGGTGTGCCGTGGTCTCATATTGTCCGATCTATCGCGCTCGCGTTCGTTCGCGCCTTCAGCAATATGGCTCAATAACAATATCGAGATCGGACGAACGAAAATCGAGCTGACGTGATGATCCCAGCGCGACGGTGAATACGGCCTTGTTCATTTGTTCGACCCGGATAGAGGCAAAGCACTCGATCGGCAACGCGCCACCGCGCAGAAACTGTCCCACGAATTCGGCCGAACAGAAATAGAGCGATTTTCCAATTGTTATTCGTTCCGGAGTTTTTCGGTTTCTTTGCGGGCCGAACGACGGCAAAGAATACCCTCCAACATCTCGTTGCCGCTTTTTCGCTCGGATACAGCTGATCAATCGAGGCGCCTTAGCAAGAACATTCCGAAGATCAGCGCCGGCGAATTCATTTTGTGCCTGGAGAGCGAACGCTATTAGCTCCGCTGCACGAATGTTCTCTGATGTTGTCGCCACAAGGAAAGCTTCGTCCACTTCTCTTCAAATATCTGAAATTGCCAGAAGCATCAGCCCGCGCAACCATGACGATCATGTGGTGGCGTAATAACGAGGCGCCACGGAAAGTTGATTCATGACAAGTCGATCCACTCGCTCAGAAGGGATATCCGATCCCCCCGGCAATTCCGGCAAGTGGTAGAACATGAAGCGTGTAATCGCCACTTTGTTATCGGTCTGTGTGCTCGTTGCCGTCGCTTATCTTACAGCGAGCAAATGGGCTATCCGTCATGAGATGATCACGTTCTACGATCCGTCGCGCAACAACCGTCTGGTCGCGGTGACTATCGCCGTGCGGCGCGACAAGGAAATGCAGGCGAATGCCGGGCTGACCACGTTACCGGTCGCTGTTCTTAATCACGGCAACACCGTCAAGTTTACCGAATATTCGTTCCTGGCGAACCTCTTCGCTGCGCGCGGATACATGATGGTAAGCATCCAACACGACCTTGAAACCGATGCTCCACTGATGACCAAAATAGGAGAACCCTATGTTGGACGTCTGCCGGTATATCAGCGTGGCGTTGCCAACATTATGTTTGCCATCGCCGAGTTGAGGAAAATGCAGCCGAATGCCGACTATGACCATCTGACGATGGTCGGACATTCCAACGGCGGCGATATATCGATGTACTTTGCCGAGGTATATCCCGATCGGATCAAGAAGGTCGTCACACTTGATAACCTGCGCGTGCCGTTCACGACCAACGGCAGATTCAATATCCTTTCATTTCGTTCCCAGGATCCGCTCTTCAAGGCCGATCCGGGTGTCGTTCCCGATGACGAAGTGTGCGAGAAGGCCGGCATTACGGTGGTCAGAACCGGCTACCAGCACACCGATATGAGCGATCGTGGCCCGGACGAGGTCAAGGCGAAAATTCAGGGATTGCTCGACAAATTCCTGGACGCCGACGGCGCTCTCGCGCCGGTCGAAGCGAAAATGCCCGTGTCGATCGAACCGGGTCCGGATGCGCTTCACAGGCGGTAGGCGGCCGAACGGTCCGTGGGCTCCAGCGGTCAGGAACAGATCAACACCCGTGATACGTTCCCGGCGGATTTACGTCGCACCCAGCCAGCCGACGGCACCTGTTTTCCTTGGGTCCACTGCCGCGACGGTCTCTTCCACGTAGTCGCAGATCGCGCAGACAAATGTGCGATGTTCAAAGCCAACAGGCCCCACTGAAATTCGCGTGAGCACCATGCGTGCCTTGCATCTTGCGCAGCGCCGCTGAGTTGGCGTTCCGGCTTTATCTCGTCCCTGAATTTGAGAGTCACATATGATGCCGGGCATCGGTAAGCTCGTTCAAAATCAGGCGATAGCCTAGCTTTGATGCGACCGCGATCGTGGTATCAACAGGCCGCCTCAGCACCCTCGCGATCTTTTCAGCCGAATAGCCCTGTTTGGCAAGGCCCTTCAGTCTGAACTTTTCAACCGCCGTCCATTCCCGCGAGGTGCGATTTGCTTCATGACTGCGTGGCTGTTTGCTGGATTTCCTCTGCGTCGTCACTTACCAGGATCCTCGTATGGCGCAAGATAGCGCAAGCGAGCCATCGCATGACGATTCAGTCAAGCCGGCAAATAAAATAAGACGATGTCTATCGCTCGCCGAACTCGCGGCCCAATGACCGTGACTCAAGTTGGAATAATTGCGCAATAATTTTCTCGATCTTTGCGATTTGATTTGGATCTCTGAAACCAAAGCCTGGCTCGACGATCAGATCCAGGGGGGCGATCGGGATTGATCGGAAGTGTTTTCTGCCAAGCGCGTCTGAATACCCGGGACGCCTCTTGCTTGCGAGGATGGCGACGCATTGGGAGCCAACCGACGTTGATCATCAGCAAGAGAATTTCCTTTTGCCGGTCATGTCCGGAAAAGATCGACCAAAAAGGTCGACTTCTTTGAAATTGCTTTGATCACTGAAATCGATGACCCTGTCTCGCCATGACAGCTACCGATCGCGTGCTTCCCATTTTTGATCTTTGCCAGTTCGATGCTGGACCGGAAGAGCGTTCGGAATTTTTGCGAGAGGTGAGGGAGGCGGCGCGAGGTCCCGGGTTTTTCTACTTGATCGGTCACGGTATTGGCGAAGATCTGACTGGCGACGTGCTCGCATTGTCGCGTCGGTTTTTCGCTCTGCCCGAGCCCGACAAGCTCGAAATCGAAATGATCAACTCCCCGCATTTCCGGGGGTATAACCGCGCCGGCTTCGAGCATACCCGCGGCAGGCCCGACTGGCGCGAGCAGATCGATATCGGTGCGGAGCGCGAGGCGTTGCCATTCAGTCCGTCCGCGCCAGCCTGGATTCGGCTTCAGGGGCCGAATCAATGGCCTAGGGCGCTGCCGGACCTGCGTCCAACGCTGTTGCGTTATCAGTCGGAGGTGACGAAGCTGGCGATCAGGGTGTTAGGTGTTTTCGCGACCGCCCTCGAACAGCCTGAAAACATATTTGAACCGATCTATACGCCCGCGCCCAACCAGCTTCTGAAGATCATTCGCTATCCCGGGCGCGATCTGAGCAGCGATAATCAAGGCGTCGGCGCCCACAAGGACTCCGGATTTGTTACCGTCCTCCTGCAAGACGATGTGAAGGGCTTGCAGGTCGAGAGTGAGGATGGCTGGATCGATGCGCCGCCGCTGCGCGGTTCATTCGTTGTCAATATCGGCGAAATCCTGGAATTGGCATCCAATGGTTTTTTGCGTGCCAATGTACATCGGGTGATCTCGCCACCGCCGGGATGCGATCGGCTGTCGGTCGCCTTCTTCCTCGGCGGCCGGCTCGATGCGACCGTGCCCGTGCTCGATCTCTCGCCCGAACTGGCATCGCGCGCGCGGGGATTAACGCAGGATCCTTTCAATCCTCTGTTTCGTGAGGTCGGCAAGAACTACCTCAAGAGCCGCTTGCGCTCTCATCCCGATGTCGCTCGACGCTATCACGCCGACCTTCTGGATCCCGCGACAACATCATCTGAACCGGCCAGCGCCTATTAAACGCAATAATTGAACGTCATTTTCAAGGGAGAACGGGATGCCTTTCGAGACCAAGAACTTTGAGACCCTCGCACTGCATGGCGGCTCCTATCGCGCCGATCCAGCCACGGGCGCCGTCGCGGTGCCGATCTATCAAACGACGTCTTACCAGTTTCAGAACGCTGACCACGCCTCGCGTCTGTTCGCGCTTGAGGAGATCGGGCAGGTGTACACCCGTATCAAAAACCCGACGCAGGACGCCTTCGAGGAGCGGTTGGCGGCGATAGAAGGCGGTGTCGGCGCCCTGGCGGTGGCCTCCGGCCAAACCGCATCCGCCTTTGCGATCTTCAACGTTGCCGAGTCCGGTGACAACGTCGTCTCATCGACTGACCTTTATGGGGGTACATATACGCTGTTCTCGCAGACCCTCAAGCAGTTTGGCATCGAAGTCCGCTTCGTCGATCCGAGCGATCCGGAAAACTTCCGTCGCGCCACCGATGCGAAGACGCGCGCTTATTTCGCGGAAACGCTCCCGAATCCGAAACTCAATGTGTTTCCGATCAAAGAAGTTGCCGACATCGGTCGCTCCCTCGGCGTGCCGCTGATTCTCGACAACACCGCATCGCCGCTGATCGCTCGGCCGTTCGAACACGGCGCCGCGGTTGTTGTCTATTCCACGACCAAGTATATCGGCGGTCACGGAACCAGCATCGGCGGCGCGATCGTCGACGGCGGCAATTTTGACTGGGAGCGGCATGCCGACCGCTTCCCGCTGCTGACCCAACCGGACGCGGCCTATCATGGCGCGATCTGGACGGAGGCCGCAAAGCCGTTCGGCCCCATCGCCTACATATTGCGGGCCCGCGTGAAGCTCTTGCGCGATCTCGGTGCCGCAATCGCGCCGCAAAACGCCTTCCAGTTCATTCAGGGACTTGAAACGCTGCCGTTGCGGCTACGACAGCACAACGAGAATGCGATCAAGGTTGCCAATTTCCTGGCGAAGCACCCGTCGATCTCGAACGTCATATTTCCAGGCCTGCAAAGCGGCGAGAACCGCCGCCGCGCCGACGCCTACCTCAAGGGTGGCTATGGCGGGCTGGTCGGGTTTGAGCTGAAGGGCGGCGTCGATACCGGTCGCCGGTTTATCGATGCGCTTCAGCTTTTCTACCACGTGGCCAACATTGGCGATGCACGATCGCTTGCGATCCATCCCGCCTCCACCACGCACCAGCAATTGACGCCGGAAGAGCAACTCGCCGCCGGTGTCACGCCTGGTTACGTACGCCTTTCGGTCGGCATCGAGCATCCCGACGATATCCTCGCCGATTTGTCGCAGGCGCTCACACAGGCCGAAGCCGGCAATAGCAACAACCGTCAAGCAGCGTAATAACAACGCAGGGGCATTCAATGAACGAATCGATATCGCGCAAGGGCGTTTCTCGCCGTACTCTTCTCAAGACCACTGGTGCCGCCGGTCTCGCCGCATCTGCCGGCGTTCTGGCAAGCAACATCTACTCGCCTGCGATCGCAGGGCCGGCCCCCAAGGTACGCCTGGCCTGGACCGAGGTTGCGGCGTGCCACTCGCCGCTCGGGTTCGGCGTGGCCAAGGGGATCTACGCCAAGCATAACCTCGACGTCGAGCTGTTCTACCAGGGCGCCAGCGGTCAGACGTTGATCCAGGCCCTTGCCACCGGCAAGGCGGATGCCGGCGCCGGTCTTATCGGGGATTGGTTGAAGCCATTGGAGCAGGGCTTCGACGTGAAACTCTTCGTAGGATCGCATGGAGGATGTCAGCGCCTTTTGGCATCTCAAGCGTCAGGCATTAGGGATATTGCCGGCATCAAGGGCAAGACAATTGCGAGTTATGACGTGGTATCGCCGCCGAAGGTGGCGTTCCAGGTCACGCTCGCCAAGGCCGGCATCGATCCGGAAACGGATGTCACCTGGAAGGTCGTTCCCTTCGACCTCGTCGGTGAGGCGGTGAACCGCGGAGACGCCGATGTCGCCGCCCACCTCGACCCATGGGCCTATTCGATCGAGAAGAAGTTCGGCTTCATCAAACTGGCTGACACACAAACCGGAGCTTATCAGGGTCATACATGCTGCGTCTTGGGCGCCAACGGTCCCTTCCTGAGCGCCAACAAAGACGCGCTGCGTCGGCTTGCCGAAGCAAATATCGAGGTGCACGAATATACCGCGAACCATCCTGACGAGGTGGCGAAGTGGTATCTGGATAATCTCAAGCCGCCCGGTCTGACCCTCGCTGATCTGACGGAAATCCTGGGCACCTTGGTCTATCATGATCATCCGATCGGCCAGCCGCTGATAGATCAAATTCGGATCACGGCCGAAGATCTCAAGCTCGTAAAGGTGCTTGATCCGACCACCGACCCGAAGGCGTTCGCCGAGCGGGTCACGGTCAATTTGTTGGCTTGAGGTCAATCGAATGAGTGAGGTTGCGCAGACGTTCGGCGAGGGTGCCGTTTCGGAACCATCGGCGATCGTCGGCGGCCTTTGGCGCAACGGCGTGCTCGCGGCGATCTCCTGGGCCGCCGCGGCATTCGTCACGGTCGGCGTGCCCGACGTCGTGCCTTGGGGCAGCGGCGGATTATTCGCTATCATCACCGGCGGTATCGCGGTCGCTTTCCTCGTGCTGTCCTTGGTCGTGCACCGTCTCGGGCGTTTGGGCGAAGTGCTTGTCCATTACGGACAGTGGTTTATCGTCATCGGCATCTGGCTTGCGCTGTGGGAATTGACCACGGCGAAGTCGGGCTGGTTGCCGAAGCCATTTTTCTCGCCGCCGCATGGATTGCTCAACGTCTACGTCACGGACGGTCAGCGATTGCTGATTTGCGTTGCGTACACCCTGCGTCTGTGGTCGCTCGGTTTTCTGGCCGGAATTAGCGTCGGTTACGCCGTCGGTGTCGCACTCGGCTGGTCGAAGACTTTCAGCTATTGGGGGATGCCGTTTCTGAAGCTGATCGGTCCGGTCCCGGCCACAGCCTGGATACCGTGCACCTTCTATTTCTTCCCCACGACGTTCGGCGCCAGCATTTTCATCGTCGCGCTGGCGTCCGGCATTCCGGTTGCGATCCTCACGGCATCAGGCGTCGGATCGGTCAATCGGGCGTTTTATGATGTCGGGCGCATCCTCGGTGCCGACAACTGGTACCTGATCCGCAAAATCGCGATCCCCGCGTCGACCCCGCATGTGTTTGTCGGCCTGTTCATGGCCCTTTATTATTCGTTTGCCGTTCTTGTCGTCGCCGAGATGTTGGGCGCGAAATATGGCCTTGGCTGGTACATCCAGTTTCAGACGGCCTATTCCGGCTACGCCAATGTCTACGCCGCGCTGGTCATCATGGCGGTGCTGTGCGCCGGGATCATTCGGCTGCTATTCGTCGCGCGTGATCGCCTTCTGGGCTGGCAGGAGGGCTTTATATGATGGCCGGTCCGGCTCTCGCGGTCGCGCAGCCCGTTGCCGCGCCGGAGGTCAGCGTGGCTGTCGACATTCAGTCGGTCAGCCACCAGTTCAAACTGTCCGGCTCGACCCTTCCCGTACTCGATACCATCGATTTCAGCGTGGCAGCCGGGGACTTCGTGGCGCTGCTTGGGCCATCGGGATGCGGAAAGTCGACGCTGCTGCGTCTTGTCGCGGGCCTTGAGAAACCAACCAGTGGAAGCATTCTGGTCGATGGTCAGGTGATCACCCGGCCTGATCCATCGCGCATCCTCGTCTTTCAGGACCCCACGCTGTTTCCTTGGGCCACGGTCTGGAAGAACGTGGCCACCGGGCTTGAGGCGCGCGGTGTGCTGAAGCAAGAGCGCGCCCGCGTCGACAGCGCGCTTGCGCTCGTGGAATTGTCCGCGTTTGCGGATGCCTATCCTCATCAATTGTCCGGCGGCATGGCCCAGCGGGCGTCACTGGCGCGCGCGCTGGTCAATGACCCGGCGCTGCTATTGCTCGACGAACCGCTCGGAAAACTCGACTCGCTGACGCGGCTTACGCTGCAGGCCGAACTGGTCCGGCTGTGGCAGCGCAACGGCTTCACGGCCCTCCTCGTCACCCACGACGTTGAAGAGGCCTTGCTGCTTTCTTCTCGCATCATCGTCTTCAGCGACCGGCCTGCGCGGATCAAGGCCGAATTCCGCTTCGACAAGCCATATCCGCGTCATCGAGACGATCCGGATCTGATTGCCCTGAGACGAAGCATCCTCGGCACGCTCGGGCTTTCGACGTGAGGCGACTGTGATGCGCTGGACCGCCATTCTTCTTCCGATCGGCGTCTCGATTTTGCTTGTCGCTGTCGTCTGGTGGTGGCTGACCTACCGCGAAGTCATCCACTATGCATATCTGTCCGCCCGGGAAGCGAGTATCTGCCTGGTCGGACGATCCGATATTTGTGAACTTGCCCGTTCGCTTTGCAACGGTGCCCATCCCGTTACGTTCGCCAAATATTGGTGGGGAACCTTCTGGATCGGTTTCGTCTTTGCGTCGGCCAGCCTGACGATCGGTGACGGGCGACGAACTTGATGTTGCGCGCGAGAAGCGGACAACGCGCCATGGAACCTAAGAAAGATACGGCCCGACATTTTTTGGCCGGAGGCGTTTCTGTCATAAGAGGTGCATATGAGCGTTGCTTCAGCAGACAAGATCCTAAGTCACGCCGTGCTGCCGGCGTTTGAACGCTCCCCAAAGGCGCACCGCATCCGGTCCGACACGGAAGCGATAGACATTGCCAAAAGCCTTGCAGTCGAATTTGCCAAAGAAGCGGCAGAACGCGATCGCGTGCGGCGGCTGCCGGTGGTCGAACTCGACCGGTTCTCCGGCAGCGGATTGTGGGCGATCACGATTCCCAGGAAGTATGGCGGCGTTGGCGCTTCCTTCGTTACCGTTGCGGAAGTAATCAAGATCATTTCGGCAGCGGACCCTTCGCTTGGGCAATTGCCGCAAAATCATCTCGCCGCAGTCGACGCCATCCGTGTATCGGCGACGGAGGAGCAGCGGCGGCTATGGTTCGGACGGGTGCTAGAGGGTTATCGCCTTGGAAATGCGTTCTCCGAAGCCAAGAGTCGACATGTCGGTGCCTTCGAGACGCGCCTGACGCGGCAAGGCGATACCTACGTGGTCAACGGTGAGAAGTTCTACGCGACCGGCGCACTCCTGGCGCATTTTATCCATATCGGCGCGGTCGACGAAAATGACAAAGTCCACCTGGCGATCGCCCCCCGCGATGCTCCGGGTCTCACCGTCATCGACAATTGGTCTGGTTTTGGCCAGCGCACGACAGCCAGTGGCAATGTGCTGATCGACAACGTGCGGCTGGGTGCCGAAGCAATTATTCCGGCCTACCGCGGCGCAGAGAATCCATCCTCCAATGGCGCTGTGTCCCAGATTATCCAGGCGGCGGTCGATGCGGGCATTGCCCGTGGCGCGGTCGAGGAGACCCTGAGCTTCGTGCGAAATCATACCCGGCCCTGGATTGATAGCGGCCAGGAGCACGGTTATGAGGACGTCTTCACCCTCGCCCAGATCGGCGACCTGCAGATCAGGTTGCATGCGGCAGAGGCACTGCTCGAACGTGCCGGGCGCGCCGTCGATGCGATCCTTGAAAACCCGTCCAGAGATGCCGTTGCCGCGACTGCTATTGCCGTGGCGCAGGCGAAGGTATTGACCACCGAGATCGCTATTCTTGCGACCAACAAGCTGCATGAACTCGGCGGTACGCGCTCGACACTCGAGCAATATAATCTCCACCGCCACTGGCGGAATGCGCGCACTCACACCCTGCATGATCCGGTGCGCTGGAAATATTTTCATATCGGAAATTATGCGCTGAACGGGATACCGCCGCCGAGTCATGCCTGGAGCTGACCTCCTTCTATTCCGATTGCAAATCCGGCGTCCGCTTTGTGGAAGTCGCCGAGATAAAACATAGTGATGTTCGGCTCACGCTCCTTGAAGCGGCAGCTTGCCATCATAAAGTTGCGCGGCAATCAGCCAAGCCACATCCCGCAAGTGACGTGATGAGGAAGGCGACAGGTTGCCTGGGCGCTCTTTGAGCCGTGAACCAAGCCGGTGCAAGGCTTCTACAACTGGCGACCGGAGGAGTAAATATTTCTCCAATATTCAATTTTTACGCATAAAACTGCAAGTTGAATAGAATATTATTTCTATATAGTGTTGCCGTCGAGACTAGCTCATATGCCGGTTTTGGAAGAAAGTTTTGTAGATGACCGATATCGTTATCCCATCGCCAGACACAACGCGTCGCATCGATGCAATTGATCGGAAGATCCTGCGGGTGCTGCAGGAGGATGCGTCACTTTCAGTGGCCGAGATTGGCGAGCGCGTCGGCCTGTCATCGACCCCGTGCTGGAAGCGCATCCAAAGAATGGAAGGCGAGGGCATCATCACCGGGAAGGTTGCGCTGGTCGATCAGAACAGGATTGGCCTTGGGCTGTCGGTCTTCGTATCCATTGAAAGCGGCGACCATTCCGACGCATGGCTGAAGAGATTTGCTGTTGCCGTGAGCGCCATGCCAGAAGTCATGGAGTTCTATCGCATGGCTGGCGATGTGGATTACATGCTGCGTGTCGTCGTGGCGGACATGCGTAGCTATGACGTTTTCTACAAAAAGCTTATCGGCGCGGTCGCATTGAAGAATGTGACGTCGAGGTTCGCCATGGAAAAAATCAAATCCGTGACCGCGTTGCCCGTTCCGGCGTTGGAGGCCGCATAGTTCTGTCGGACACCGCGGCTGCAGCGCTAACCTCGGCCATGAGTCGCCAAGCGATAAAGGCCGCGTGCGCCTGCGTCGAGTGAAAAACCTAGAAGTCCGATGATCAGGACCATCGCCGTCAATTCCGAATACGCAAGACGATCGCGTGTATCGAGAATGAAATAGCCAAGCCCGGCCGACACGCCGAGCATTTCGCAAGGCACCAGAACGATCCACACGATGCCGATGGCCAACCGTGATCCGGTCAGGACGTGCGAGAGTATGCCTGGAAACACGATGTAGCGCAGCGTCTCCCATCGCGTTGCCGAGAGGCTTGCCGCCAGCCGGAGCCAGCTAGGCTGTAGACGCCTGACGCCTTCCGCGGTGCCGAGAAGGATCGGCCACACCGCCGCGAACGTCAGCAGAAAGTAGATAGGCCGGTCTCCCACGCCAAACACCATGACGGCCAGCGGCATCCAGGACGTCGGTGAAATCATCCGCAGAAACTGGAACGCCGGAGATGTCGCTGCGTTCAACAATCCGGAGCTGGCGACGGCGAGGCCGACCGGCACGCCGATCAAAAGCGCCGACCCAAGGCCGATCAGGACACGACGCAAGCTGACCAGAATATGGATCGGCAGGTCGGACTGTGTCGCAAGCTGAACCAGGCTTGCGAAGGCCTGCGTCGGCGAAAAGTGACGGACGAAGCTGCCAGGTGCTGCCAGCACATCGGTGCCGGTCCACCAGAGGATCAGCAACACGACGAGTCCGGTAACACCGATCAGCCTTCTCGCAACGGCGTAGGGCCAGGTGACGGAAGGCCCGGTCTCCGTGCTCAATCCCTGTCTGGGCTGGCTGCCGGCTAGGGGTGCCGCCGAGCGTTCGCCCGATGTCCAGCTGACGGTCATGCGACGATGACTTCCTGCCGCGCGAATTCGTCGGGCAGGCCGAACGCCTTCAGGCCGCCCGCTGCCAGGATGGCTTTCTTGACAAAGCTGTCATCGACCAATTCCCGCGCGGCGGAAGCCGGATCAAGATCGTTGAGGAACCCATGATCGCCCTCGATCAAGGTCGTCTTGAGGCGGCGCACCAGTTCTTCGGTATAGCTCGCGTAAGGGTAGGGCTGAAAGTCGATCCGCCGTTCGTGCCATGCCGCGTTGCGGATCGCCCCCGATCGCACATAACCGGTGTTGTCGGTTTCGGGCGGCGACAGCACCTTCTCCAATACGGCGGTGGAATGCGGCGTGTATCTGTTGGCGCTGTCCTTTGAAAGCAGGGCCGCGGTCTCGGCCCGGTTCTCGCGGGTCCAGAGCTGCGCCTTCACCATGGCGTTGACAACCTTCTGCGACCATTCGGGGCGTTGCTGCAGATCGCGCTCATGCATGAAGACGACGCAGCAGGCGTGGTCCTTCCAGACGTCACCGGTAAAGCGCAGGACCTTGCCGATGCCGAGCGTTTCCGCCGCCGCATTGAACGGCTCGGCGACGATGTAGCCCGCGATCTGGTTCGAGGCGAGCGCCGGCACCATGTCGGATGGCGCCATCACCACGAGCTGCACTTCGTTGGCGGCCGGCTGATTGTCGCGCTTGGCGACGGGGGTCAGGCCGTTTTCGCGAAACAGCGCCTGGACCACGACATTGTGGACCGAATACCAGAACGGGATCGCGACGATCTTGCCGCCGAGCTCTTTCACGCTGTTGATCTCGGGGCGGACGGTCAGCGCCGAGCCGCCGGTATGATTCCAGGCGACCACCTTTGCCGGCGCCTTGCTGCCGAAACGCGCCCACACCGTGATCGGTGATAGCAAATGAACAACGTTGACCTGACCCGAAATGAAGGCTTCCAAAAGTTGCGCCCAGCTTCGCAGCAACACCGGCTTTTCCACTTGCACGCCTTCAGCCTCGAAATAGCCCTTGCCGTGGGCGACCAGAAGCGGGGTTGCGTCGGTGATAGGCAGGTATCCGATGCGTACCGGAGCTTCCTTGTCTTCCGCGCGCGCCTCATAGGCGCGCAGCAGCGGCAATGCGCCGCCCGCCGTCAACAAAGCGGACAGCTTCATCAAATCACGGCGTGAGAAATTGTCTTCCAACGGCATCGATATCGTCCTGTTAGTTAATGGGTGCGCAT
>Ga0182030_10008279_pt1 | contig 21584 bp, 23 predicted proteins | sample 812S3MmetaG_FD_121299 | JGI IMG/M metagenome (GOLD analysis project Ga0182030, IMG submission 121299) | Permafrost microbial communities from Stordalen Mire, Sweden - 812S3M metaG (Illumina Assembly) | ecosystem: Environmental > Terrestrial > Soil > Wetlands > Permafrost | place: Sweden...
CGAATGGGCGTTCCTTCCCTACCTGAAGAACAAGTATCGCATCAACTTCAGCATCATCCCGCAGAATTTCTCGGTCGCAAACTTCATCGCGAACCCGAACTTCATCCAGCAGGGCTACTACATCGCCGAGCCCTACTTCATCGTGAAGGGCGGCGCGAAGTACCCCAGGTTCCTCTACGCCTGGGACGCGGGGTTCGACGCCTACACGGCGCTCGTTGCGAACCGCGCCTGGGCGCAGGCCAATGCGCCCACGGTCCGTGCGTTCATGGCGGCCTACATCCGGGGGTGGAAGGACTACATCGAGGGGGATCCGGCGCCCGCCAACGCGCTCATGAAGAAGGTCAACCCGGAGAACACCGACGAATTCCTGGCCTTCTCGAGGAAGATGATCGTTGACGAGAAGCTCGTCATCGGCCGGCATTCGGCGGATGACTCGCAGACGGGGCGCATCAGCCGCGACCGTTTCATCCTCCAGATCCGCCAGCTGGAGGAACTTGGCATCCTGCCCAGGGGCCGGCTTAATGCGGACCAGGTGATGACAACCGAGTATCTCCCGTGAAACGCGCGACCGGAATTGCCGCAGCCCTCGCCGCGCTCGCATTCGCGGGATGCGGCCAGCTCGATCTCACGCCCGAGGGCAATCCTTCCCGCGTCCTCGTGGGCTCGGTTGAGCTGGAAAACGGATCGGCACTGCCCGCCGACGCGACGATAACCGTGCGGGTCGTCGACAAATCGAACATGGGCATGCCACCTCAGGTGCTCGGCTCCAAGACAGTGACCAATCCCGGAGGCGACGCGCCCGTCAATTTCCGGGTCGAGTACTGGGCTGAGGACGAGGTCCTTCGCGAGGGCTTGAGCGTCGAGGTGCGCGTCGCCTACGGCGGGAAGATCCGGTATTACAACAGGAGCGGGTACTCCATCAATCTGGGCAACGCGGCCAACACCCACAGGATCACCGTCCAGCCGGCGAGCGAGTGAACATCTGGTGCAACGGCGAATTTGGAAGGGAGGCGATGAGGCTCCTTGGGGAGGGTGTCCGCCCCCACAGGCTTGTGCTGTCCGAAAGGCGGAACAGCTCGGTCCTCGCCACCGGGCGGAGAGACCCCGCGGTGGTGACGGCGGACATCGCCTTCGGGCAGCCTGATCCCGACGACTGCCTCGAGAGCAGGAGCCTGCGCTGGATCGAGGTGTCGAGCGCCGGGTACACGCGGTACGACAGCGAGAAGTTCCGCGAGAGCATGCGTTCGCGCGGCGCGGCGTTCACGAACGCCTCGCAGGTGTATGCGGATGCCTGCGCGGAGCATGCGCTGGCCATGATGCTCGCGCTCGGCAGACAGCTGCTCTCTTCCTACCTTGGACAGCTTGGGGACCGCCCGTGGCCCTATGACGAGACGCGCGACAGGTCGCGACTGCTGACCGGGACGACGGTTGTGCTGCTTGGATTCGGCTCGATCGGCAGGAGGCTGGCGGCGCTGCTGGCCCCCTTCGGGGGGCGGATCTATGCCGTCAGGCGCCAGATCCGCAGCGAACCGGGGGTCCATGTGATTCCGGAGGCGGACCTGACAAGGGTCCTTGCCGAGGCCGACCATGTCGTGGATGTGCTGCCCGAGAGCGACTCCACGCGAAATTACGTCAACGCCCGCCGGATCGGCTGCTTCAAGCCCGGCGCTTGGTTCTACAACCTCGGCCGCGGCGCCACGGTCGACCAGGACGCGCTCATCGAGGGGCTCAAGTCCGGAAGGGTCGGCGCGGCGTATCTGGACGCCACCGCGCCGGAGCCGCTGCCGCCCAGCCATCCCCTCTGGTCTGCGCCAAACTGCTTCATCACGCCCCACACGGCCGGCGGGCGCACAAATGGCAACTTGGCACTCGTGCGCCACTTCCTCGCCAACCTCGCCGCGTTCGAGAAGGGCCTGCCCATGACGGACCGGATCCTGTGACGTTCCCGTTGCGGCGCCCCTGCTGAACCATTGGGGTTGTATTTTGGCGGCGGACACGGAATAAACCCGCGGGTAGCGACTCATATCCCCCAACCACGGCGGACGGCACGGTGCCGACCCTCGGCGGCCCTTAGGAAACCCAAAAAGATTAACCTGTTATGAACAAATCGACACGTTTCATCGTCACCGCCGCGGCTCTGGCCGGGCTCTATGCCGGATCAATGGCCACGCGCGCCTATGCCGATACAACGGCCGGAAGCGGCGACCAATCCAACAACAACGCGGGCAAGCATGACTGCAAGGGCCAGAACTCCTGCAAGGGCACGGGTGGCTGCAAGGCGGGCGACAACGGCTGCAAGGGCCAGAACTCCTGCAAGGGCAAGGGCGGCTGCAACACGAACGCCCCGGCGGATCAGCCTTCGCCGGCACCCGGGAAGACAGCGAGCGCCTGAAGTTTTCCCTCTCGTGAGCGCGGCTGGCCCGGCGCCGGCCGCGCTTTTTCATCATGCCAGCCAACCGATTCAACGGACATTCGGATTACGGCATCGGCATAGGCCTGCGGGTCCCGCACTACGCGCACATTCTCTCGAAAAAGCCGGTCGTCGACTGGTTTGAGATCATCTCCGAGAACTTCATGGTGGAGGGCGGCAGGCCGCTGGAGCTCCTCGACAGGATCCTCGAGCAGTACCGGGTGGTGCAGCACGGCGTCTCGATGTATTTCGGCTCGGCGGACAGGCCAGACCGGGCGCACCTGAAGAGGCTGAAGGGCCTGGTGAGGCGGACCGGGACGCCCTGGCTGTCCGACCACCTTTGCTGGGGAAGCGTGGACGGCACGTACACGCACGACCTCCTGCCGATGCCCTACACGTTCGCGGCCGCCCGCCGCACGGCGGAGAAGATCCGGCAGGTCCGCGACTATCTCGAGGTCCCCATCTGCGTCGAGAATGTCAGCAGCTACGCCGAGTTCCACGCGTCGGAGATGACGGAATGGGAGTTCCTGGCCGAGGTCGTCGAGCTCGCCGACTGCGGAATCCTCCTCGACGTGAACAACATCTACGTCTCGTCGAAGAACCACGGCTTCAACCCGTACGACTACGTGGACAACCTCCCGCACCACCGCGTGGGCCAGATGCACGTCGCGGGGCACACCAGGTTCGAGAAGTACATCCTCGACACGCACGACCACCCGGTGCTCGACCCGGTCTGGAGGCTCTACGCCCGCGCGACCCGCCTGTGCGGAGTCACGGCCACCCTCCTTGAGTGGGACGACAAGATCCCCTCGTTCGACGAGGTCCACGGCGAGGCGCTCAAGGCCAACGACTTCATCGATGGCGCGAAAAGGGCCGCGGTGTGAAGCGGCCGCCAAAGCACGCGCCGTCGCGCATCGCGTCCACCGCGCAGCTGCGCGCATTCCAGCGGATGATGGCCTCCGCCATCGTGCGTCCGCTCACCGCGGACGACGGCCTCCAGCCGAAATGGATCGACGGCCGGCCGATGGACAGGGTGGCCGCGGAGTTCATAAAGCCCAACGACAGGCTGACGTCCTTCGAGCGGCTCCAGCTTTACAACAGGATGTACTGGTTCCGGCTCTTCGACGCGATTCGCGACGACTGCCCGGGCCTCCTGGCGGCCCTCGGCGAGCGCGCTTTCAGGCGCCTGGCCCAGGAATACCTTACGCGCTGCCCCTCGCGCTCGTTCACGCTGCGCAACCTGTGCTCGCGGCTCGAGCGCTTCATCCGCGAGAGGCCGGCGCTGACCGCCCCGAGGACGGCTCTGGCCCTCGAGATCGCTCGGTTCGAATGGGCGCAGACGATCGCATTCGACGGCGAGTCGCGTCCGGTGGCCACGGTGGAGCACATCGCGCGCACGCCGCCCGGCCGACTCCGGCTCGGCCTGCAGCCCTACATCACCCTCCTCGCTCTGAAGCACCCGATCGACGCGTACGTGATACGGGTGAAGCGCCGCGACGCGCTGCGCTCCGAGGCGAGCAACACCCCCGATGCGGCCGCCAGGGTCCACAGGGCCTTCCGCCGGACCCCGTTGCCCAGGCCCTCCCCCACGTTTGTCGCCGTCCACCGGCACAACAACCGGCTCTTCTACAAGCGCCTCGATCCGGCGGCCTTCAGGATACTCGGGGCGCTGGCCGGGGGTCTCCCGCTTTCGCGGGCGATCGCCGCCGGCGGCCCGGGGGTGAGGCCGCGGCAGGCGAGGGCCTGGTTCAAGTCCTGGATGGCCCTCGGCTGGTTTTGCGCCCGCGGGAATAAACGGCGCCGTAACGCTTCTTGACTATGTGCCCGGGCCGCGGTCCGGAATGCCCCCTGACCATGTTCTCAAAGCTCCACACCCTCCTCGCGACGATCGGCAGGTTTTTCCAGCCCGTCCTCCTGCTCATCATCCGGCTCTACTGGGGCTCGCAGTTCATGCAGACCGGATGGGGCAAGCTTCACAACCTGGCGAGGACGACCGCATTCTTCTCCAGCCTCGGCATTCCGGCGCCCAAGCTGAACGCCATCCTGGCGTCCTGCACCGAGTGCTCGTGCGGGACGCTCCTCGTCCTGGGGCTTTTCACGCGCTTCGCCTCGCCCGCGCTGATGGCGGTCATGTGCGTGGCCTATGCGACGGCGGACGCGGACGCGGTCAGGGCGATCTTCTCGAATCCCGACAAGTTCCTTGGGGCGGACCCGTTCCTCTTCCTGTTCGCGGCCACGATCGTGTTCGCCTTCGGTCCCGGGCTCCTGTCGATCGACGCGCTCCTCTGGAAAGACAGGAAGGCCTGATCCCTCAACCCTTCGGGCTGCAGAGGTCCTCGTAGGCGTACGCCATCGCCCCGATCATCAGGGGAACCGCCACAAAGACTCCGACGCCGAGCGCGGCCAGGCCGAGCAGGAAAAACGGGATGCCCAGGAGAATGAGCCCGAGCATGCGCCACCACTGCGGGGTGATCACGCGGCGGCTGGTCTCCATCGCCTCCCAGAACCCCAGGCGCCTGTCGGTCGCCAGCATGTAGGTGAAGGCGTACGCCACAGCCAGGTAGATTCCGGGTATCACCAGGCAGACCAGCCCCACGAACACGAAAATCGTCACCAGCAGGCCCGCAATGATCAGCACGACGCACGCCCTCGTGAAGCCCGCGAAGGCGTCGGCGACGGAAGCCGGCTGGCCGCGGATCTTGAGCAGGAAATAATAGTACCAGCCGCCGGACAGGATGCCGCCGAGAAGGGGGCTCATGAAGAAGAGGCCCATGTACTGGGTCGCCCCGATCGCGGCCACGATCACCATCATGAGAAAGTTCACGCCGACGAGCGGCCAGAAGTTGGCCTTCAGGAGCGCCCAGCTGCGCTCGTAGCAGCTGATGACCTGCAGCTGCGGCGCCCGTCCTGCAAGCGCGGCCGGCGAGACGGGCGGGGCGTCCGCGCCCGGCCCGGTGATCTCGCTGAAATCCGCGATGCGCCTCCATTCGTCCGATCCCGCCGCCTTGACCTTCGTCTCCATGTTGGCCCTGCCCGCCGCGATCCATGAGCGCACCTGTTCGGCCGTCACCGGCCCGTACTCCTTGCCGTCGCCGCCGATGATCGTGTACATGCGCCCATCCCATCAGGGCGGGAAAGACGCGTCAACTGCGGCCGGCCGCGGTCACGGCCCGGGCGCCAGCCCCGCGGCGCGCGCGACGGCATGGCGGGCGAGCACGCAGTCGTAGCGGGCCTGCAGGCGGCTCAGTTCGGCCGCCCGGTGGGCACTCTGGGCGTCCAGGAGCTCGAAGTTCGTTATGACGCCGTTCTCATAGCGCGTCTGCGCCAGGTCCAGCGCCTCCTTTGCCCGGGCGACGAGCGTGTCGGCGCTGGCGAGCCTCGCCCTCGCCGCGTTCAGGTCCGAATATGCGTTTGCCACGTCCGTCGTGATGGTCTCGTCGAGCTCGCGCTCGCGGGCCTGCGCGGACCGGACGCCGGCGCCCGCCTCCATCCGGTCTCCCGTCACGCGCCGTCCCGTGAAGATGGGCACCTGGAGCGTCAGGCCCGCGGCCACGTATCCCTTGTTGTCGTAGAGGCTGGGCACGACCCCGTCCTCGACGCCGCCGGTCACCTGCGCGGCGAGCGTTGGCCGGTTTCCCCTGGTGGCTGCGTCGAGCCTCAGGCGCGCGGTCTGCTCGTCGTCCCGGGCGAGCCTCATCTCGGGCCTGTTCAGGAGTCCGTCCGAAATCGCGGCCGCCTCGGGAACCGCCGGCGCCCCGGCGTCAAAGTCCCCTGTGAGCTCGAGGGGCGAGCCGAGCCCGCGGCCCAGGAGCTGGCGCAGCCCGTTCTCCTCTTTCTCGAGGGAGGCTGCGGTGTCGGTGAGGTGGTTTCTCGCGTCGGCCAGGCGGACCTGGGTCGTCAGGACGTCGAATTTGGTCGCGCTTCCCGCCCCGAACTTCCTCTCCGCGATTCGCAGGGCCTCCTCCAGGGCGCCGATCTCCTCCCTGGCGACGTCGACGGAGTTGCGAAGGAGGATGACGGAGTAGAAGGACTGGATCGCCTGGTAGCCGAGCTGGTGCTGCGTCTCCTCGAGCGCGTCCTGGGCCGTGATCTGGCCGGAGCGCGCCATGTCCACGAGCCTGTCGGTGCGGCCGAAGTCTGTGAGCAGCTGCCTTGCGGTGACGCTCACCCCGTACGAGTTCTGGATGCTCTCATAGATCGCCCCGGCGGGCAGGCCCGGAATCGCGAAGGCCACGTAGGGGCGCAGAGAGGTGTAGGCGTAGCCCGCGTCGCCGCTCACCTGGGGCAGCCGGCCGGCGTTGGACTGCATGGTGCGCGCTCGCGCGGCGTCGATCGCGTCGCGCGCCGCGTCGATCGACGGATAGCTCGCCAGCACCGCGTCGATGGTCTGGGCAAGGTTGAGGGGGCCGGCCGGGAGTTCCTCCGCAAAGGCGGACACGGAGAGTGCGGCTGCGGCCAGTAGGGAGGCGGCGATGTATTTCATGGCGATTTCTGTAACCTGTCCGGGACTAGTGCGATTCCGCGGCGGCCTCCGCCGACGATCTTGGAAGCCTGCGCGGGCGGCCTGCGAGAAGGATTATCGGAACGCATGCCAGCAATATGAATTCGACCAGGTGATAAGCGTCGAGATAACTGAGCAGGCTGGCCTGCCTGTCGATGGTCGCGTTGAGAATCCCAAGCGCGCGGCGGGGCGCCTCCCAGGACGTCGAGCCCCTCGCGATCATCGCCCTGGTGAGCTGGCTCAGCCTGGCATCGGTGGCGGGATCCCCCACGGCCAGCCGGCTGACCAGGCTAAGCCGGTGCCACGCGGACCGGTGGTCCAGGAATGTGTTGATGGCCGCAATTCCGAACGAGCCGCCGAGCTGGCGCATCATGTTGTTGAGCGCGACGCCCTGGGGAAGGTCGTGCGCATTGAGGCCGGAGACCGCGAGCTGCGTCAGCGGTATGGTCACGAGGCTCAGCCCCACGGCGCGCAGTATTATGGGCCAGAAGAAGTCCCCGGCCACGGCGTCCAGGTTGAGCCGCGAGAGCTGGAAGGCGAAGAACGACGTGATCGTGAATCCGGCGATCACCATGTACTGCGGGGGGAGCCCCCTCACAAGCAGCTGCCCCATCACGGGCAGGAAGATCACGGCGACGAAGGCGCCGGGAAGGAAGAGCATTCCGGTCTCCATGGCCGTGAAGCCGAGCAGCTGCTGCGTGAACACCGGCACGATGAAGACCGTCGCGAAGAGGGCGAATCCCAGGACGAATGTCAGGCCGGCGGCTATGGCCAGCCTGCGGCTCCTCAGGACCCGCAGGTCGACGACCGGGTGGTCCGCGACGAGCTCCCTCACGATGAATGAGACGAGGGACGCCGCGGCGACGAAGGTCAGGACCACGATGTACCTCTTCGAGAACCAGTCCTCGGTCTCGCCGCGCTCAAGGACGGTCTGGAGCGCGCCGAGCCCGGCGACAAGGAGGCCGATCCCGATCCAGTCGATCGTCTCGGCGCTGCGCGCGTGCTCGGGCTCCTTGACGTAGAGCCAGGAGAGGGTCGCTGCGGCAAGCCCGATGGGAAGGTTGATGTAGAAGATCCACCTCCACGAGTAGCTGTCGATGATCCACCCGCCGAGGGTGGGCCCGACCGTCGGCCCCACGAAGAGGCCGATCGAGAAGAGGGCGGCGGCGAATCCGCGCTCGGCGACCGAGTACGTCTCGAAGAGAATCGACTGGGACGTGGACAGGAGCGCTCCGCCGCCGATCCCCTGGATGAACCTGCAGGCCACGAGCTCCCAGATGCTGTGCGCGTTGCCGCACGCGACCGAGGCGGCGGTGAAGAGCAGTATCGAGCCGATGTAGTAGTTGCGCCGGCCGAACCGCGCGGCGAGAAAACTCGTCATCGGGATTATGATCACGTTGGCGATGGCATAGGCGGTGATGACCCAGGCGACGTCCTCGATCGTGGCCCCAAGGTTGCCGCTCATGTCGCTCAGCGCCACGTTGACGATGGACGTGTCGATCAGCTCGATGATTGCCGCGGCAATCACGGTGATCGTGATGATCAGCTTTTTGTATCCGTGCTCGGCCATGGCTCTCGCCGGGGCGGCCTTCCGTCAATCGCGGACGCTTACGACGGCGTCCACGCTCATTCCGGGGCGAAGAGGATGATCGGGGCTGGGCGCCTCCGTCAGCACTATCTTCACGGGCACGCGCTGGGTAACCTTGACGAAATTGCCGGTGGAATTGTCGGGCGGCAGGAGCGCAAAGCGGGCGCCCGTCGCCCCGGATATCGACTCGATCTTTCCATGAAAGGCGACGCCCGGGTAGCTGTCGGCCTCAAACTCGACATCCTGGCCGGACTCCATGTGCGTGAGCTGGGTTTCCTTGAAGTTTGCGACGACCCAGACATCCGTCTCGGAGGCGATCGAAAGCAGGGTCTGCCCCGCCTGGACGAGCTGGCCCGGCTCGACGTTTTTGCGGGACACGATCCCGGCGATCGGCGCCGTGATGGCGGCGTACGAGCGCTGGAGCTTCGCGAAATCGAGGTCGGAGGCCTTTTCGGCCACGACGGTCCGTGCGGCTGCGACACGCGCGTCCGCCACGGAGATCTGAAGCTTCGCCGTCTCGGCCGTGCTCCTGGCCGAGTCGAGCTGGGCCGCGGTCGTGTCCGCCTGGGCCTGGGTGTCGGTCAGCTGGCTGTCCGTGATGGCGCCCGTCCTGAAAAGCCTCGTGTCCCGCTCGAGGTCGTGCGCCGCCTTCTTCTGCAGGACCATCGCGGTCTCGACATTGGCCGCGGCCGTGGCGGCGGCTGCCCGGGCGCTTGCGAGCGAGGCCTCGCTTATCGCGCGGTCGGCGGCGGCGCCCTTCAGCGCGGCCTCTGCCTCCGCCACCTTCAGGTCGAGCTCATCGGGATCGATCTCAACGAGGGCCTGGCCGGCCTTGACGCTCTCGTTGTCGTTGACGAGCACGCGCGCGACATAGCCCGGCACCCTCGGCAGAACAGGGCTGATGTGCCCTTCCACCTGGGCATCGTCCGTCTCCTCATGCGCCGCGTTGAACCGAAGGCGGCTGATTCCGTAGGCGAGCCCCGCGGCAAGGGCCAGTATCGCAACCGCTCCGAAGGCGAGTTGGCGCGGTGAAATCCTCGATGCGGTCTTTGGAGCCTCTTCGGGCACGGCAACGGCTTCGGAAAGGTCTTTGGGCATGGATAAAGAGATGATTAGGCACCTAATCATCTGGAATTGCAAGTCCACGAATCAATTAATTTCCGGCCTCTTACCATGGCCCGGTCCCAAACGGGCCGGAATCAGGTCATATCGAACCTATTGATTGGCAGTTCAATCCAATCTCCGGGGGCCAGGCCGCCGAGGTCGAGGTCGCCGAACCGGATGCGGTGCAGTTCCACAACCGTGCATCCCTGGCTGGCGATCATCCGCCTCACCTGGTGATACCGCCCCTCCGTGAGCGTCATTTCGGCCTCAAGGGCGGCGATCCGGCGCAGAACAGCGGGTGCGCACGGCTTTTCCTCTCCGGGAAGGCTGCAGCGGCCGCCCGAGAAGATGTCCTCCGTCCCGGGCGGGAGTTCGCGGTCGAGCGTGAAGCGGTAAACCTTGGGCACCTTGTGCTTCGGTGAGGTCAGTTTGTGCACGAGGGAGCTGCGGTCGGTCAGGAGCAGGAGGCCCGTGGTCTCCCTGTCCAGGCGGCCCACGGTGGCAATGGGCGGGTTGCGGCGCTGCCACCGGTCGGGAAGCAGGGCGAACACGCTCGGACCCTCGGCGGGATTGCGCGAGCACACCCGGCCAGCCGGCTTGTTGAGCAGTATCAAGAGCTCGCCGGGGTGGTCGGGCGCTTCGCCGTCGATCCTGACATCCCCCGGCTCGACCCGCATCCCGGGATCCTCCGGCTGAACGCCCCGGACCGACACGCGCCCGGCCTCGATCCACCCGCGGGCGTCGCGCCGGGAGCAATAGCCGAGGCTGGCAAGAAGGTGGTCGAGGCGGCGCATTGAGGTGGGATTGGGGCACTTTCGGCCCACTTTTTCAACACGCCCTCAGCAGGAAAATCGGCGTTCGGCCCAAGAATAGGCTCGGCAACACGACCGCGTTTTGGGATGTCTAACCCTCGCGACAAATTATGGCAGTCTGGGAATACAAGGTGATCTCAAGCGGAAAGGGGGGCTTCGCCACCCCTGCGCTGCTCGAATCCTTCCTCAACCAACTCGGCACGGACGAGTGGGAGATCGTTGAATTTCGCGGGCAGCCCGACAACCCCCTGGCTTTCTCGGGCCTTGCCAGGCGGCCCACCCAGCGCGACTGGACCCTTGAGGACGCCGCCGCCGCGGCGGCGCGCGTCGAGGCCGACAAGCTTCGCGTCGAATTTGAGGCGAAGTTCCGGAGCGCGAGCGCCGAGTCCGGGGCCGCTCCGGCCGAGGCGCCGGCAAAGGAGGAGGGGCGCGAGGAGGACGGCCTGAGGCGGCTACGGGACACCGAGCGCGACTCGGATCCGGACGCCCCCGAAACGGATGCGGCCGAGGACGAATGGGACAAGCTCGGGGCCGAGGATGAGCTGCCGACGTTCTTCGAGGCCATGCGCCCCCATCTGCGCAGGAACCAGCGCGGGCCTGGGTTTTCGGTCGGGGTCGACTACCTCGCCAAGAAATGGGACATTTCGGAAACAGAAGTCATCGGCGCGCTCAAGGAATGCGGCCTGGAGATCCCCGAGGATGAGGATGCCAAGGTCACCTACGTCGAATACGACGGCGACCTCTTCTGGGTGAACGTCAACAGGCGAGGGGAGCTTTGGGTCAACACGAAGGAGAAGAGCCGCCCCGTGTTCAGGACCGTCCAGGCCGCCCGGGTCGAGCCCGAGGAGGGCGCCAGGGGCGCGCAGGAGCCGGGGCGAAAGGGGGAGCGGGAGCCAGGCCGGGAAGAGGCCGCCCCGGGCCAGGATTCCTCCGGTCCCGCCGCGGCGCTTCCATCCGGGCCGGCCCTGCTCGAGAGGATCCGGCCGCTCATGCGCAAGAATCGACGCGAGCCGGGCGGTTCTGGCAGCGTCAGCTTTCTCTCTCGCGCGCTCAAATGCGGCGAGGCGGCGCTCGTGGAGGCGTTCACCGCCCTGGGGCTGAGCGCCGTCGCGGCGCCCGGCGATCCGCCGGTGTTTGCCGAGATCGGCGCCGAATCCTGGTGGCTCAACAAGGACAGCCGCGGGGGCATCTGGATCAACGCCCGCGAGAAGCGCGGCGAGGAGCCGGCGGCGTCGCAGCCGGCCGGGGCCGAGCCCGCAGCCCCGGCGCCCGGCAACGTGTTTGCGGCGGTCCGCCTCCTTCTCAAGGAGACGAAGACGGGAGCCGTCGCCGCGCCGGTCGGGCGCCTTGCCGGAGAACTTGGCAAGACCGTCGACGAGCTGATCGGCGCGCTCACATCGTCGGGCCTGCGGGTGCCCGAGAAGGCCCGCGAGAAGCCGGTGTTTGCGGAGCACGCCGGCGAGATCTTCTGGCTCAACCTCAACGGGAAGGGCGAGCTCTGGCTCAACGCCAAGGTGTCGAAGTATTCCGGGGGGGACAGCCACAGGAACCGCCGCCCGCGCCCGAAGAAGAAGGAGCCGGAGAGCGGCGAGGCCCCGTCGGAGTCGCCGCCATCGGCCGTGTCCGAGGCTCCGCCGGCCGCCTGAGTTCGGGACGCGCCGGGCGAATCCTCAGGCCCGGTTCCGGCGCCGGTCGACGACCGCGCCGGCCAGCTGGGTGATCAGGGGGGCCGTCGCCTCCCACGAGAGGCATGCATCGGTGACGCTCCGGCCGCGCACCAGCGGGACGCTCCGGTATTCCTGCGATCCCCCCACGAGGTTGCTCTCTATCATGATCGCCGCGACAGCACGCTCTCCGGCCGCGATCCGCGCCGCCAGATCGCCGGCCACAGCCGACTGGCGCTCGGCGTCCTTTCCGCTGTTCGCATGGCTGCAGTCGACCATGAGGTGGGGCGGAAGCCCGCTGGCCGAGAGAAGGTCGATGGCCACGCGGACATCCCTGTCGGAATGGTTGGGGCCCCGCGAGCCGCCCCGGAGCACGATGTGCGTGTCCTCGTTCCCAGAGGTCTGCATGCTTGCGGGCGTCCCGTCCCGCGCCAGCGACGGGAACCAGTGGGGGTGGCGCGCGGAGAGCACCGCCTCGACCGCCACCCTGACGTCCCCGTCGGTCCTGTTCTTGAAGCCGACCGGCATGGAAAGGCCCGAGGCCAGCTCCCTGTGCACCTGGCTCTCGACCGTGCGTGCGCCGATCGCGCCCCAGCTGACGAGATCCGCGAAATACTGGCCGAGCGTCGTGTCGAGAAACTCGGTCGCGATCGGAAGGCCGGCGGCCGTGATGTCGACCATGAGCTTCCTGGCGATCCGCAGGCCCTTCTCGATGTGAAAGGTCCCGTCCAGGTCCGGGTCGTTGATCAGACCCTTCCATCCGACAACCGTCCTCGGCTTCTCGAAATAGACCCGCATGGCGACCAGCAGCTCGCCCGCGTGCCGGCGCGCCGCCCCGCCCAGGAGGGCGGCGTACTCGATTGCGGCTTCCGGATCGTGGATCGAGCAGGGGCCGATGACCAGGAGCAGGCGGTCGTCGGCCCCCGACATGATCGCGGCGATTTCCCGCCGCGACCGCGCGATCAGCGCCGAGGCCGAGGCGTCCAGGGGGAACTCCCTCTCGACGGCGTCCGGAGCCGGCAGCGGCTTGGTCGCGCGGATGCGCAGGTCGGAAGTGGGCTGATGCATGCCGGACTCTCCTGCACGGGGCCGCCCCGCTCAGGAGTCGATGAGGGAGCGGGCGCTGGCAACCGCCGGATGGGAGCTCAGGAGGACCTCGGCCAGGCTCGGAGCGAGCCCGAGCGCCTTGGCGCGCGAGCGCAGCGAAATCCAGGCGAGCGACGAGGCCGGCGGACTGAACGCGTGCGGGGCGAAAGCGTCAAATACGGGCGGAAGCGCCGGCAGCTGCTCCCTGGGAAGGAAACCCTTCTCGACGAAGAAGAGGCCCAGGAGAACCCCCAGCACATCGAGCCAGGCTCCCGGCGACGGCGGCGGAGCGTAGGGTATGCCCTGTCCCGCGGGGTAGGGCGCCCACTCCATGAATGCGCGGATGTACTCGTGCAGCCTCGCGAGCTCGGCGTCCGCCGTCGCCGCGGTCCAGCGAACCGCGAATTGCTTCCGTTCGCGCAGCTTCCTCACCTCCCAGACACGAAGGAGCAACACAAGCTCCCCGGCCTCCCGGCGGAGCGAGCCCGTGAAGATGTAGTCGAGCCCTTCGGTGGTCGTGTCGACGAGCTTGCGCAGGGTGTCCGGGGTCCATTCCTCGGCGATGATCATCGGTCGGCGGACTCCGTCGGGGCCGTGCCAGCAGGCCAGCGCGGCGATGGACGAGTAGGCCGGCGAAAAATAGAATGTCTCGGCTAACCAGAGGGGGATCGCGCGCGAGAGCCGTCCAAGCTCGTCCTCGGGCTCCCTTATCGCCGCCCCGATGTCGGGATATGCGCCGGGCAGGGCAAGCTGGGCGAATGCGACGCGGCGCAGCTTCCCCTCCTTCTTCGGGAGAATCCCATCGAACGCCTCGAGGCCGTAGGACCACACGGGCCTGCTCAGGGTGACCAGGGCCACGCCCTGGGCCTGGGGCGCGCCGCCGGCCCCCTGCGCCGCGGAGGCGCTGGCGTCCGGCATCCCGGGCAGGTCGCCGCGGTTGATCAGCTCGGCGACGGCGTTTGAGAAGCCGTTGAGGCGCTCCTCAAGCTCCGGCCGGTTGAGGGAAAAGAGGATGTCGAGGACGTGCTGCGCCGCCTCGGCGTCGCGGACGGCGAGGTAGGCCTGGATCAGGTTGATCCCGGTCGCGGGCCCATGGCGCTGCGCATCATAGCGCGGGGCGATGAGCTCGATGATCTGGGGGATGTGGCCCGTGGCGCCCAGATCGCCGGAAATCGTCACGAGCACGTCGGCCCGCTCCCCCGCGACCGCGAGCACCTCCTCATAAACGACCATGGCGCCCGCGAGATCCTTGGCATCGAGCTTCTCCCGTGCGCCAAGCAGGCGGGGAGCCACGCCCGAGACCGACGGGTCGAGCGCGGGCGCGGCTGCCGCCGCGCTCCCGGTTCCGGGAGCGGCGGATTTGCCGGCGAATCGGTCAAAAAAGCCCATGCCCGGAGCAAAGCGGCCCGGGCGCGCATGGCGAACAGAATTGCAGCCCCCGACATGCCCGGGCCCCCCAGCGCGCCCGGCCTGCCAGGCAATTCCCGTTTGACGCGCATTTTGCACGGCTGTTACCTAACCCCTTCCGCCGATGAACCGGGTCCACATAAAGACCTACGGGTGCCAGATGAACGAACGCGATAGCGAGGCGGTCGCGGCGATGCTGCGCGCCCGGGGCTACCGGATCGTCGCAAGCGAGGACGAGTGCGACGTGCTCCTCCTGAACACGTGCAGCGTCCGCGACGCCGCCGAGCAGAAGGCGATCGGCAAGGCGGGGTATTCCCTTTCCAGGAAGGGGCGCAATCCCGGCTTCGTCCTGGGCATCCTCGGCTGCATGGCGCAGAACCGGGGCGCGGGCCTCCTCGACCGCCTGCCCGACTTGGACCTCATCGTCGGCACCCAGAAATTCCACAGGGTGCCCGATTACCTCGACGGCATCCGCGCGGCCCGTGAGGCGGGCGTTCCCCTCGGCCAGGCGATTGTCGACACCGCCGAGGAGGCCGGTTCGCAGAACACGATCCGCGACCACATGGACGGGCCGGAGGGCCGGGTCTGCGCGTTTGTCTCGATCCAGCAGGGTTGCGACATGGACTGCGCGTTCTGCATCGTCCCGGCGACGCGGGGCGACGAGCGGTCGCGCCCGATGGACGACATCGTGCGGGAATGCGAGGAGCTCGCCGAAAGGGGCGCCCGCGAAGTCACGCTTCTCGGGCAGATCGTGACCAGTTACGGGAGGCGCGACTACGCCCACAGCGGCGGCGCTTCGCCGTTCGTGCAGCTGCTCGGGCGCGTCCACGCGGTCCCCGGCATCGAGCGCATCCGGTTCACCTCGCCGCACCCGCGCGGGTTCAGGCAGGACCTGGCGGACGCTTTCGCCGGGCTTCCGAAGCTGGGAGAGCACGTGCACCTGCCGGTCCAGTCGGGCAGCAACAGGATCCTGCGCGCGATGAAGCGGCCCTACACCCGCGAGCGCTACCTGGAGATCGTGGACATGCTGCGCTCGGCGCAGCCGGCCATGGCCTTCTCGACCGACATCATCGTCGGGTTCCCGGGCGAGACGGATGCGGACTTCGAGGAGACGCGGGCGCTCTGCGAGGCGGTCGACTACGACATGGCCTATGTCTTCAAGTACTCGGTGCGGTCCGGCACGCCCGCAGCCGCAATGCCGGGACAGGTGCCCGATTCAGTCCGTGAGGAGCGAAACCAGGCCCTTCTCGAGGTCCTCCGCGCCGGCTCGCTTCGGCGGAGCCAGTCCCTCATCGGCACGGTGCAAGAGGTCCTCGTCGAGGGTCCCGATCGGACGGGCCTCCGCTTCACCGGCAGGACGCGGGGCAACCGCACCGCCGTCTTCGACGCCTCCCCCGGCCTGGTGGGCCGGCTCGTCCCGGTCGAGATCGCGAGGGCGAGCGTGAGCACGCTCTACGGAAACGCCGTCTCCGAGGACGCCGGCTTGCAGGCGGCGCACGGCCCCGCGTCGCTCTGATCGGCCAACGCCCATGTCGCTCTTTGCCGCCACCTTCATACCCGGGCTGATTCTCGTCCTGCTGGGGCTGCCGCTGCTCGTCGACCATTCGGGCGCAAAGGCGGCGATCCAGGCGTTTCCGAGGTCGACCTCGGCCGGCAACGTCGTCTTCACCGCCGCCGCAGGGTGGTTCCTCTACAACATCTGGCACCTGTCGAACGCGGACTTCGGCGAGTACCGGACCCTCCTGTTCATCGGATTCGGCGGGATCGCCGTCCTGGCCTTCAGGTGTGTGCCGGACTTTCTCGGCGTGCGCGGCGCGTGCGGGATCGTCCTTATCGGCGCGGCGCCTCTCCTCAACGCGGCCTACATGGAGTATGAGCACCCCCAGCGCCTCTACATGGTCGGGCTCGTCTACGTCGCAATTGTCCTGGCGATCTGGCTCGGGGCGCAGCCGTGGAGGCTGCGCGACTTCCTTCAGTGGCTCTTTGCGCGGGCTGCTCGCTCCCGGGGCCTGGGCGGATTGCTCGTGGCCTACGGCATCCTTCTCTTCGTGGTTGCGTTCACCCTAAGATGAGCGGAAAGGCCGCCCGAGAGGCCCGCGAGAGGGACGCCGTCCTGCTGGTCCTTGCGGGACCGGCGGGATCGGGGAAGAGCACGTTGTGCGACAGGCTTGTCGCGTCGGACAAGGGCTTTGCCCGGGTCGTGACCAGCACGACCCGGGCCCCCCGCGAGGGCGAATTGGACGGGGTGCACTATCACTTCTTCACGCCCGAGGAATTCGACGCCAGGCTGGCAAAGGGGGAATTCCTTGAATGGGCCTGGGTGCACGGCGACCGCCGCTACGGCACCCTTGCCGCCAGCGTCCTCGGGCCGCTTCTGCTCGGGAAGAGCCTCGTGATAAGCATGGATGTCCAGGGCGTCGAAAGCCTCCGCACGATCGGCGCGAAGAATCCCTTCCTGAGAAGGGTCATGACGACCGTCTTCATCGTGGTCGACCACGAGCGGCTCCTCGCGCGAATGAGGGAAAGGGGCAAGGACGACGAGGCCGAGATCGCGCGGCGCATGGCCACCGCCGAGGCTGAGCTCCGCGAGGCGCCTAAATTCGACTTTGCCATTGAGAGCAGGACCCGCGACGAGGACTTTGCGGCGCTGCTCTCGATCCTTGAGAAGGTCGGGGCCAGGCGTGCGGACGCCTAGCCCCCGATGTAGCTCATCTCGACCTTCTCCCGGCCCCCCCCGCTCGCGAGAAAGGCGGCCCTTTCGTCGCTGTAGCGGTCGGCTCGCGCCCCCCAGATCCCGGCGAGAAACGCGGAAATCCCCGCATGGTCCGCCCCCGCCCTGACGCGGCCCAGGACGTCCCATCCGGTCGAGGCGAACAGGCAGGTGAACAGCTTCCCGTCGGCGGAAAGCCTCGCCCGGTTGCAGTCCCTGCAGAAGGGCTTGGTGACCGAGCTCACGATGCCGATCTCGCCGCGGCCGTCCGCGTAGCGGTAGCGTGCCGCGACCTCGCCCTTGTATGCCGGCCCCACGGGCTCCACGGGCCACGCCGCGGAGATCCGCTCGATGATTTCCGTCGCGGGCACCACCTGGGTGGGCGACCAGTGGTTCGTGTTGCCGACGTCCATGAACTCGATGAAGCGCAGGGTGTGCCCGCGCGCCCTGAAATAGTCGCAGAGGGGGAGGATCTCGCCCTCGTTCACGCCGCGCTGCACGACGCAGTTGACCTTGACCGGCAGGCCCGCCGCCGCCGCGGCGTCGATTCCCGCAAGGACGCGGGACACGCTGAAGCCGATCCCGTTCATGACCCCCGCCGTCGCCTCGTCGAGCGAGTCGACGGATACGTTGATCCTGTCGAGACCCGCGGCGCGCAGCGCCTGGGCCTGCCTTTCCAGGAACCACCCGTTCGTCGTGAGCGAGACGTCGGCGACGCCTATGTCCCGCTTGATCGCAAGTATGATCGAAGGCAGGTCGCTCCGGAGCAGCGGCTCGCCGCCCGTCAGACGGACCTTCTCGACACCCAGGCCCACGAATGCGCGGACGATCGCGGCGAGCTCCTTCTGCGTCATGAGCTGTCGGCCCGACAGGAACGGGTGGTCCGGCCCATAGGCCTCCTTCGGCATGCAGTATGGGCAGCGGAAATTGCACCGGTCGGTCACCGAGATGCGCAGGTCGCGGATCGGTCGGCCCAGTGTGTCTCGTGCGGCGGCCATGGTACATGCCAAGAAAGCATGAATTCGTGGTTTCGCGAGGCGCGATTTATGTCCTATCGTGCGGGTATGCTCACACCCGCCGGCGCGGAACGGCTCATACTCGACGCATTCCCTCTCTTTCACAGGGAGGACTGCGCCATCGCCGACGCTCACGGTCGCGTGCTTCGCAGCGACCTCAGGGCCGACCGGGACCTGCCGCCGTTTGACCGCGTGACGATGGACGGCTTCGCGGTCCGCGCCTCGTCGATCGAAAAGGGCGTCGCAAGGTTCCGGGTGGAGGCGACGCAGGCGGCCGGAATGAGGCCGTTCACGCTGGGTCCCGACGACAACGCGTGCATCGAGGTCATGACGGGGGCCGTCCTTCCCGAGGGCGCCGATTGCGTCATACCGTACGAGGAGGCGAACCGGGAGGGCGATTGGGTGGCCGCCGCGCCGGCGCAAGGCGCCGTCCCGGGCCGCAACGTCCACCGGCGCGGATCGGACCACAAGGCGGGCGACGTGGTCGTGCGGGCGGGTGTCCGGCTTACGGGCCGGGAGATCGCGGTTGCGGCCGCATGCGGATACCCCGCGGTGACCGTCAGCCATTCCCCGAAGGTCGCCGTGGTGTCGACGGGCGACGAGCTGGTCGAGGTCGACGCGCTCGTCGCGCCGCACCAGATCCGCCGGAGCAACGACCATTCGATCAGGGCCGCGCTGATCCAGGCGGGCCATCGGCGGGCGGACCGATTCCACCTTCGCGACGTCCGGCACGAGATCGAGCACATGCTCTGGCACATCCTCGCCGAGTACGACGTCGTGCTGATCACCGGCGGGGTGTCCAAGGGCAAGTTCGACTTCCTCCCGTCCGAGCTCGGCCGCCAGGGCGTCCGCAAGATATTCCACGGCGTGGCGCAGCGTCCAGGGAAGCCCTTCTGGTTCGGCCTGAGCGGAAGGATGACTCCTGTGTTCGCCCTTCCCGGCAACCCGGTCTCGGCGTACACCTGCCTCCACCGCTACGTCCTGCCTGCGCTGGACCACGCCGGCGGCCTGACGCCCCGGCCCCGGCTCATGGCCGCTCTGTCGGAGCCGGTCGTGTTCAGGCCGAGGCTCGCATGCCTTCTTCCGGTGAGGGTCTCGAGCGGCCCCCGGGCGGAGCTGAATGCGACTCCGGTCCAGGTGGGCACTTCGGGGGACTTCGGGGGATTGGTGGATACGGACGGGTTCGTCGAGCTTCCCGCGGACATGGAGGAGTTTCCAGCGGGCTATGTGGCGCCCTACTGGAGCTGGACCTAGCGGGGCGCCGGACGGTTACGATTGAACCCGCCGGGCGGGGGGCCCATTCTCAGGGTTCATATGTCCCCCGAGCAAAGCCTCTCGCATATCGGCGCCGGCAACCACCCGCAGATGGTCGACGTGGGCGGAAAGCCCGTGACGCAGCGGACTGCCCATGCGGTCGCAGTCGTCGTGCTGCCCCCGGCCCTTGCGGGACAGCTTGACCGGGGGGAGATCGCGACCCCCAAGGGCCCGATTTTCCAGGCGGCGATACTGGCGGGCATCATGGGCGCTAAGAGGACCTCCGAACTCATCCCGCTCTGCCATCCGCTTCCCCTCGACGACTGCAGGATTGAGATCACGGCGCGTCCTCCCTCGGCGGGCGGTTCGGTGGAGGTCGAGATCCACTGCCGCGCGCGCGCGCAGGCACGGACGGGCGTCGAGATGGAGGCGCTCACCGGCGCAAGCGTCGCGGCGCTCACGCTCTACGACATGGGCAAGGCGGCCACGCACGGGATCGTGATAAGGGAGATCCGCCTCCTGGAGAAGACCGGGGGCAAGAGGGACTACCAATCGCCGTGACAAAGATGGTTCAGGTCCGGTATTTCGCCCTCCTTCGCGAGCAGCGGGGGCTCGACGAGGAGCGGGTCGCGACGGAGGCGTCGACCGCCGCGGACCTCTACGAGGAGATCCGCAAGCGCCACGGATTCACGCTTCCAGCCGCAAGGCTGAGGGTGGCGATCAACGCCGAGTTCGAGTCCTGGGCCTCGGCTGTTCGGGACGGCGATGCAATCGTCTTCCTTCCGCCGGTGGCAGGGGGCTGATGCCGATGAGTTTTCTGATTACCAGCGCCGCAATCGATCCCTCCGCCCTTCTGGGCGGCCTTCGCGACACGCACGCTGGCGCCTGCGTGAGCTTCGAGGGCCGCGTTCGGAGCGAAAACAGGGGGCGGACCGTCCGGGCCCTGGAGTACGAGGCCTTCGCTCCCCTGGCGGAGAAGGAGGGCAGGAGGATTCTCAAGGAGGCGGCCAAGAAATTTCAGATCAACCATGCCGTGGCCGTGCACCGCACCGGCAGGCTCGAGCTGGGCGGCCTCGCGGTCTGGGTCGCCGTCGTCGCTGTCCACCGAGGCGCGGCCTTCGACGCCTGCCGGTACGTCATCGACGAGACCAAGGCGCGCCTGCCGATCTGGAAGAAGGAGTATTACGCTGACGGCGCCTCCGAATGGATCAGCTGCGCCGTCAGGCGCGCGAAACGGAAGGGGAGCGCAGCGGGGAAGGAAAAAAGGGGGGGCGGAGCCGAACGCCGGACCGGCGCTCGTTCGGCTCGACACAAAAGGCCATGACGGCCACTGTTCGGGGCGCAAAAATGGACTCCCATTTCGTTTTCCTCGCGGCGACCACCACGCTCGAAAAGCTCGAGAAGATTCCGCCGGCCTTCTGGGCCAAGGTGGGGCTCGCGGTGGCGGGAGTCATCATCATCGTCATCGTCCTGCGTAAATTATTCAGCATAAACAAGTTCGTGCTCTTCGGCGCGATCTTCGTCGGCGGCGGCATTTACTTCTTCAACATGATCTACCACCGCACCGAGCCGAAGTTCCTGACCCCGGTGGTGGAACGGATCGCGCAGTTCTTCCCGACCGCCGGGGCCTACGAGACGACGCAGTCGAAGACGCCCGACCAGACGAAGAGGTAGCTGCCGGAGAAACAGCTTGGTTTCCGGGCGCCGGTCGGGGAGATTGGGAATCCTATGGCTAAGCCACTTTCCGACATCGGGCTCGTCGGCCTTGCCGTGATGGGCCAGAACCTCGCCCTGAACATAGCGGACCACGGCTTCCAGATCTCCGTGTTCAACCGGACCACCGAGAAGACCGACAAGTTTGTCGCCGAGAACCCCGGGACGCCCGGAGGCGTCGTCGGGGCCCGGACGCTCGGGGAGTTCGTTGCGTCAATCGCCAAGCCGAGGAAGATCGTCATTCTGGTCCAGGCCGGGAAGGGGACCGATGCGGTCATCGACGGCCTGACGCCCCTCCTCGAGAAGGGCGACATTGTGA
>Ga0182030_10008280_pt1 | contig 21584 bp, 15 predicted proteins | sample 812S3MmetaG_FD_121299 | JGI IMG/M metagenome (GOLD analysis project Ga0182030, IMG submission 121299) | Permafrost microbial communities from Stordalen Mire, Sweden - 812S3M metaG (Illumina Assembly) | ecosystem: Environmental > Terrestrial > Soil > Wetlands > Permafrost | place: Sweden...
AAAATTAAATTAAATAAAAAAAAAAAAAAAAAAAAAAAAAAAACTTTTTAAAAAAAAAAAAAAAAAAAAAAGATACGCAATCACGTGATTTTATAGAAAAATTCGGCCAAACTCAAGGGACCTCTCAGCTATCGTTAGATGCCAAGATGCCCACATAAGTTTTGACCCGGTCGTAGGTGCAGATCATACCACATAGGCTATTACCCCTATGAATACAACCGACTCGCCTCCGCCTATTACGACAAGTTTCTCTTATTTAAATCTATATCCTGACTCCGCAAGACAGCGCTAAACCACTTTCGACTCCGTGTACAAGTACTAGTAGAAATATTGTTCAGCCAATGAGCACGCGCCATCTCAGCGGTCCATCTCGCGGGGCTCTTGCCTCAAGTCTGCCTTGAGCTGGAACATATTCGATCTTTCAAACATCCATCTCCCCAAATCTTAGTCAACAGACTGCGAGATATGTCGAAATCCGGCTACCCAGCTTCCAGGCGTGATACTCGCAAGAAACTGGTCTTCACTATCTTGTGAAGGCTGAGCTCAGCCTTGCGGGATCAACGACCTCTCATCAACACCAGCACCTTTCATCTCATCAGTTTCGAGGGCCTAATTGTCCAAGAAATTAAACGTGTATTCAGTTCAAGTCACACACGTTACTCTTGGTGAACCACCATATCTGCGAGCGTCACAGATTGCCAGCCTTGCACGGGAGGATGTCATTATCAAGCAATTGTATCGAGCGCCAGGTTCAATTCATACCGCTCTCACGCGATCGGAATGAGATCAGGCTGTTGAGGCTTGTCTTGAAACCTAGAGAAACTATTCGACTAGAGCCGGAAGTCCACGAGCTTGGAGCGGATTGCCTGCCATATGTAGCTCTATCATACACCTGGGGCAGCGAAGTTGATCCTGCAGCGATAGTCTTGGGTGGTCATCCTTTCCTGGTGCGACGTAACCTCTACAACTTCTTACAGGCGTATTCCGAATGCTTGGTTAAAGCCAATGTGGCTATGACCACAAGAAATCATGCCGCGGAGCCTGGAATTCATCTCATGGGGCTTCCTCATGAGTTCTGTACGACCTACATCTGGATTGATCAGATTTGTATCAATCAAGAAAGTATTGGCGAACGGAATCATCAGGTTCAACTCATGCGGCTGATATATACGCATGCTGTAGGAGTTATATGCTGGCTAGGCAATGATGAAGAAGTGAAGCTGGAGTTGCAACGGTTGCATTGCGAATATGTGAGAAAGAATCACACAAACGGGGCCTCGTCGGGCGGGCTCGACCCTCGACCTTCTGAAGCCCAGGTCCCGAAATTAGAGCAGAATCCCTACTGGAAGCGTGTCTGGATTGTGCAAGAAGTGATGTTGGCTGAGCAAATTGTTGTCATGGTTTGTGATAAGGTTCTGGAATGGCGAGAGCTCGATTGGTACTATGAGGCATACTTTCAGCGAACGACGTACCATAATCTTCGAGTAACTTCATTCGCCTTCGACCGCCGATTGAGGAGACAGATGGTCGCCGATGAACCTGATCATGGACATGGAGTACCTACGTCCAACGATCAAGAACTTGCAAGCCTTCTCTGGAAATATTCTGACTCCCAATGCGGGGACCATCGCCACAAGGTATATGGCCTATTGGGACTTATGAGCTCAAATATTAGTGTGGAAGTTGATTATAATCTCAGCAGGAAAGAGGTGTTCGAGAGTGTAGTAAAGTTCTTTGTGGAACATGATATGTCTAACTTAGATCGTTCAGGCATCCTCGAACCAGAATCCGGGGAGACCATATTAGACATACTTTGGAATTTGTATGGCGAGATGAACCTCCATGCTCGAATCGCGTCTCGATCATACCATGTATCCGAAAAGGATCAAGTGGCTTTTCGAACGTATCTTGGACGTGTAACTATGGGGATTTAGCGCATAGGGGTGCAGATAATGATATGACCAAAGAAGAGCGGCACACGAGAATTGTAAAGGTAGTGGCTCTGAAAGGTATTATAAAGCATGATATGATGCGTTCGTATATATGAGAGGATCCGTCCTTGGGCACTGACTCCATCTTCTTGTCGCTACCAGACTTTCGAACACATGAACAGAGCGTGCATGTTTGATCAAGGTCTTGTCTATGACGTTGTGATCGTTGTTGCCGCCGCCGACGGCACATCACCCGGGTTCTTCACAGCTAGCACACGCACACTTCCCGGCTCGCACAGGCACTTCTCAGTCGACGCGCCACAATTGCACTTTATCCTATCCGCAGACTGAGAACACCACTGGTGGTTGGACATCCCGAACTGCAGGAAAAACAATTGCTAGAGGTGCTGTACGAGACCAGCAAAGACTGCCATTGCCGGGAAGGGGGATTCTGGTTAGTGCTGACATCCATAAGTTAAACTACCTTCTAAATAATATTCTGGGTAGGAGATATCTTTGCCATAAGTCATGGGTCTCTAACCGCACTCCAGGTGGGGGAATCGCAGTTGAATGGAAAGTCGCTCTTATATCATAAGGTGAAAGAGTACCTATGAGAATTTTGGCACTGGCGAATCACCATCGTCAAAGAGACGGTATCGGGTGTGAACTTTATCAACGGTCTCCTGCATCAGGATGCATTGATTGACCTAAAGGGTAGCAATATTCTAGGTGTCAATTATTCTCAAAATATTCTGTCCCAGGCCTTTTCAATGCCTTTGACAAAACTATAGGCAGGTCTCTTGTCCAAATTTTGTTCGTAATTTTCGTTGGTAACTGTGAATCTTAGCATTCGAAGCCAAGGAGTCAAGAAATAAATAAAACAACTGCCGTTTTAGCAATATCTCCAAATCCCGGCTCCCTTCTGGTTCGTTCTGACCCACGTCCCAAGATGATTGCGTGTCTTCGATGTCTTGTTCAAAACCTCCAGCGATACTAAATCAGAAGTAGATTAGTGGGGGTCGTAGCAAGTGATTACTCAACATAGGTCTGAGTACCCTGGTATACGTTCTGAAGCTTGTAAAAAGGTCACGATTGGCGATAGTGATTGGCTGGGAAGTAATATGCTGAGCAGGCCCTGCACGATCAGGGTGCTTACGACTCGTCAAATGACTCTGCTCGAGAAGATTGGATGAGAGAAGAGTATGGGTACTAGGTAGATCCACCGAATGCTTATCAATGACTAGGAAAGGAAAGACAATAGCACGATAGTAATCATACGCGTAGCATGAAGGGGGGGGGGCAAGGATAGTAAAGCATCTATGGTCAAAGGACCATTTCAAATACCTACCTTCCTGCTGAACGTCAACAGTAGATCGACTAAAAGCTCAAGTCTCCATTGAACAGCTAGCATATCGGTGATCTAAGGACAAGTAAGAAACCCTCTCACATTTTACCTCACCATCCGCAACATCACCATGTCCCAAACCGTCCGCCTCGGAGCCGTCCAAGCAGAACCCATCTGGCACGACCTCCAGGGCAGCGTCTCAAAAACCATCAAAATCATCCACGAAGCCAGCCAAAAAGGCATCAACGTCCTCGGCTTCCCCGAAGTCTGGATCCCAGGCTATCCATGGTACCTATCCTCGCTCTCCTGTCCCCTCTCCTAACCCTCTAAGGAAAATCTGGACACAAAGCGTGCCTCAAAACAAAGAAATGCAGCATAAATACATGGCCAATTCTCTATCTCGCCATTCCCCAGAAATGGAAGCTATCAAGCAAGCTGTGAAAGAAGTGGGTATTTTCGTGGTTCTCGGGTATAGTGAGCGGGATGGGGGATCGCTTTACATGGCTCAATCAACCATCTCTCCAGACGGCGTGATAGTCATGCACCGCCGCAAAATCAAGCCCACGCACGCGGAACGCACTATCTGGGGTGAAGGCCAAGCTTCATCTTTGAAATCCGTGGTTGATACGCCGTTTGGGAAGATAGGGGCTTTGTGCTGCTTTGAGCATTATCAGCCGTTGTTGAGGTATTATCAGTATGAGCAAGGAGTGCAGATTCATGTTGCGGCTTGGCCGCTGTTTTTTTAGGTGGAGAAGGGGGGCGTGGCTATATTTCAGGGAAGTTCGACCGCGAGTTTGTTGGCGAGTCGGTTCATGGGGATTGAGGGGCAGGCGTTTGTTATTGTGTGTACGCAGATTGTTAAGTAGGAGAACTTGGTGGAGATGGGAGTTACGGATAAGGTAAGTTCTTTAGTTGTTTAGATGGTGTTCTTAATTTTCGGATACTGATTATGGATCTGATAGGCTGGGGGAGGGTTTGCTATGATATATGGTCCTGATGGTAAGGAGTTGGTGGAAGCATTTGCTCCTGATGAGGAGGGTATCTTGCAAGCTGATGTATTGTTGTCGGATATCGATTACTCGAAAAGCCTTCTGGACACTGTTGGACAATATTCTCGACCAGATATGCTTAGTCTACTTGTTAATACGAATGAGGGCAGGCATGTCATCGAGAGGTAAGCTTCGCGAAGCCGAAAAATAGGCAATCAAAGGATAGACTTGGATCCAAAAATTTCGGGGATCGATCAAGGAAGTATCAGTAAATAGCAATGGATAAGAATGTCGAAAGATGCACTTGACTGTCCTCGCATCAAAATATTTCTTAGCTCTACCTCGGAAGAGGATGAGATGGTCAAGTTCATAAAAGGCGTCTGGGTCCGTGAGTCTTGAGGCATAGAAATTGTCGTTGAGAAACCCTTCTTTGATTTCGATTGAGAAATAATAGTGTATTACTGTCGCTACCACCTATCTGATCTCAAAAGCCCACCAACCTTGCTCACTTTTCAGTAGCTGGCTTTTTCTTGACTTCTCAGTTTGGTTCACTCTCAGCCATTCGTTTTGTTCTAAACGCTTCCCCCTTTTCTAGGAGATTTCAAATCATTTAACCGACGGATATCTGCCTAGTCTCGATTTCTTCATCTCGGCCTTGCTAACTTTTCCGTCGTCGGATATTTCTGGAGGTGCATTTCTGGCCATCTACCGAACCCCGAGGTGCTGATATCTGGCTTTATGGACGAAGGCCTTTTGTAGACTCCCGTCTAAAAGCTAGAATAGATAAAGCTGGCGTCACAGTGAGAACTTAAGGGTTTTATTACCCATGCGTTTATATGGGCGATCACCATCCTTGCGTCCAGACCAAAGACCCGGCCCAGCCGTCCAAATTCATTGGAATTACCTCCTCATCACTCCTCGCATACCTGATCTGCTCTTCAGTCAATTTACCAGCCGCCACCAGCCTCGAAAGGAAGTCCTCCCTCCGCGGAAGAGGACAATACCGATCGGGCAAGTATTTCACTGTGATATTATGCTGAATCTCGCGCATCTTTGGCTCGAAAGTAGTGGATTCCCGGAATAGTTTTGTTAGGTTAGCACCTACTGTGCTGTTAGGTGGTGGAAATAGATATTCCTCGATCAATGCTCCATCATTAGGCCATCCAGAATCCAGAAAGAGGGTTTTTACCCATTTCTCCCATCGTGGAGGGCTAAGTTCAGGGGTATAACGGCTATCTCGCCGTACGGAACCCGGTACAAATCCCGATCTAAGCCTCGCAGTTCAAGTATGAATTCGCGAAGGAAGTCTGATCCCAGTCGTCCGTGCATAAGTTCCTGGCCATAGAATATACCCTTCATCTTGGTATCTTTCCCAAGGTTATCTGGGTCAAAACCAGCGAAAAAGGGATCGCTGTTCCAAAGCCCGCCATCCTGCGTATCCAACACCACAATACGATTGCTAGCTGTGTCGAGGATGATTGATAACCCATATTTGAGGTACCGCCGCGGTGTGATGACGGAAAGAGGAACTGCAGATTTGGGCAGCGGGTCGGAGTCTATTTTATCGCCCTTAAATACGACAGTGCTAGTCTTCCCCCGTAGCAGCGGGTCTCTCGATATCCAAATATTATAATCATGCCGATAATCAACGAAATGTCCATCCTGCCACAGAATGTCCTGCCCAGGTTGCATCCACCCTCCGCCATTGTTCTCAAAGTATGGTAGTTGCTGCATCGTCTCAATAACATTTTGATCGAGCCCAAGCTTCTCTGCTAATGTGATGTTGATTGCTTTCTCCCCGGTATGCGGTGCGTAGGCAATGTCGTCTGGGCCGAGATAGCGCATCTCTTGAAGCAATTCGTACCATTTTGTGACGAGGGATACGGTCTCGGTGATGTTGTATGGAGGACTAGGTGGTAAGGACGGCTCAGAGAAGAAAAATCGATATAGGATAAGAGCTTGCAGAAGGAGGACGAGGGCGAGGAGAGACCAGAGAACGTGTCGGGGCAAACGCGAGATTCGCGACAGCCATGTCGGCGGTTTTGAGGTACTTGCAAGAGATGGCGGTAGGAGAGACGGCGCTGCGGCGCCTGTGATCTTCGAGATGTTGATTTTGACCATTCCCATAAGGGCGAAAAATCGCCTCCACAATTGATCTCAGTTGACCTCTGAAAAGGTCTTTAGCAGGATGGAGATGGTTTAACGCTCTGGATTTGGTTGACTTGTTCAGGGCATGGGCGCCGCGAAGTGGTCCCTGCACACGCTAGAAGTTCTAGAATCAGCCCCCAAGTACCTAAGGAGCTGTCATTTCTAGAGCCTTATTGGGACATCAACTGTCTCCTTTCAGCTGAACATGATGTCCAGTTATAAGAGGGCCCGCTCCACAGCACCGAATTCTAGATTAGATCATGACCCCAAGTCCCATTGTATTCGTGGCATCGGATTTTCCTTACCAGTCGAGTTGCGATCGTAATGGGGCAAACGTTGTCTCGAGGACGGTACCGTTACGAGCCTCTTGAAGTACATGATCGACATATCAGGCTTCTCACACTGTATCCAAGCTGCGATGCTGTACATCAGAGTGATCGCATCAAATGTTCCACGACGCAACACTCGCTCAACTGGAATCCTAGCTACGAAGCATTGTCGTATAGTTGGGGAGATCCGAACGACTTGAACCCGGTTCCAATTGAGTTCAATGGGTATAATCATTATATCCCTAAGAATCTCTACGCTGCTTTGGAAGCTTTAAGGCATCGTAATGGTTCGCGGACATTATGGATCGATGCATTATGCATCGATCAAAGTAATGCTGAGGAAAAGAGCAACCAAATTGGAATGATGGGATCGATATATGAGAGTGCTTCTAACGTGGTTATATGGCTTGGGGCTGAAAGTAGCGATAGCAAACTAGCGATGTCCACGATTGATGCGTTCACTCAAGGCTCAGACTTCGAGAGTCTTACGGACCAGCAGTGGAACGCGTTGGAGAATCTCTTCTCCCGAATGTGGTTCTCCCGTATTTGGGTCATCCAGGAGTTCACACGAGGTCGCAATCCCACTTTCTTGTGTGGCAACGACTCATTCAACTGGGACAGAACTGGCGAGGCGCTACACGACTTCTGGGTTAAGGATGATGGTCTCAAAGAAAAGCATATCAACTTACTAGGAGAAGTCGGGAAAGTTGTGAGCATGGCATCGACTCGCCTCGACTTCCCTCTCCACGAGAGCCTCGCTCCACCTGCAGCCGCTGCCCTTTTCGTTATGCTTTTGAGGATTTATGGCGATCGAAAGGCGGCTGAGCATCACGACAAAATATATGGTCTGCTTGGCCTCTCAACTTCCTTCTCCTTTCATGGGTGCAACCCACCAAAGATTGACTATACTACTTCAATTATTGATGTGTATACTGATTGGGCACGATTTCTTATCTCAACTCAAAAGTCGCTGGATCTCCTCTACATTTCACAACGAATGGAACACGACCCAGCTCTACCTTCGTGGGTACCTGATTGGAGGACTCCTCGAAAAGATCTCGTCCTTACTCATGATGTATTCGGAGACTCCTTCGAATTCACAGGACAAATTTCGCGACCAGCCGAAGGTGCAACTGGTATAAGCTTCTCAGACGATGGTCTTCGGCTTTCAGTCGAAGGTTATATAATCACTACTTTCGACAGGGGCTTCATGTTTTTCGATATAGAGCCTGGCTTCATTGATTCCAGGCTGAAAAAGGTTGATTCCAAGGAATTATTGAAAGCCTGTCTAATGATGGGCTGCAAAATTAAATCCGCAATCCGGCAACCACCTGCGTCCTTTGCCAAGATAGGCATTGCTGGTGGCCGCAAGCAGTTTCGCGGCTTCAGAGGTAGTACTGGGCTAGTTCCGAAAGACACACAATATGGAGACATCATATGCATGCTCGGGCAATCTCAGAGACCATTTGTCCTTCGCCCAGATGGCGAGCATTTTGGGCTTATTGGCGACGGCTATATTGACCTCAGCGGAGAGGGTTCCTTTAAAAGACAGCCAGTTCATCAAATGTTCACAATTCGATAGGACTTCCTATATTCGACGATCGTTATCCTCGTCGTGACTAAACAAGCCTTGTCAAAAGAAACAGCGGGTGCCGTCGTTACAGTCCGCCAGTCGACTTCGCGCAAATGGACCCAAAGTTTCGAAACTCGCAGGCTCAAACTGCGCATGAACATGCTGAGAGTCATATCTCTTTACGTAATATATTATTAAAGGATGCCTGATATTATTGCATGCAATACAAAAGGGTCTCGCCGCCCATTACATTTTCAACTCTTATCTATTCACCAAAATTTCCGTGGGAGTTCAAATAGAAAGTCCTCCTTACTTCGGGTTTCGACGTATCTTCAAAGCTCTCGTGCGTACCTCAGCCTGTCGACAGCAGTAATGGCTTCGGTCGTCGTATACCTCCGTGGGGGCACTCGCAATATCTTCTCATTTCTACAATTTCCCCTCAATTGCGCTTTCAGTTTCGAAACGCAATCAATTCGGTTACTGGGATAGCATGAAGAATAAACTTAAACGAGCCTCAGCTGTGCCTCAGCCCGACAGCCACCATCTGAGACATCGTTGAAATTAAGTTTTCTCAGATGGAATTGTCCGTCTCGATCAAACTGTGGCTGCGGTTCTACGACAATCCGATCCCACCAAATGTTTTATTGGGTGTTTATTAAGTGGAGAATATATCAAGTGCATTGATTTAAAGCTTAGCAGTGTATCAGCCCTGTCGCAATGGCATTGCTATCTGATAGCGGACTCTAATTCTATTGATTGCCACTACCAACTCAAGTCCTGTTTGTTTTTTTAACATAACAATCCCGGCCTCGATCGAAATTTCACAGACAATGCACATTCTTGATTGTTGAAGTGGCTGATCTTTTTGCACTATGTGGTTCTTATCTTTGCCCCTGATAACCAGACCCGTGGGGTAGTAATAGAGTGATTGGCATGTAGTCTCTCGATATAACCCGTTCCTTCTTGTCTAGCACTTGAAATGTAAGTCCGGAACTTCCACTGAAATAGACGGTATGGCGACTAGTCGTTCTGGTAAGGAGTTGGAACTCGGAAGCATGCCAGCTGCATCGTTGTCTTCGTTCTCGATGGATGACGACAAGATGTCATACCGCAAGGGAAATAGTCCAATGGATTCTCAAGAAACTCTCGTCAGGTACGAGGGCGATTCTGAATTGGCTGGAAGCGAACCCGTGGTAGCGAACACCGAGGAGATTGCTTTGAAGGCTCTTCATACCGACGATGACCCGAGTTTGAATCCATGGACTTTCCGAATGTACTTCCTAGGTGCTTACATTCTACCCTGCATTCAAAGTCTATTACTGTTTTCTTTGCAGGACTTGGATTATCTACTTTCGGTTCAGCATTGGCCACAATCTTCTTGTTCAAACCACAATCAATCAGCATCTCGATCATCTTCTTGACTGTTCTCAGCTATGTCGCTGGGAATGCAATGGCTCTCGTACTTCCCACAACCGGGCGTGTTGGGCGGTGGCTCAATCCAGGCCCGCTTAACTCAAAGGAGCATTTGGCTATTGTGATCATGTCAAGTTCGGCATCGGGTGCAGCCTACGCTGCTGAGGTCTTAGCTACACAGAAGCTTTACTACGGTATCGTACCTAACCCCGTTGTTACTATACTTCTGTTGTTCTCCTCACAATTGTTGCGTTACGGTATGGCTGGTGTTCTACGCAAGAGCTTGGTTTATCCCACCAAAATGCTGTGGCCTCAAGTTCTACCACTCAGTAGTCTTATCGAGACCCTGCATCGAGACAAGTCGGAGATGCAGAAGAGATTCAAGTTCTTCTAGATCAATTTCAGCAGCGTCGCGGTTTAGGAGCTTTTCCCACAGTACATCGCCCCTTTCCTTACAGGCGTCAGCTTCTTCTGTCTCGCTAATAGAAAGAGTTTGGTGTTCACCAACATATTTGGTGGTGCGAGCGGGAACGAAGGACTTGGCGTACTAGCGCTCAGCTTTGACTGGACATATATCACCATATCGTGCTTCTTCCTCCCTTTGATCACCCTCACCAATGCTTTCATCGGGCTCATTCTCTGCATTGGCTTATATATCGGCCTTTACTATGGCAATGTTTGGAATGCAACCAAGTTCCCATTCCTATCACAATCATCATTCTCCCAGAATTCGAGTTCAACACTCTTCGACGTCTGCAACTAGACTCTTATCCTAGATGCGAATAATGAGTTGAACGAAGCAGCACTTGCTGTTCAAGGGCTTCCACCTTTCGCAGCCACCAACGCTTCATTTCTCCTCACTACCAACCTTGGCATAACAGCGACAATAGTTCATATGCTCCGCTGGAATTATGATATTATCAAGAATTCCTTTGGCTTTCCTGAGTTGTCGAGCATGAAGAACATCAATTTGAAATTCTGGCAGCGAAGGCCCCAGCGCATTGAGCGACTAAATGAGAAGGACGATACTGAAATGGACCCACATTATAGGCAGATGCTTGCTTACAACGAGGTACCTTCCTGGTGGTACATGGCCATCTTCACATTCTCTGTCATCATCCGTCTCTTCTGCATCTACACGCTAAATTCCACCCTACCATGGTGGGGTTTCTTCATCGCTATCATCTTGTCATTTGGTTGTACATTCTTCTTCGGCGCACTGACCGGCCTCATCGGATTCCAGGTGCCAATCACCACCCTTATTCAATTGATTGGTGGCTATCTCCACCCTGGCAAACCAGTTGCAAACATGTACTTTGTTCTCTTCGGAGCGAATGCAGAGAGTCAAGCTCTGGTCCTTGTCGAAAGCTTGAAGTTGGGTCAATATGGCAAACGGAGCCCGAAATGCACGTTCACGGTTCAGATAGTGGGTACCCTGCTCGGTGCTGTTATTAATTATGTCTTGATGACCTCTATCACTACCTACTAACGCGAGATCCTTCTCTCTATCTAAGGCACGAACATCTGGTCTGGTCAAGTGATCCAGTCGTTCAATTCAAATGTGAGACTTAACTACGAGCCACCTAACTATTCATATACTAATACCAGCCAGGCAATCGCCTTCGGCGCCCTCTCCAAATACATGTCCAGCATCGGACGCACTTACCAATGGGTAGTCCTCGCCCTGCCTATCGGCTTCCTCCTCCCTCTCCCCTTCTACTTCCTACACCACCAATTCCCCAAAGCCGGTTTCTCCTACGCCGTCACGCCCGTAATCTGCTGGTACATCGGCTATCTCTCCGTCGGCATCAACTCCTCTATCATGGTCTTCTTCATCATCAGGTTCTCCATCCAATTCTTTGTGCAGAAGCACTATCCAGAGTGGTTTCTCAAGTATAACTATCTTATGGCGGCGGCAATTAGTGGGGGGACGGAGTTGTTGGTTTTTGTGACTACGTTTGCGGTGCAGGGGGGAAGTGGGGTTGCGGTGCCATTCCCGCCGTATTTTGGGAATAATTTTTCAGAAGGGGAATTTTGATTTTTGTGCTACTAATCCGGCGTTGGGGTGAGGTGTGCGGGCGTTGGTGGAAAGAATAGGAATTTTGATCAGGAGTTTCTGAACCCGCCTGGATTTCTATTCATGTCTTGTAAGACTAGCAGAGGGCATTATATGAGTCTCTCTTATAGGTAGGCCACTCATAGATAAGATTACCTTTCTGAATTCTAATGGAGTCGGGTGGTATTCATATCTCAAAGTCACGTGCATAACGTGGCAAACATTCATTTAGCGCTCTCGCTTTATTAAACACGCTAATGACGTGGTTGTTCTTAACCTGCCGATCGGCCTCGTAACAATTTCAACCTTAAATTCTTTAAATTTGATCCATGCGGGGATCTTTTCCTCTCTGCATATTATCTCCACTTCCGCCACTGTCTAGAATAGTCATCCGTTGCGGCTCTGCTTTAGTCATCACACATCTATCAGGCTGCATCCAAACCTCGCACATGTCTCTACGCTACCGTCACACATATGGCTCATCATTTCTCGCAGCCCTTATTCATTCGACAACCGAAGTCAAAGGCGATATCTATTGTCCATCCAAAGTCTCGAGATGAGTGGCCTACTCCTGCAGAGGTAAAGGCAAAGCAGAATGCAGCAACCACTGTACTAGTACCGCCTCCGCCGCATTCAGATGCTACATTCTCCAGCCACAAACCCACATCCAACCCGCCGCCGCAAGCGAAAAATCCCCAGAATGTCAACCAAGAGTCTAGGCACCCATCTCCTCCGCAACACTTCGATGTCTATGCCCGTCCCTTTGTCCCCAAAACCTTGACTATCATAAACAAGTTGGATGGATACTGTGTGGAAACTCCAACTACGAAACAGATAGATTTCGCCGCATATGAACATGGGTTTGTCGGCTCACATGTTTTACCGCCAATACCCCCGCCTGTCGAGTTGGATCCAAATGCCTTGCTTAATGCTGAAGACGAGGTCAACCGTACAAATTACGAGGCATACTTTCGATATCATCTCAAGGCTGAATTTCTGGAGCAGGAGCAGGAGAACAAGTCGTACTCCTTATATGGACATCCAGTGGCTGCAATTTCCCATAATCTCGGCTTAACAACCTGCTCCTTCGAAGTCCCCGGCCTCCGCGAAAATAGCCCCCACGTGGAAGAAGACGATGTCGTCCAGCTCCGGCTGCTACACTATGACCATATGGGGAAGCCTCTGGGAATGGAAGAGTGGTTAGCTCCTAGCAGCAGACTTGGCGGAAGAAGCATTGGATTTCACGCACTAGGAGGTCGATCAAGAGGGGAACCAGCGCCGGGATGGACTGGAATAATTTATAATGGGCGAGTTTCAGCTGTTCAACGGAAACAAGAGCAACTCATGGTCAACATTTGTAGCCTTCCAAAGCATTATACGGTGCTTTCACCAATGCATAACCTAAAATTCAACATTCAATTTCCAGTCCCAAGGAAGCGATATATCGCTGCTCAGCAGGCTTTGTCGATCGTTCAAGGGTGTTTCAGACACTCAATCAGGATGCAAACCAAATTTGAGGATAGGGATGAAATAAGCGGTACCGTACAGTCTGACTTTACTGCTCGATCCTCCGGTCCCTCTCGAATCGAAAGCAACACCGCGACATGGCTTCAATCGATGTTATTCCCCACCAAAGCAGATTGCGACGTACAAACAAATCTCAACCCTGGATTTTTCAAGCGCCCCTTCTTCGACGGACAACTTAATTGGGAGCAAAAGAAAGCAACGGAGAGCATTTGCTCGCAGAACTATGGAACGCTTCCTTTTCTTATTTCTGGCCCTCCCGGAACTGGGAAGACGAAGACTCTCGTTGAGATTGCACTCCAACTCGTCAAAAGTGTCGATAAAGTATCGCACATTCTTATTTGCGCACCGTCAGACCCTGCAGCAGATATCATTCTTCATCGGCTCAGCACATATTTAGAAGCAACTGAGCTGTTGAGGCTAAACCGGCCAGCTCGAACATTTGCTGAAGTTCCAGGTGCAGTGCTCCCGTTCTGCTATGTCTCACAAGACAAATTCGATCTTCCACCATTCAGGCAACTCATGTCGTATAAAGTTGTTGTCACAACGTGCCGCGATGCGTCGCTTCTCTTGTATGCACGGTTAACCAATTGCGACCTCTACACAGCAGAATATAGCTTGCGCACCGTCATCCACCCTTGTGATCCTCAACCTTCGGAGGTAGCTCTTCACTGGACTGCCCTACTGATGGATGAATCTGCTCAGGCTATTGAACCGGACGCATTGATTCCTCTTACTATCGTTGCGCCTCCTCTGGGATCCGTCAAGCTCGCATTCACGCCTCTAGTAGTAATGGCCGGCGACGAGCATCAGCTCGGTCCTCGCACCTCGCTTCGTTCTACGCCCTTGAGAACATCGCTGTTCGCACGCCTCTTTGCTCGACCTGTATATGCTGACCACCCACTCGCTCGTGGTAAATCCGGGAAAGCACCACCAACACTGAAAAGTGACATGCTTCCCATCGCGCGGCCCGCATTTTCAAATCTGATCCGCAATTATCGGTCGCATTCTGCCATTCTCGCGATTCCTTCCGCATTGTTTTATGCAGATACACTTGAACCTGAGGCAAGTGATACGGATCGTCTCGTAGACTGGCCAGAATGGCAACGCAAGGGATGGCCAGTTTTGTTCCGCAACAACACTTCAGAAGATGATATAGAGAAAGATGGCGGTGGATGGTACAATGCTGGTGAAGCTAAAATTGCTTGTCAGTATGCTGCTCTTTTGGTTGAGTCAGGCCTTGTTCAGCAGAAAGAAATTTGTATTATGAGTCCTTTCAAAGCCCAAGTTCAATGTCTCCGAAAGACAATCCGAGAGAAGCGATACGGCTCGCTGTGGGACGTTGATATCGGACCCACGGAGGCATTTCAAGGCCTAGAGCGAGGCGTGGTTATTCTCTGCACCACTAGATCGAAGGAACGTTATGTCGCGAGCGATAAGGAGGTTGATTGGGGCATTATTGGCTTACCCAATAAAATGAACGTCGCACTCACTAGAGCGAAGTTTGGGTTGATCGTGATTGGAAAGAAGGAGTTACTGGTTCAAGACTCAAATTGGAAGACCTTTTTGGAATTTTGTATACGGAATAATTTATTCGCTAATGGGGATGCTGGTGAGGAGCATGTTCAAGATGAAAACCGAGGGCAAGTTACAAGACTCGAGAAGGTACTACTGGCTAAGGAGCAAGAGACGAAAGATTCTCGAGCTCTAAAGGTATATAGCCAAGAAGATGAAATGTGGACGTATGGTATGCAAGCAGCTTTGGACGCAGAGGATTTGGACATGTCTGAATATGGCTCCGACGACATGGACGGTGCAGAAGACGAAGAAGAGATTGACAGCGAGGAAGCAGAGGAGAGGACATGATGATCAATTGGTCGTGTTGTTCAAGATCACGTTTTTTTTTTTTGTATTTGCTACCTTAGTCTCATCTCCTCCTCTGATACTACGTTTTATTAGAAGTCAGGATAGAAGTAAGGAGTTTGGATGCTGTAGATACCCAGGTGGCCAGGATAGTACCATAATTGATTAGACTGGAAGAATTCAACCCTGCATTTCCTCTACAGGGTTACTGATCTGGGGCATTTAAAACAACTATGCCGCAAAGTCGTTCATCGGTCCGCGACCCGACGTGCAGGAAAGGGGTCCCCCCCTCGGGGGCCTTTAGCGTGTTCTAGGCGACCTATCCTCCCAAACGCCAAAAATTCCCCATCCAGAATCCCCATTAGCTTCCACAGAATTGGCGGTCAATTGCCATTCCCGTCCGAACTCGGTACGCCTCTATGCACGAATCAATAGTTCATGTTTTGCCCGTGCAGCAGGGTACTAAGAATCTTGCATCGGCGTCGCCCCGCCCCGCCTGGAACATTAGGGCTCGATCGAATCGACAGTAATCCCCACTCGTTCACGATCCCGTTACGAGACAAGAATAGGATTTGGTGCATGCTAGAATTTTCCAGATATGAGTCTGCAGATGGGATAAATCCAATAGCTGCACTAGGTCATGCTCGGTCATGGATGGTGCATTGGAACACACGGCTCGCACCCGGATCATCGTGCTAGCCCGACGATCTAGGAAGGAAATCGAATGAAATCAAGGTTGGGGAATTTTACTTTCGACGCTCTGGTTGGGGTGTACATTTCTGCTGCCTCTGAAATCTATAAATTGGCCATAAGTTTGGTCTACTCCGCCTGTGAAGAATCGCCTGTCAAGCACTTTATTTTAGGGCTCGCAGATATTTCTCTACGTCTGATTCTCTCGTCTTGCCTTCGCGAATCTGCCATTGGCGTATATTTTGTATCCATTCCCTGTGGAACAAGTCCTACAGAAGCTTCACCGCCTCACTGGTCACTATTGTTAATATCATTCAGTATTAGAATCACTCCCAATTCCCTCCCAATATTTGAAAGCATCTCCACAAGAATCATGAAGTGGTTACTCCTAATATTAGCTCTCCCTTGGGTAACAGCCTTGACGGCCACAGCCGATTCCTACGAAGTTGGAAACGAGCCCGCAAAAGCAGTTGATGGAAATACCTCCACATTCTGGCATTCCGAGTATTCTCCAACTTTGGTTCCTCTGCCTCACTGGGCAATTATTGATATCGGAGCGTCCACATTGATCAATGGATTCACATATCTTCCCCGCCAAGATGGGAATTCCAATGGAAATATTGGTCAGCACACTATTGAAGTGAGTCTGGACAAGGTCACCTGGACTCTCGTTGCCAATGCAACATACGATGATGATGATTCGTTAAAAGAGACGGGATTTCCTAGCGTTCAAACGAGATATATTCGCATCACCGGTATCACCGAAGCGGGAAATCGAGGACCGTGGTCAAGTGCAGCAGAATTTAATATCAATCTTGCACCCACTAGCACAACTCTGGGGCAATGGGGTCCCGTGATTGCTTTTCCATTGGTCCCAGCGGGAGCATTCATGCTTTATGGTTCTGGAAAGATCCTCACTTTCTCTTCCTATAAGACAGATAACTATGGTGGAACTGGACTCACCTTCACCGCAACTTACGATCCATCAACTGGAATTGTTTCAGAAAAAACTGTCACAAATACCCAGCATGATATGTTCTGTCCTGGAATGTCTTTGGATGCTAATGGACGAGCTGTTATTACAGGTGGCGATGATGCAGATAAGACGAGTATCTATGATCCCTCCACCAATTCTTGGATTGCAGGACCAGGTATGAAGATTGCTCGCGGCTATCAAGCATCAGCAACTCTTTCGGATGGGAGGATATTCACTATTGGAGGGTCTTGGAGCGGAGGATATGGTGGGAAAAATGGAGAAATTTACGACCCCACGGCAAACACGTGGTCATTGCTACCGGGTTGTCCTGTCGCGCCCATGTTGACCAACGACTCAGCAGGCATCTTTCGACAGGACAACCATGGCTGGCTATTCGGGTGGAAGAATGGTTATGTCTTCCAAGCAGGGCCGAGCAAAGCCATGAACTGGTACGGAACATCAGGAAATGGCTCACAAACTGCTGCTGGCAACCGAGCAAGCGATACAGATTCTATAAATGGGAATGCCGTGATGTATGACGCTGTCAATGGCAAGATAGCCACATTTGGCGGCGCCCCTGACTATCAAGAAGCGTATGCAACAAATAATGTCCACCTTATCACTATCGGGACACCTGGCACAACACCCACAGTCTCGACCCTAACATCCATGTCATTTGCCAGAGCCTTCGCTAACGCAGTCGTACTTCCCAACGGGGAAATTTTCGTCACAGGAGGTCAGACCTACGCAGTGCCTTTCACAGATACGAACGCGATCCTAACCCCCGAGCTCTGGGATCCCACAACCCAAACATTCACAACCCTTCCACCCCACACATTACCCCGCAACTACCACAGCGTAGCCCTCCTCATGACCGACGGCCGCGTCTTCACCGGCGGCGGCGGCCTCTGTGGCACCTGCGGCACCAACCACGAAGACGGGCAGATCTACAGCCCAGCATACCTCTTCAACTCCTCTGGAGCACTCGCAACCCGCCCAGTCATTAGCTCCATCAACTCCACCTCCATCGCTGTAGGAGGGACTTTCACCGTCACCACCAACACAGCCGTTACCAGTTTCAGCATCATCAGGTTTGGGTCGGCGACGCATACGGTGGATACAGATCAGAGACGTATTATCCTGACGCCGACCGCGACGTCCGGGACGACGTATACGTTTGTATTGCCGAGCGATGCGGGGGTTGCGTTACCGGGGTATTGGATGGTTTTTGTGTTGAATGCGGCGGGCGTCCCTAGTTTGGCGACCACGGTTAAGATTACGATTTAGGAGGGAACGAGTCGGGGATGCATCTCGAGAGCGTTGACCGTTATTCTTGTTGTCGGGGGCGCTTAAATCTCTGTAGTGTGGTTCATGAATATATTAAGGAGTGGTGGTGCCCTGGAGGCGTAGATAATCTACTTATGTATGGTGCCTAGCGTGTCCCGTGACACTTAATCTTATTAAGACACCTTACCATCAGATGCTGTATTCAAACCACAATAGATTTTTGAAATCTACAATAGCTGGAAAATCTACGGTAGATTTGAAAATCACAACACTAATACTGTACTTTTCCAAATCTACTATAGATTTTCACTTATTATAAAAAAAATATTATATTATATTATATATTATTATAATATTTCTAAAACAAAAAAAAAATGTATAGTAGATTTTAAAATGTATAATAGATTTTTAAATTCTATAGTAGATTTTAAAATTTTATGATAGTTTTTGAAAATCTATTGTAGATCTACTATGAATTTGCTAGATTTACTATAGATTTACTAAATCTATTGTAATTTAAATATAGCATCTAATGATAAGGTATTCAGAAGTGGAAATTTAGGTAAAACTGTTGTCTGCAATCGAGTCTCTGTCATTTGATTTGTTATGCTCTGCCATTCAAAACGAGGCTGAAGTTTGGCATGCTGCTATAAAGAAACTCCAAGGAGATGTCCCAGGTGTCGCAGAAGTTTTCCAAAAATTATCTCTCTGCAGACCGCTTAGCGTCCCTCTAATTTCTTTGGATTACTTTCTTTGCCCTGCTGATCTTGGTTTGGCTCCTTTTCGAAATGCCCGACCAGAGAGTAGCTAAGAATTAAAATAAAACACACACCGTACCACCCGATACCACTGTCCAACTTTTTTTCTACCATATTTTCCATGGAACTCCTCCATTAAATAGTAATAGTAGCTCCATGATACATATTTATTAGTTCGATGCGAATGTAATCGGTGAAAAGTCGATATATCAAGAGTCTGGTGGCACATAGAACAATGAATTGCTTGAGACCGGAGGATAGCTCTGGTTGGTGGCACGATGACGACCTCGTCATGGGCACTTTAGGACTAGCTGCTGAGTAGTTTGCTAGAGTTACAGCGAAAGGGAGGTATGGCGTGCTCTACTCGAATCCTTTTGCCGCCATCGTTCAAACCCCAGTTGATGTTCGCCCTGCCAAGGCTGACATAAATGTGGCTTGCAGACAGACTGCGGCGTGCGGGGTTAATATCACTCTTATCAACGTAGCAAGATTACAGGTCAAAACCCATTTCTGCAAGTAAGAATCGCTCGTTGATCCTTTTTCATGCAATTTTATTTTCCCGCGAATGCTGCTAGAAAATTAGTACTCTGACATGTAATAAACCTGCGCACTTGCCTGGTCAATTTACAGACCCGAAATGATAGAGAGATAAAGATAAGGAAATGTGGGCTGAATCAGCGTTCCACAGTGGAAGCTGAATAGCCTAGCTGTTTCTTTAGCACACCCCCGTGCCTTCTTCCCCCAATCTCTCACCGATATCCTGCAAAACGCACGCTACTGGAGACTCGGTGTGACAACGTGATGAACTGGTATAACTTTATTATACAATAGATCACAACTGTAGGTTCTGTGTGGGCCAACTTAAGCCACAGAACTTATCAACGGCATCCCGTACCCTTATGCGACCAGTCAGAGTAGATATATAAATCTCGATTCCCGCCGACTATACGCCTGGGCTCATTGGAAAGAAACCGTTGTCTCTTTGATATATAAGCACTCACCAAATTCGCTTGAGAATCCCAAATTGAAGGAATATTCAATGGCAGTCAATAACAACAAACCAGGACCTCATAATTCTCCGGAGTCGAAGAATTCGAGCGCAAACAATATCACTCGTATTGATTCCGAAAATTTCCGCACCATCGTCGGTATCACAACACCGGGGAAACTAAACCCAGAAACCTATCTCAATCACAACCATTGTCAGGAGGCAAACGAGGGCCTTTACATTCGCGTTTGTAAACGAGAATCCCGCCGTCGTCTTGAATACCTCGTATGTGTATTCGTGCTTGATTTTTGTTTTATGGCTCAAATCGCCTTTGCCGCCATCCTCACTGCTCTGGGTGCATCTCAGTCATCATTTATCGTAATCACGATCTTTGGCGCTCTTAACGTCGCCATAGGAGGCGTTTTAGCGCTTTTCAAAGGTCTAGGACTGCCGATGCGACTTAGGAAGGACTGGCTTGAGTTTCAGAAATTACGGCACTATATTGACGATCGGGAAAGGATGTTTGAGGTGGGATTCTATGCCGAGGTTGAAGAGGACAAGAAATGTGGATGTGGATGTGAGAAGTGCAAATGTGGGAGTAGTAGTTGCGGTTGCGGGGGTCATGAAGCAATTAAGGAAGAGAAAGATAAGAGTCCAGCGGCTAGTAAAGGAGAGGAGAAAAAGTATTCTAGTCCTTTGGAGAAAGAGATTAAGAAGATCCAGAAGATGTATGACGATCTGATGGCGACAATCGAGAGCAATCAGCCGGACTTTTACTCGTCGGCTCCGGCTTCGGGAGGTGCTAAGCATCGTTAACTTGCAAGTGGTAATGAAACCCTGCCAGTTTCGTACCTTTAAACAGAGAGGTCTTAACACAGTGCTAGGACTTGTTCAAAGTTCAATTTTAGCGGAAACCAGTAGATATTGCGGTAAATGAGGGTTGATACACGGCAAAATTTCTATATTTCCTTCAGCCTTATTAACTGGTAATTCTCAAGGTTCCGAGGCTCAGTGAATGTTACTGCCAGCACTAATATAGGGCCATGCATTCTGTCATGTTGTATGATCCCTCAATTTTCTAGGCAGCCAGAGAAGTGGCTCTTTATATTTCCTGTATTTTCTCATCCTTTTCTTGCTGTTATATATATTGTAAGAAAATACCCATAGACTTAGGATTAATTTTTCTTTCTCTGGTTTAGTTTTAGTCTTGAGCATAAATAGCGGCTACTTTAATAATCTGAGCTACAGATAAGTATATCTAAACCAAGGATGAGCAGAACCTAAGCCCAGCCTAAGCCATGTCCTGCATCGTAAACACAGCTTGAAACAGATAGAGAGAGATTATCTTATAATATCTTAGGAATCGTTTATGATATAATTTATAAGAAAAAGTTAATCCGGATATTTCTAGAACTTTTTTACAAGCTATTTAATTCTAATATTATATTCTAACTAAGTCTCTGCTCTTTTTTTCTGTCTTCTATCTTTATCTTTTATTTCTATTATTTATCTTTGATTCAGTTCTATATTTATAATCGACTAGCAATTATAGCAAATCATAATATTAATTACAAGAATCTAGTATGGATACTGATTCTCTAGAAATAAAGTTCTATAGAAATTATATAATAAAACTTAAGAGATATATTAAATCAATATTTTCATTAGAAACTAAATATAAATCTTATAATGATAAAGATTACTAACTTTGTAA
>Ga0182030_10008281_pt1 | contig 21583 bp, 10 predicted proteins | sample 812S3MmetaG_FD_121299 | JGI IMG/M metagenome (GOLD analysis project Ga0182030, IMG submission 121299) | Permafrost microbial communities from Stordalen Mire, Sweden - 812S3M metaG (Illumina Assembly) | ecosystem: Environmental > Terrestrial > Soil > Wetlands > Permafrost | place: Sweden...
ATTTCTTAAAACTTTCTTTTGAGTTCTGACAATCGCCTTGCATAAATATTTTTTCAGCGGCCATGTAAGTTAATGAATCTTGTTCTGATAGTGTAATATTTGCAGCTTCGGGAAGTTTGTCGGCATATTTAATATACCCATCAACATCGTTCATTTCAACGAATATATTTTTAATTCCTGTAAGCGCGCTTTTGGATTCAGGTGTGCCAGGATATAACGTTACCACTTGTTTATAATAATCCATCGCTTCGGTATTCTTGTCCAGATTAAAATAAATCAGACCTAATTGTAATAATGCTTTTTTTACATAACTGCTTGAAGGAATGTCCGAAATCAGTTTTTTGAATGATTGAATGGCATCCTCATTCTTCTGCATGATCATTTGACTTCTCCCGATTTCATAAATGGCATCCCCAACATAAGGTGATTGAGGTGATTCTGTTGTGAGCTTATACAGGAGACTGACTTTCTCAGAATGTTTGTTTAGAAGTCCCAATGAAAATGCTTTCTGGAAGGTTGAATAATCCTTATTTGATTTTCCGATACCGATGGCTTTGTTATAGTATTCTATAGCATTCTCATATTGTGTATTTTTGAAGTAGCAGTCGCCTATTCTATTACATGCATCAGCAAAAATTGCAGATTGTTTATTTTCTTCAAGACCGATATATTTACGGAACCAGCTATTCGCATTTTCGTAATTTTTATTATAGAAGTAAATGTATGCAATGTCATAATGTACAATGTTATATTCCGGTTGGTAGATGGCGCGCGATGACAAAAGAAATTGATTGTAGAACACAAGTGCTTCTTTGTAATTGATCAACCTGTATTGTGATTCTCCAATCCAGTAATAAGCCCGGGCATTCAGATTGGGATCATATGTTGCATATTTCAACGACACATTTAATGTTTCTATTGCTTCCTGAAATCTCGAATCGTTAAATAGTTCCAAAGCTCTGAAGAAAGAGATTCTCTGGAAAGCTTTCTTGATTGTCTGATCTTTTTTCTTTATTTTTTCAATAGAGATCAGAGCCTCTTTGTAATTTTTTGTCATCAGGTATGCCTGTGACAGGTAATTAAGTGCTTCATCTGTCCGTTTTGATTCAGGATAAAGAGTTAAATAATCATTAAAAGCTTTTACAGCATCATTAAATGGAGTGTAAGATAATTCGTATGTAATTAAAGCACAATTGAATAAGGCATCTTGTTTGATGTCTTTATTGTTATCTAATTTGGCTGCCCCCTCGAAAGCCATACGGGCTTTATTTTTTTCATTTAACCTGATGTAACAATCTGCCAGGTGATACATGGAATTCTGTTCCAGTATGGAATCGCCCATGGATGCTTTTTCAAAATATGGAACTGATTCTTTATATTTTGCGGCCTGATAATAACAATAAGCCATTTCATAATTGTCACCGGCAGAAATATTTTTTTCGTTCTTATGAAAGCGTTCAAGATAAGGTGTTGCTTCTTTAAACTGATTTTTATTATAATAGGCATCTCCAATGAGTTTGGCCATTTCCGCGGCTCTGTTTTCCACAACCGAGTCAATGATCGGAAGTGCATATGCAATCAGATCGTCAAATCTGTCCTGATAGTAGTAACATTGGGTGATATAGTAAGGAACAATCTTTGAAAAATTCTCATCGGTAGTGAGTCGTAGGAATCCATTCAGCGCTGTCTCATAGTTCTTCTGGATATATGCAATATGTGAGTAATAATATATGGCAGGTGACGTATATTTAGTGTCAATGTCTTTTATTTCGTAGAAAGCAACTCGTGCTTCAGAATAATCCTTTAACTGGAAGTAGCAATACCCTTTTTTGAAAAAGAGTTCTGCTTTTTCGTCCCCGGTAAGCAAATATTTATTGACTTTTTCAAAATACACACAGGCATTTTTATAACTTTTTTTCGAGTAAAGGTGTTTCGCCATTTCAAACCAGGCGTTATTAATATATTGTGATTCAGGATTGTTTTTCACGAAATGATCAAGCAGGTTTTCTGCATCGTCATTGTTCAATTTAATAGCGCACAATACAGAATAATATTCAGCATCTGACTTCTGGAGGGATAGCACGTTGAAATTATCATCAATTACTTTCCGGAAGTATTTATAGGCAGCGCCGTATTTTTGCTTTTCAAAAAGTTCAATTCCCTTCTGATAATTCCGATTGACCTGATAAATTAAGTTTTGTTGGCCGGATACAGTTGAAATACATATAAGATAAACAATAGACAGGGTGATCAGAAAACGGTTCATTACTTAATTTTTAAATTATCAAATCAGATGGTTTTTATATGACAGACTCTAAACATAGATAAAACTATGGTAAAAATAACAATAAAACAAGTAACTTGTTACTTGTTTTTAGCTTTTTAATTAACAGTTGGCTGTTAATTTCTGAATTAATTCTTAATTTAGCCCAAAAATAGTTTTAAAAACTAAATATTATTGATGGAAGAACAAGTAATATCGTTTGAAAATGCAACTGTTTGCCAACATGACCATCTGGTCCTTTCGGATGTTAATTTTTCAATATCGAAAGGTGAATTTGTTTTTTTGATTGGTAAGGTAGGAAGCGGAAAGAGCAGTCTGATACGAACGATTAATGCTGAATTGCCTGTAAAAAAAGGAGAAGGAATTGTTACAGGTTATAAATTGTCCAGAATCAGGCGCAGGCAGATTCCATATTTACGAAGGAAGATAGGAGTCGTTTTTCAGGATTTTCAGTTGCTCACTGACAGAAATGTCCATGACAATCTGGCTTTTATTCTTAAATCTACAGGTTGGAAAAATAAAAAGGAAATTGAAAAAAGAATCGCTGAGATTCTTGATAAGATTGGCTTGGGACTGAAAGGTTATAAAATGACGCATCAACTTTCAGGAGGGGAGCAACAACGAGTTGTTGTTGGAAGAGCTTTACTTAACAATCCCGAACTTATTCTCGCTGATGAACCCACTGGTAATCTTGATCCCGAGACTTCGATTGATATTATGAATCTTTTACTTGATATCAGTAAAACAGGTACAACAGTGATTATGGCAACGCATAATTATCCGTTGTTAAACAAATTTCCGGCCCGTACACTGAAATGCGATAATGGAAAATTAATAGAAGTAAAATTTTCCGAAGACATGGAAAGTTTAATGACATAATCAAATTCTTTATTCACCTGTTTCAGTTTTCGATATTCAGAGCAAAAAATACGATACAGATTACAGATAAAAAGAAAAAAATTGAATGTTTTATTTTTGGCAGCCTGGTATCCTAACAGACACTTTCCCATGTCGGGTATTTTTATTCGTAAGCATGCGCAATGCGCAGCCCGGAATGTGAATGTTACTGTGATCAGCACCTGTTCAACCCAGAGTTTACCCTTATATTCTTTTGAAATAACAAGGCAGACAATTCACTTAGTAGATGAAATTGTGGTTTATTACCCGAAGTGTTCTTTTTCTATAATTAGGCCATTTGTGCAGCCTTTGTTGTTTCTTATAGCTTTTATTAAAGCCTATAAACTGTACCATAAAAAACCCGATTTAATACATGTGAATATTCTTGCCCGTTATGGACTGCTGGCTTTTTTCCTGCATCTGTTTTATCAGATACCCTATATTATAACTGAACACAGCTCCAGGTATTTGCCTCAGAGAAAGGCTTTCAGGGGTACCATAAAAAAGATGATTGTCAGGTATATAGTTAAAAGAGCCAAAGCGGTTACAGTGGTAAGTCAGACTTTGAAAGAAGCCATGCTGTTTCACAAAATCAGAAATTCAAATTTTCAAATTTTATATAATGTGGTTGATACCGGATTGTTTGTTCCTGTTTTAAATCCATCAGAGTCTATTAAAAAAAAGATTGTTTGCATAACAAATTTTAAAGATTCGGAAAAGAATACAACAGGCATTATTAAAGCAGTAAAACAACTAAGTCTGCTTCGAAATGATTTTGAATTTCATTTTATTGGTATGAATGAGGGGAATGATACCGGTTTTGAGGAAATGGCTGCAGACATGAACATGATAAACAAATTTCTTTTTTTTGATGGCTTAATGCAGGAACAGGAACTGGTAAATGCTTTAAATCATGCAGCTTTTTTAGTTTCGTTTAGTAATTACGAAACCTTTCTGGTTGTGGTTCCTGAAGCATGGGCTTGCGGGGTACCTGTTATTTCAACAAAGGTAGGCATACTGGAACAGCATTATAAGCCCGAAAGAGGACTCATAACCGATATAGGTAATATTGAGCAATTAACTCATCATATGAATTGGATGCTTGACAATTACAATAGTTTTAACAAATCCGAAATGCGGCAATATGTGATTGAACATTTTTCTGAAAAGATCATATCCGTCCAATTGAAAGATATTTATCAACAATCTTTATACTAAATTTAATGTTCCGATTTTTAACTACTTTATTTACCCGTATCACTTCGCTTGTCCTGAGCTTTATAATTGTATTGCTTAACAGCAGATATCTTGGCGCCGGTGGTATGGGAGTAATTAGTCTGATAACACTCACCATTTCAATTTTTATTATTATAAACGAGTTGGTAGGTGGAGGAGCACTCGTTTACCTTGCACCCAGATACAAGAAGTGGCAACTTCTCAAACCTGCTTATGGTTGGGCATGCATTAGTTCTTTTTTATTCTTTTTTATTATTAAAATATTAGGATTGGTACCTCAGCATCTGGTTTTATACACTTCTTTATCAGGACTTATTTTTGCAATCAACACAGCTAATTTCAATTACTTAATAGGTATGAAAAAAGTGATCTGGTACAATCTTTTGTATTTCATGCAACTGTTCATCCTGTTCATCTTATTGGTCATATTGTACAGATTTGCCGGCATGCAAAACGAGATCAGTTATGTGTTTTCACTAATGGCTGCCTATTTAATAATAGGAATCATTTCTTTTATACTTGTATTGTTTGTTCAGAGTCCATCAGAAATTAATACATCAAGAACTCTGCCTATCATATTAAAATTTGGAGCTTTAACACAGCTGGCAAATTTAATCCAATTGTTTAATTATAGGTTTGGCTTTTATATTATACAGCACAATTGCGGAAAAGAAGAACTTGGCCGTTTTTCTATTGCAACGCAGATTTCCGAAACTTCATGGATCATTGGACGAAGCAGCGCTATTGTCAATTATTCGGATGTTTCTAATTCCGGTGTTAAAAACATGATTGGACGTGTTTTACTCATCACAAAATTTATCGGGTTGACGACATTTCTTTCAATAGTCATATTAAACCTTATTCCGGCTGAGTTCTATAAGTTCATGTTTGGAAAAGAATTTACAGGTCTCAACATGATTATTCACTGTTTAAGTCCCGGGATCATATTATTGGCAGTAAGTATGGTTATTTGTTCCTATTTCAGTGGAACCGGCAAAGTTTACATTAATACGACCAGTTCATTAATCGGATTATTATTTACGATTCCATTGGCATTATGGATCATTCCCAAATATGGAATTTCAGGAGCGGCTGTGGTATGCTCAATTTCCTACGGAGCATCTGCCATATGGACTATATATCAGTTTAAAAAGAGGGCTAAACTAAAGCTAAACGACTTTTTTTTAACTTCCGGTGATGTTAAAAAAATGGTTAAGATTACTTATAATTTGTTGCACGGAACTAATTAGTGTTTGTCCATAATTCTTACTTTTGACAATTGAGTTTATTATAAATAACAATATGAAATCAGAAATTCTTACTATTACTAATGATGTAAAATGGATAGGCATTACAGATCCCGATTTGGTATCTTTTGATATAGTGATGGAAACCAAATATGGAACCACGTATAATTCTTATTTTATTGATGCCGCCAAAAAAACAATCATAGATACTGCTAAAGAAAAATATAAGGATGATTATTTGGCAAAAGTCAAAGCAGTTGTCAGACCCGAAGAAATCGAATACATTATTTGCAATCACACGGAACCCGATCACTCAGGTAATGTCAGGCACTTGCTGAAAATTGCTCCCCGTGCAACTGTTGTTGGAAGCGGTCAGGCCATAAATTATCTTACCGATATGCTTGAAACTCCATTCAAATACTTACAGGTTAAAGATGGGGATGTATTAGATCTGGGGACAAAGAAAATCCGGTTCATTGGAGCTCCCAATTTACATTGGCCGGATAGCATCTATACGTATCTTGAGGAAGATCAGATTTTATTTACCTGCGATTCATTTGGCGCGCACTATTGTCATGACGCTATGTTCGATGATCTGGTGGGAGATTACACAGACGCTTACAGGTATTACTTTGATGTGATATTAAAACCATTCAGCAGGTTTATGTTAAAAGCCATCGAAAAAATCCGTCCGCTTAACATAAGCTGTGTCTGCCCGGGACATGGCCCTATATTGCGTTCCACATGGAAGCAGAAGGTTGATATGGCCGGAAAATGGTCAAATGAATACATGACTGAGTTAAGACATGATAATAAAAATATTTTGATTGCATATGTATCTGCATATGGCTATACTAAAGAAATGGCAGGATATATAGCTGAAGGTATAAAATCGGTTTCAGATTTTAATGTTGATATTTCAGATATAGAACATATACTTCCTGGCAATCTTGAAGAAAAAATCGTAAGAAGTGATGCTATATTTATTGGATCTCCTACCATTAATCAAAATACTGTAATGCCGGTATATAAACTGTTCGCGCTAATAAATCCGATTCGTGATCGTGGCAAACTGGCGGCAGCATTTGGCTCTTATGGTTGGAGCGGTGAAGCCGTGGACATTATCCAGAATCATCTTAAACAACTTAAGCTGAATGTAATTGAAGGTGGCGTGAAGGCAAAGTTTTATCCTTATAATAATAAAGCGCTTCAATTCATTGAGTTTGGTAAAAATATAGTCTCAGCTTTAAAGAATGAACACGGAGAGACAGAGAAATAAGACATTAATCATGTTTATGATTCAATCCAACGCAGATAATTGAAATCTTGCCTGTGAGGAAGGAATGGGTGTTTGGGTAAAATACGAATTCCGTATTCAAACATACCCGGGCGGGTAGGAACTATTTCAATTTTATAGTTTGCTACTCTTTCTTCAAATGAATCCAATTCAAATTCTTCTTTCGACAATATCTTTTGAGAGCCCCCGCCTGATACGATATCGGCGATAACCATTTCTACACAGATATCATCAGGTGATAGTAAATTCAAATCAATTTTAACTTCAGCCATATATTTTTTACCAAGCATAGCTCCCCTGTTCACGTCCGGGAAGGTTACTGAAATCACTTCAATACTTTCCCACACATTTTTAACACGTTTTTTCCATGATGAAATGTCTTTTGCCATTTCATAATCATCGGCTTGTAATTTTTTAGAGCGATTGAACAAACGTGAATAATAATGTTTGTCATAATCAATCAACTGACGGTTCATGGTAAAATTCGGCGCTACTTTGGCAATACAGTTTTTAATGTAGTTCACCCACCCGATTGGTATTCCGTCTTCATCTCTGAAGTAATATAAGGGAGCGATTTCGTTTTCGAGTAAACTATATATAGTTTCTGCATCAAGCTGATCCTGAAAAGCGGGATTATCATAAGTCTGTTCTTCCGGAAGTGCCCATCCGGCCTGTTTCTGATAACCTTCAGCCCACCATCCGTCAAGTACGCTAAAGTGTAAAACACCATTCATTACAGCTTTTTCACCACTTGTTCCGGATGCTTCCAAAGGACGGGTTGGCGTATTAAGCCATATATCTACACCCTGCACCAGCATTTTTGCCACTCCGATTTCATAATTGGTCAGAAAAATAATTTTTCCCAGGAATTCCGGCATCTTTGAAATTTCTATAATCTTCTTGATAAGATCTTGCCCTGCTTTATCATAGGGATGTGCTTTTCCTGCAAAAAGAAACTGAATCGGCATGGCAGGATTATTAATAATCTTTGACAACCGGACCAGGTCGGTAAATAACAGATGTGCTCTTTTGTAAGTGGCAAAACGACGCGCAAAGCCAATGGTGAGAGTATGTTTATTCAATTTTTCACTCATCTCAAGCATTAACTTGGGATTTTCATAACGTTTAATACCCGAGTCTTTCAATCTTTCTTTGATATAATTGATCAGCATCTCGCGTAAGTGATTTCTTATTTTCCAGATGGAATGATTGGAAACGTCATATATTTTATTCCATAAATTATGATCGTGTTGCTGTTGGAGAAAATCATCCCCGAATTCCTTTTTATACAAATTAATCCATTCTTTGGCTGTCCAGGTTGGCAAATGTACGCCGTTGGTGACATAACCGATATGCAATTCTTCAGGAGAATAACCAGTGTACAAAGCTTTAAATATTTCCCTGCTGACTCTTCCATGAATACGGCTTACCCCATTTATTTCCTGTGAACAGTTGGCTGCAAGGAAGCTCATTGAGAATTTTTCATTCGGATCGTTCGGATTGGATTTGCCAAGCGCCATAAACATTTCCCAGGTAATTTTTAAACGAGCGGGATAATGTCCGAGATAAGTACGCATCATATTTTCATCAAAAGCATCATGTCCTGCAGGTACTGGTGTGTGCGTTGTGAACAAAGTCGAAGCTCTCACAATTTCCAGCGCTTCATTAAAAGTCAGATTTTCTTCGACTATATATTTTCTTAATCTTTCAATTCCGATAAATGCGGCATGACCTTCGTTACAATGGTATATATCAGGTTGGATACCGACAGCGTTAAGAACCCTGATACCTCCAATTCCAAGCAATATTTCCTGTTTCAGACGATTTTCCCAATCACCGCCATATAAATGATGTGTTACTTGTTTATCCTGATCTATATTATCTTCAAAGTCAGTGTCAAGCAGGTATAGTTTTATTCTGCCAATGTCAACCCTCCAGATACGGGCGTTCAGCGTACGGCCAGGCCAGATGACATGAACGGTAAGTGCATTCCCTCTTTCATCCCGCACGGCTGTAATAGGTAAATGACTGAATTGTTGCGCTTCATAAGAGGCAAGCTGATCGCCGGTAGAAGATATTGTCTGTTTGAAATATCCATAACGGTACATGAGACCCACTCCCACAATGTCATAATTATAATCACTGGCTTCCTTCAGATAGTCACCGGCAAGAAGGCCAAGACCTCCGGAAAAAATCTTAAGTGAATCATGCAAGCCGAATTCCATGCTGAAATAGGCAACTTTTGGTTTATCGGTGCGGGCAGGAATCTCCATGTACATTTTAAACTTGTCGTACACTTTATTTAACTTAAACAAAAACTCATCATCTTTTTCAAGATTCTGGAATCTGTTATAAGAGATTCTGTCAAGGAATATGATTGGATTGTTTTCACTCTCTTTCCACAACTCAGGATCAATAAAATTAAATAATTCTATGGCATCATAATTCCAGCACCACCACAAGTTTTTAGACAGTTCCTCAAGTGCTTTCAGTTTTTCAGGAATATTACGCTGAACGGAAAATCTTTTCCACACCGGAGCATTGGTTTGTGAGAAATTTTCAACATGCTGAAATGTTTCTACATGCTCTTGTTCCAGAAACAGATTAACCCTGAGTGCTACTTTTTGTATGGCTATATCAAATGCTTTATAATAGAATTTGATCAGGTTTTTCCAAAGAGCGGTACAGGAAACTTCCAATGCTTTCTTACGGGCAGCTTCAGAATCTTTTTTATTTAATTTTACAGAAGTCAATACTGCATTAACGATGGTTGTGATAACTTCCTGTTCATTATCATCAGTTCTGTTCGCGACAAACACACCATTGTCCGGATCTTTCATTACTTCATTAACCCACATTCCAAAACCTGTAAGATTGGTAGTTACTGTAGGTACATGAAATGCAAGACTTTCAAGTGGCGTATATCCCCATGGTTCATAGTAGGAAGGGAAGACCGTAAGATCAAAACCAATTAATAAATCATAATATTTGATGTTGAAAATGCCGTCATCGCCATTGAGATAAGAAGGAACGAAAATCACTTTCACCTTATCTTCGGGCTTGTTCAATAATTCATTCTGCGCTATTCTCTGAAGAATAGGATCATGATCGGCATAATGTAAATTGTGTGTTAAAATAGAATTGTCGGAAATTAATTTCTCATTATTTTTAAGAGCATTTGCCAAATCTTTTCTTGGACCATAGTGATTTGCCGGTATCAGAATAAAAGCGATCACTTCTCTTTTAAGTTCAGATGATTTATTTAATTTTCCGAGAGAATCAATATAAATATCAATCCCTTTATTAAGGAATTCATATCTGCCGCTGTTGGCAATAAAGAAAGCATCAGAAGCTACTTTATATCCGAAAAGTGATTCGCTGACACCGACTAATTTCTGACGGGCATTATATCTGTATTTGTCAAATTCTTCTTCCTTGGGAACAAAGGTGGCTTCGAATCCGTTTGGCGTAACCAAATCAACTTCCTTATTTAAAAACTTAGCGCACTCTTTTGATGTAATTACGCTGACTGTAGTAAAACAATCGGCATTTTGTGCTGCTATTTTCTCTAATGATTGTTTTGAAACCACGCCAAATTCTAATGCTTTCGCATCACTGTTATATTGATCAAGGGCGCTGTAAAGTGGTTGACCGTTTCCGGCAATTGCTCTGCCTAATACAGTAGCATGCGTTGTAAATAAAGTCCCTACCTGAGGTGTATTTTCCTTTAAATACAACAAACCTGTTCCGGTCATCCATTCATGGAATTGCGCTACCACTTTTTCCCTGATGCTGACATTAAAACGAATAAAACTTTCAATGACTTTAGCTGCGGCATATCCGAATAAAGAAGGTTCTGCATAATCCCATTGACCTGAAATAGAATCAAGTTTGTAAGTTTCCCAGAATTTTGAGAAAATAGCATCTTTCTGATTAATAAATACAGTAAAATCAACAATGATGGCTATAGGTTTGCCAACAATATCCCAGCGACCAATTTTTATTCTGAGTCCTTCTTCAAGAGCCTTGTCCCGCCAGGATTTAAACAACTTTTTATCTTCTATAAATTCCTGGTTTTGTGATTCCTCTCTTCTCACATCGGGTCCGATTAAAATATAATTGCTCCTTAATTCATTAACCAGACTCAATGCTTTTGTTGAAATAACAGTGTGTATCCCTCCAACTTTATTACAGACTTCCCAGCTTACTTCAAAAAGATAATCAGGTTTGCTTATGATATTGTTATACATTTTATAAATTTATTTTTAGCAAATATAAATATATATTAATAAATATGCTACTTATCAAAGAATACAAAGAAAAAAAATAGATTCAGGTTAATTATAATACTTCTATTCAATGAGTTTACGAAAAATGTCAGCAATCAATTATGTGAATGTTGAAATAATTCACCTGGTTGCTATGGGTTCTAATTTCCTTTTAACATAATTAAACAGATACCGGCTAAAATACCACATAGAATGATAGCCTTTAGTTTGATATTTTTTTCATGAAACATGAAAGCTCCTATTGTAAAAGTTATGATCACACTTCCACGTCTTAGTGTTGACATAATAGAGATAAGCGCATCCGGATAAGCCAATCCCTGGAAATAAAAAAAATCAGCTGTGACAAGAGCCATCGCGATGAAAGGAATTGAATGTCTCCATTTGAAAGGTGTTGTGCTTTTTCTTTTTGGAAACCAAAATAACAGCAGAACAATACCGGAAAGGGGTACCAGATAAATTTCAAACCATGCCTGCATGGCCATCCGGTTGAAATGATGTACCAGATATTTATCATACAGACTACTAATGGAACCGATGATTGTAGCAATGGTCATAAACAGCGCCCATTTATTTTTTCTGAATGATATTCCTTCTTTTAATCCGGCTAAGGAGAAAAGATAATAAAATAGAATTGTAATGGAAAGACCAACCCATTGCCAGGTGGAGAGACGTTCACCGAATATGACGATGGCTCCTATTAAAGTCCATAATGGAGCTGAAGAACGAATAGGAGAGACAATGGTCAAAGGAAGATTTTTGATTGCGAAATAAGAAAGTATCCATTGCGACCCTACGATCAAAGATTTAAGCATGAAAAACAAATGTGACTGAGCTGGCACATCAGGTATATACCAAAAATACAGGCTTGCATCCGGGTTGATTTTTGACAGGATGAGAAGGGGAATAAATATCAATGCGCCTGTTAATATTGAAAAAAACAACACCGGGATAACGGCATTCTCCTGCAATGAAACTTTGTTAAGAATATCATAAACCCCGAGCAAAACGGCGGATATAAGACCTAAAACCAGCCACATCATAATTAATAGTAGTGTTTGTCCAACATGCCCGTTTTCATATCCCGGTTCCGTGTTACACCTGCCAGATAAATCCTCACTTCTGAAATAGAAGGTTAAAATTATTTACTTATAATCTTGAATTCAACACGACGGTTCTGCTGACGTCCTTCTTCAGTATCATTGTCTGCAACCGGTTGAGCAAAGTTATACCCTTTGGCAACAACTTTTGATGCATCAATCCCGTGTTTGGTCATATAATCCACTACAGCCTGAGCTCTGTCTTCAGACAGTTTCTGGTTATATGCTTCTGTTCCTACATTATCTGTATGACCTGATATTTCAACCCTGACTGTTGCATATTCTTTCAGGAAAGAAATCATACGTTCCAGTTCAGGTGTGGATTCTGGTCGCAATGTAGAGGATCCTGTATCGAAGAATAAATTCTTAAGAATAGTTTTGGCATTTATCGAGATGTCATTCAATTCTATATCTTTTACAAATTCCTGATAGGAAGTTGCCAGAGGTAAATTGAAGTTTTCGGAATGAGGCATATATCCTTCCTTCTTTACAGCTATAGCATAATTCTTTCCGGAGGGAAGAGAAACAAGATATTTTCCGGTACTGCTGTTTGATGAAGTTGTGAAGATGACCCTATTTTTTTCATTGTCAACAATATCAATTGATGCTTCAATGGGTTGTTTTGTTGTGGCATCGGTTATAATCCCTTTCACAATTGTCAGGTGAATTACTTTAACAGTGATTGATGTATCAACAATCGTTTCAGTAACCGGATTGATCATACAGGCAATCAGGTTATCGTCATTGCTTTGTGGGGATTGTCTTAATGGATTCAGGAATGTTATCCTGTAGATATCGCTTAATCCATAACTATCTTCCCGGGATGATGCATAATATGCGTGCTTACCGCTTGCAGAAACGACAAACAATACATCGTCGAGAGGTGTGTTGATAGGATACCCGATATTTTCAGGTTTTGACCATTTGTGATTGTCCTGTAAATAGCTTCGGAAAATATCATAATTACCCATTGACTTATGGCCATTGGAACTGAAGTATAGAGTACGATCATCCGGCATGATAAACACGCCCATTTCGTCATCTACCGTATTGATAGGCGGTCCGAGGTTCTCGGGTGTACTCCATGTGCCATCAGCCATTTTATGAATCACGAATATATCAAATCCACCGAGGTTATTGGTTTTATTATCAGAAGAAAAATATATCGTATTTCCATCATAGGAAACGCTGGCTGAATTTTCATTAAAAGGAGAATTAATAATGCTTCCAACCGATTTTGGTTTCTCCCAGTTGGTGCCTTTTAAATGCGATTCGTAAATATCTCCGCCATTTTTTCCTTTATAAATGTATAACAATTGTCCGTCAGGAGAAAGACCGGCAGGAGAATCATCAGCCGGTGTATTCAGATTGGCACTTGCTTTAACGGCTTTTGTCCATGCCCCTTTTTTGAATTCGGACATATAAATATCAGAATTTGGAGTATCTTCATCAGGGTTCACTCTTGTTTGTCTGTCGGATGAAAAAATCAACAAGGATTCATCGGCAGAAATTACAGGAGCCATCTCATTAAAATTGGTGTTTATATTCGGACCCAAATTATCAATAAGCACTTTTTGGGCATTTTTCATCAGTTCAAGACCGATCTCACATTCCTGTATTCTTTTCTTGGCTTTAGTAACCTGTTCGTCATTATTTGCTTTCTGCATGGCCTTTCTATACTGGTTATAGAAATTTTCTGCTTTACTGAAACGATTGTTCACCTGATAGGCACGTCCTAATGCATAAACGATGTCGGGAGCAACCTTTGCATCTAATTGATAAGCTTTGTAAAGATAAGGCAATGCCTTTTTATTCTGTTGTGATAACAGACATGATATGCCTAATAAATAATTTAAAGCAGCATTGCCGGGGTTGTATGAATAGGCTTTGGTAAATACTTCTACCGCCTTTACCCAGGAATATGTTACCCCTTGTAAATAATAATTTTCACCTTGTTCTACATTCTTTTTTGCTTCCTGAAAACCGTTTGCTTTAGTTTTAAATTTTTCCATATCAACATGAATCAACTCCTGAGTAAACAGGGAAAAGGTGTTGGAAAGTAAAAGGATAAAAATAAGAAAATATTTGATGTTCATTCGGATTCGTTTAAATTTTTTAATTGTATATGCCTGGTTCATATGGAAGTTTTATTTATTGTATTCATTTATTATATTTTCTGCAAAGCCGGCGCCTAATTCTTTTGCCTTTTTCCAGTCCTCAAGAGCTCCCTTGGTATCTTTCAGCATTTCTTTAGTATTGGCGCGGTTGAAATAGGCAAAGGTGTAATTCTTGTCAAGATCAATTGCTTTGTTCAAAGCTTCCAGAGAGCCTTTGTATTCTTCAATAACATAAAGCACGGTACCGATGTTGTTGTATGCTTCTGCATAATCGGCTTTAATGGATATTGCTTTCTTGTATGCTTCAATGGCTCCTTTGTAGTCTGCTATTTCATATTTGGCGCTGCCAAGATTATTATAAGCAATATAATAATCAGGATTTAAAGCAATGCTGTGTTCATATGCGTCTATGGCTTCATCATAAGTTTTTGTTTTTCTGTATGCACTGCCCAGGTTGTTGTAGAAAATGGCGTTTGGCTCAATCCGGATGGCTTCCAGATAATCAATTACAGCTCCATCCATATCTCCAATCTGTCTTTTAGCGCTACCTCTATCATTGAAAGCAAATGCATATTCCGCTTTAAGCTGGATCGCCTTATCATATGCGGCAATAGAAAGCTGGTATTTTTTCAGGTTGTAATTACAAACCCCGGTGAAATAATAAACTTTTGGTGTTGTGAATTTATTTTTAACTGCACTGTCCAGATCAACAATGGCTCTCTCGTAATCACCTTTCATGTATCTTGTGTATCCTCTGTTGTAGTATAAGGAGCCTATATTGGGAGCTTTTAAGCTGATCGCTTTTGAATAATCTTCAATAGCCTCGGTAAATTCATGAAGTTCAAGTTTTGCATTTCCCCTGTTGGTATATGCTTTGTAAAATTCTGGTTTGATTTGAATGGCGATATCGTATTCAGAAATGGCTTCATTGTACTTCTTATTTTTGAAGTGTTCAAAACCCCTGTTAAAAGCCATTTCAGCTTCCTGATTTTCAGCAACGACAACTGTTTTTGTCGTATCAAACTCTGCCTGTGCAAAGAGCTTAACCGGTGATACAATCAGTATAAGCATTATTACTCTTGAAAAGTATGTCATTCGTATAAAATTTTAAAGCAGTTAAAAATAAGAAAAAAAATTACATTTTCATATAATTTATTTTATTAATTATATAGATTGTTATTAATCAATTAATTAGTATTTGTCCAGAATGTCCGTTTTCATAAGAATTATATTTTTCTTTTTAATTGCCTTATGGAGCTCGCATATCATATTTTAATCTTAATTGTATATGCTCGGTTCGGTGTTATGCTTGCCAGATAAATGCTCATTTACGAACATTCTGATCCAGACACCGATTTTAAAGACAGACTCTAAATCAGCCTGATTCTACTTCAGATATTTTTCAAATTGATCTTTCACCGTTTGGTCAAAAGGTAAAGAATTGACGGCAACTGGCGCTTCGGCATACCCGATGTCAAAATTTTTCAGTTCTTCAATCAGATTCTGAGGATTGTATTGAATACGAGTTGCTGTTTGTTCCGTTTTTGTAACAATTGCAGGAAGCGGTCCGGCATCTACAAAACCCCAGGCAACTTTAATATATCTGCCGGCGATTCTGTACCTGGAGAATTGTCCTATTTTTCCATTCAGCAATGATGCATTGTTAACAGCATCAGCAGTGTATTTTACGGTAACTGTCAAGTGAGAACTGCAAGGCGTTTTTGGGATGATGATATGTGTTGTCAGATCATTTCCTGAATAAGTCCAGGTACAGCAAGTTTCATTAGCTGCGTAATCGTATATTTTACCGTCCACTGTTACACTCTCGGGAACCATGGAACCGACTAATCTGATATGATAGGATCTGTCGGCAGACATGCCCTGAAAGGATCCTTCACGGGGATTGACAGTCAATGTGATTGAACCATCATTGCCCTTCAGTTTGGTGATGGTTGTATATGAAAATTCATTTTGCCTGTACAAATCATTGTTTCCCTGGTCTTCATAAACTTTAGTTTCAGAATTTTCACCCGGGAATACCGTTAACACGAGTTCGTCAACTGTCTCTTTCAGGTTTTTAATTTTTGGATACATTGGAATGATGGCTCCAGCTTTGACATAAACTGGTATTTCATTGATCAGAAATTTACGGTCATAAACTTTTCCGCCTTCAAGCGTTGTTCCGGTGTACCATTCGTACCATTGTCCTTTTGGCAGCCAAACTTTCACGATGGCCTGATTATCGCCTTCCGGAGCATGGTTTATAACCGGAGCAACGATCATATCATCACCAAACATATATTGATTGTGATAGGTGTAAGCTTCTTCCATTTCAGGATATTCATAATACATAGGTCTGACTATAGAAATACCGGTTTCATAGGCTTCGCGTGCATTGGTGTAAATGTATGGAAAAAGAGCATATCTTAAATTGATGGCATCATGCATCGCTTTAAAATTTTCGTTGGGATAAAGCCATGCTTCCTTATATATGGAAGGATTTTTTGTAGAATGATGCCGGAGAATGGGACTGAACACACCAAATTGTGTCCAGCGTGTTGTTAATTCGGGATTCATCACTTGTTGTTCCTTGGGTAGATTTCCCCACATATGGCCGCCAATATCGTGACTCCAGTATCCATAACCCACATTTGAAGCAGTTGTCGTAAAATAGGGCTGATAAGCCAACGATTTCCAGGTAATAATAGCATCCCCTGAGAAACCAATCTGGTAGCGATGATTACCAAGTCCGCCCCAGCGATGATAAAGCATCGGTCGAACTTTGCCTTCTCTCTGCATATCGGTGAAATGACAATAGTTTAACCAGAAAGTATTGCTAAGTCCGGGATATTTTTTTGAAAATGGCCATTGTTGCCAGTCGAGCCACCAGAAATCAATACCCTTTTCCTGCATGGGGTGAAGTAATATATTAAAATAGTTCTCAGCGAATTTTTTATCAGCAATCTCAAAAGGAATATTTTTATGTCCTGTCGTATCAATGTTCATGGCTTTGGCAAAAGCAGCATATTGTATTTCCCATGGAGCCACACCTGACGCAGGATGCAGGTTCATCGTGGTACTGATATTTTTATCATTTGTCCATTGAATAAATTTATCAGGATCAGGGAAAAGATTTTTGTTCCATGTGAATCCTGTCCATCCCACGCTTTGACCAAATTCATCAGTAATGGGTTTTTTCCAGGATAGGTTGTCTGTGATATGCCAGTCCATGTCAATGACCATTACGTCGAGGGGGAGATCAAAACGATCCATATCGGCAACCAATTCACGCAGTTCTTCATCCGTATAACTCCAGTAACGGGACCACCAATATCCGAATGCATATTTGGGTGGAATGGGTATTTTACCTGCAACCCTTGTGAAATCATAGAGAGCACCTTTATAATCTTTTCCATAGCCAAAGAAATACCAGTCCTGGCGATTGCCTTCCGGTCGTGGCATTACCCAGTTCCAATCGGTGGTATCGAATAGAAAATTCTTTGAATCATCAGCAAGATACCATCCGTCACGGGAGATGATCCCGTTTTCAAGAGTTATTGTATCTCCGACCCAGTTGGTGCCGCCATTACAGCCATCAAGTGTTCGTGTTGTTCCTTTCAAATTGCCATTATTGGGCGTACCGGGTTTCCAACTGACAGGAGTTTTATCATGATATATTATTTCCAGATTTTCAGGAGAAAATTTTCCACTACCCGTTTTGTATTTCAGGGTCAACTTTTCAGTAGCGATCTGAAGGAATCCCCCGTTTTCGGTTTTTGAAAATTTTGGTACCGGGAGATTACGGGTGATAAAGGTAAGTGACGCATGATCTTCAAATTTACCCAGACTATCCCATTCCAGACGGATTAAACCGGGCGTCAGAACTGTAAACCGGGCATTCCCTGAAATGACAACAGCATCAGCTTTTGCAACCGGATCAATTTCTTTGGTTCTGACAGTCTGAATTTTCTGCTCTGACTGACGGCAGGCATACAGGGAAAATAAGACACTTACTAAAAGGATTAATTTTTTCATTTTTAAATAGGTATAAAGATTTAAATGATTTCGTGTTACAAACTTACATTTTTTTGAAAAAATAACGATAAAGAATCGTACCAAATTTTCAAACATTTTAAAACCTGCATCAGCAAAGCAACAGAGAATAATTTTAATAATTAGTGAAACAAATGTATCATTTAATGGTTCTAATTTTTTAATTTTGACGTATCTTGAACGTTTAATTTTAAAGTTAATTATCGTGGTAAAGTTTTATAAATCAGCATTATTCTTGGGAATCATCTCGATAATCTGCGCGTTTAACCTACAAGCTCAGTTAAGTGAAAGAGGGGTACCGCCCGGTTTGAGGTATCATTTTAAAAGTTCGCAGGATATAGAGGATATGCCTTCTCTTGATATGGATAAAATTGCTTTGGAAGATAAAGAAGCAATGAATAATAAATTAAAACCTTTCCGGTTTGCTGTCAATCATGAAGTAAATTTTTCAATTAACAATTCGGGTGAATGGACCGATCTTCCTGATGGCAGTAAATACTGGTCAATAAAAATCAGATCTTATGGTGCGTACGCGCTCATCGTTTATTTTTCTGAATATACCGTTCCTGATGGAGCCCAGGTATATGTTTATAATGAGGACAAGTCTGTTATTTTAGGAGCTTATACATCTAAGAATAATAATCAATACAATCTATTGAATATCTCACCGGTTTCCGGTGAAATGGTAACGGTAGAATATCTTCTTCCGGCCCATGCAACGTCAGAAGGCAAGCTTACCATAGGAGAGATTGGGCATGACTATAAAAATGTTTTTGGTTTGAAAGACGGACGTATGAATTTGTCAGGATCATGTGAAGTAAATGTCAATTGTCCGGTTGCTTCCGCTTATCATGATTCAATAAAGCGGGCCGTATGCCGTTTGCTGATTAATGAGGGAGCATCAGGTGATGCTTTATGTTCCGGTACGCTCATTAATAATGTCAATCATGATGGTACACCTTATGTTCTCACTGCCAATCATTGTATTTCTGATTCTGTTACTGCTTCAAAGACTTTATTCCTGTTTAATTATGAAGCACCTGTTTGTGACAGCGCCAGAGTACTCAATATAGATGGATATGGTTTCCAGACATTATCTGTTTCTTCCCTGATCGCAACTTCTCCAAGAGTGTTGAATCCGAATTCAATGAATGAAGATTTTACTTTACTTCGAATAAAAGACAAACCCCCATTTTCATATCGTCCATTTTATGCAGGTTGGAATCGCAGTACTTTTCAAATAGATAGCGTAGCCTGGATTCATCATCCCTATGGAGATGTTACAAAATTCTCAAGGGATGATTCGTTGCCTCCTGTTCCGAACAGTACCATGGAGGCTACTCAATTTTCTCCCTATTCACATTGGTTAATCAGGTATTGGGATTTGGGATGTACCGAACCCGGTTCATCGGGATCCGCGTTATTAGATCAAAAACACAGAATTGTAGGAGATTTATCCGGAGGATTTTCAAAATGCGGAAGCCCGATTGATGATTATTTTCAGATGTTTTCTTTGGCCTGGAACCCTGCCGATACAACAACTACGAAAGCGAGTATGTTACAACCCTGGTTGGACCCGAATAATACGGAACCAGAGAGTATAGATGGTTATGACCCTTATAATAATCCTTCAGATACCACTTTTAAAACCTGTGTTGCTTTTAATACAATCAATAAAAATACAGATACTTTAACTACGGCCATGCCCTTTAATTCATTGGGTTGGTGGGGCGGACAAAATTCAGCTTTCATCATGAAATATGCGCAGGAATTTAAATCTGCCTCCTTCACAAAAAAATCAACGGATTCTACCACTTTGATTGGTCTCTATTTTAAGCTCCGGAAAAATAATTACTCCTATCCCAATAGCGGTAGTTCCATAAGTAGCAGTAATATAGATACTTTTAATATTGTTGCCTGGAATGGCAATGACGTACCTGTTGAATCAACAGCTGCCGGACGAACCAAAGTGTACATGAATGAAGTTCATACGGATGCATATCTGACCCCGCTATATGATTCTATATTTTCAGATACTGCTGCTCGTCCCCATACTACAATAGTGACTAATATGAGTACGTCAGCAGATTCTTTTATTAGGGATACGACTCTTTATCTATCTGTTCCTGATTCCGGAGTTGACCCTAATGGTATTTTTAGTGACAGTATGAATGGCAAACCCTTCACTTATAATTACATCCCATTAATTAATCCGGTTCGCTTTATAGGAAATATATTTATTGGGATTGAGATTTATTATAATATTCCACAGGATACATTGGCGCTTGCCGTATATCCCCGGTTGTCACAAGCTGACGACAGCGTATTTGTGTATTATATAAATAATAATGTAAATGATTCAACGTACTTGTGGTATAAGGACTCTGCTTTGCTGACAACCTATTCCTATCCGGGACTGAAACTTGACATCATTCCCTGGTTCTGTAATCTTCCGGCTGCCGGGTTACCTCCTGTTCCTACTCAGGTAAAAGCACCTGAACTGTCAATTGTATCCGTGTATCCCAATCCATCAAGTGGTTTTATAACTGTCAGTGATGCGAATACATACGTAGCTAAAAATCTGGACATATATAATATTTCAGGTAATCTTGTAAAATCTGTTATGATTATATCCGGGCAGGTAATTAATATAAATGATTTGAGCAATGGGGTATATATTCTGAAAATTTCCGATGCTGACAAAGTTCAATATGCCAAAATAATATTGGTTAAATAGAGTCAGTCAATAAAATAAGTGTTTGGATCAGAATGTTCGTTTTCAAGGCTTGCGAAGCCAGATAAAGCGGAGTTTACTTTTCGTAAATGAGCATTTATCTGGCAAGCGTAACGCAGAAAACGACATTATGGACAAACACTAAATAAAAAATATGATCCGCATAAAATGAAATTTAGTTTGTCTGTCGTGATTCTCTTTGTATTGTTGTCTTGTAATCAAATTCAACATCATGATATTCAGTATAATAACAAGCAAAAGTGCGACACGCTACTCCTGAAATTTGCAAAGGGGTTCAGAATTGTAGATCATAAAAATTACAAAGAGCTTTG
>Ga0182030_10008285_pt1 | contig 21576 bp, 28 predicted proteins | sample 812S3MmetaG_FD_121299 | JGI IMG/M metagenome (GOLD analysis project Ga0182030, IMG submission 121299) | Permafrost microbial communities from Stordalen Mire, Sweden - 812S3M metaG (Illumina Assembly) | ecosystem: Environmental > Terrestrial > Soil > Wetlands > Permafrost | place: Sweden...
CCTGGCGGCGTCACATCGCCGACCGGCTTTGCCAACACTGGCGGGTATACCTACACCTCCAGCGGGGCTTCTGTCGCGCCGCCATTGAGCAGTTGGGGCGGGTGGCAGCCGGATATGGTCAATGCAGAATCGCGCATCATACTGGCATTCCTGGTGAGGTTCTAATATAACGGCTGCTTGCTTCCATGTAATTGATTTTTCAATTTAAAAATTTGATTATGGGAACTTATGCAGCGATAACAACAGATACCGGGCAGCACGTAAAAAAAATCATCGTTGAAAAGCTTGGGATTGATGATTGCGAGATACCCGATGATGCGCTGTTCAAGAGCGATCTGGGAATAGATTCGCTGGATCTGTTCGAAATCTTTATGGCAATAGAGAAAGAGCTTGAAATAAAAATACCGGACGAAGATGCAGAAAACCTGACTACCGTTGGTTCCCTGATCAGTTACATCAAAAGCAAAAATTAATATAAGCAGCGCCATAAAATAGTCCCGGCGCTGCTTATAAAAATCCAAAAAATGATCATAAAAAATTTAATGATAATCCTGGTCTTTGCTATAATATCTGTCGCCGGAAGGACAGCAAATGCCCAGAACAGAACAGCTTCCTCATCAGCAGGCCTGTATTTGACCGCCAGCGATTTTGAGCAGCAGAAGCTCAGCTACGCGATTGACTGCAGCAATGGCAACGATAAGATCAAAACCAATGAATTTTTCGGTTCCCCGAGTGGTTATGTTATAACAAAAGGGGAAAAGCATGAGTTCAGCAAGAAAGATGTGTACGGTTACCGGAACTGCAAAAGCAAGAACTATCGCTTTTACAACGGCGAAGCATACCTACTTGTTGACACGGCAGGCTTTTATATCTATTATCAATACAGGCTTGAAGAAAATGTGAAAGGCAAGAGCCTGATTAAAAAAGATGCCTATTTTTTCAGCAAGACCCCAACAGGAGATTTGCAGCTATTGACGATCGATAACCTTAAAAGCACATTCGCGGCCAATAGCTCATTTCGCTATGCGCTAGACGCCAACTTCAGGTCTGATAAGGACCTGCTGGCTTATGACAGTTTCGGGAAATATTATAAGGTGAAATATTTATTCAAACAGCAGGTAAAATAAAGTTGTATGCCGCATGGGAATATTTTAGTGGTTGAGGATGAAGCTAAAACCAGGAGCTTATTAAAAAGAATCCTTTCGCTTGAGGGATATAACGTTTTTGTAGCGTCTGAACTGCGCTCGGCGTGCAATATCCTTTCAAAGGAATATTTTAGTGTCATCATATGTGATGTCATGTTGCCAGACGGGAATGGCATTGAGTTCACCAGAGAAATAAAATCCAAAATAGCAGGTATAGAAGTTATCATCCTTACCGCCCATGGCAACATTTCAGATGGTGTGCAGGCAATGAAGAATGGAGCATTCGATTATCTAACCAAAGGAGATGACAATGATAAACTGATACCCCTTGTGAGCAATGCGATGGAGAAAGCCATGCTTCAGATAAAACTACTTGATCTGGAGGACAAAATAAAGCAGCATTTTGGGTTTGAAAACATTATTGGCATTTCGCGGGAAATAAAGGATGCCATAGACTTAGCAAAAAAGATCGCTTCATCCCGTACAACTGTGCTTTTGCTGGGAGAAACAGGTACCGGCAAAGAATTGTTTGCCAAAGCAATCCATGCGGGCGGAAGCAATATTGAAGGCCCATTCTTAGCGATCAACTGCAGCGCTTTTTCAAAAAATCTTTTAGAGAGCGAGATATTTGGCCATAAAGCTGGCGCGTTCACTGGCGCGTTCAGAGATAAAAAAGGGTTGGTGGAGGAAGCTAATGGCGGTACTTTATTTTTAGATGAAATTGGGGAAATGGACATTGATCTGCAGGCAAAATTATTACGCGTGCTGGAAACAAATGAGTTTATCAAAGTCGGCGACACGAAATATACCAAAGTTGAAATGCGCATTATTGCAGCAACAAACAGAAACCTTGAGGACGACGTAAAGCGCGGCAAATTCCGAAAAGACCTGTTTTATCGCCTGAACGTTTTCACCATACACATACCTTCACTGAGGGAGCGAAGAACAGACATTCCCATTCTGGCAGAAGATTTCCTAAGGATTTTTTCGCAAAAAGCTACCCATCAGCTTAATGGCATGTGCCAGGATTTCCTTGAGATGTTATTGCAGCATGAATGGAGAGGCAATATCCGCGAATTAAAGAATGTGATGGAAAGAGCGGTCATTATGTCTACCGGATCAAAATTGACTGTGGAATGTTTGCCTTACGAATTTCGGGTAGCTTCAGATGAATCGCAAACCAATTTTTCATTCAACTTGCAAAATGTTGAAAAAATGCATATACATCACGTGCTGAAACATACAGGGGGCAATAAAGTAGAAGCTGCAAAACTCCTTCATATAGGCCTGACGACGTTGTACAGAAAAATTGAGGAATACAGACTATACATGGAATTTTAATATCAGTTCATGATAAAATGATTTGGGCTCATCCAATATTGAGACCAGCCCTGATGTCACTTATTTGCAATTTTGAAACACCTCGTTCAGCTCAAAGCATTTGTTTGTTTCATTATAAGCATACAGGTCGCTGTCATCTTTGAAATGCGCATTGATTTTTTCCGCAAAACGGTCTTTCTGCCGGAATGCGGCTTTGAGATTATCGATCGTGAGATCGCGAATTTCAGATACCATGTCCACGCTGAAACAATATTTTACCCTGATGGCACATCCCTTGCTTACCGGATTGATCATTGCCTTATAAATGGGAATGGGTTCTCCGGGATTCAATAAATAATAATTATTGCCCTGGCAAATTCTTACGATCTGCCCTTCGCAGCTTTTGATAGCGAACACGTTTTCTTTATCGATCCGCCGCCACGCCCATCCGGGCCCGATGATAAAAAAATGACTGTTTGCCAATAGACTGTAATAAGATTCTTTTGAAGTACTTCTGCAGGCTGAGGCATAATACAATTTGCCAACTGTAAAATCATTCGCAGTCAAATAGACACCGCTGCATGCGGGCTGTGCTTTTACTGTTACCACAGAGCAATGGCTTGCTATCAGCAAAAGGCAAAAGAGTTTTTTCATATGCAATTTCTTAGATTTAATCCGGAGGATAGGAAATTTTCAAGGCCGGGAGTGAATGATGCGGGAGTGCTAAGGATACCTGATCCGCAGGGTCCGTGAATTTTTGCAGGCATGCCGCGGATAATAGAAGAAGTGTGAAGGCAACTTAGATATAGTTAGAAGCACTTTCATGGTGGCATGAATCGCTAACCTAAATCTATATCTTTTTTTCGCGTTGCCCTGTTAAGGCTACGTTATTGGCTTCTTTCCGGTACATTGTTGCCATACGGCATATTGTTGTGAATTGGCGCTATTCTGCTGCTGCCATGCCGTTAACAATAGAATAGTTCACAGGTGTATAATCTTTAGTAATTTGCCATGTCGGCTTATAAATGTTTATTCATGAAACAATGCGCCCCTTTTTTAATCTTGCTTTTTTTCAGTGCCCGCTGTGTGGCCAAAGCTGAATATGCAGATGGGTATATAATATCAAAAAAAGGCGACACCCTTTCCTGCAAAATCAGGATACCCGTCAATTTGGGGAAGTTCAATGAACTGGAACTTTTTTCGTCGGTGTTTATATTGGACAGCAACAATAAGGATAGAAAACTAAAGCCTAAAGACATCAATGGGTATGGTTTTATTTACCAGTCGAAGAAATATGTTTATGTGTCTAAGGTGGTGGATGATGAAGATAAAATGGTTTTTGTGTGGCCTCAGAATCTAGGGAAGAAAATAAACGAATACTATTACTATACTTTCAATTCTACCAATTTGGCAAAAGGATCAATGGGGGCTGTAGATGAAGTTTATGTGCTGGAAGATGAAGCTAAGCAAACAGTATCTATTACCAGAGGTGGTTCTTTGATAAACAGCTATAAATCGCAGCTCAGAAAATTCTTCGAGAATGACAAGCAGTTATTGAGGCTGATTGTTGATGATGTGAAAGACTTTCATGATATCCCAAAATTTGTGCAGGCTGCCAATAGACTTTAGACACATTTAATTCAAAGCCAGTCATTAATTTTTCATGCTCAGCCAACAAATATTTTTCCAGAGCTTCTCATTCTCACACCTGTTGCAAATAGTCCTTTAATTGATGTACAATTTATTGGAATTGAGTTCACATATATAACTAAGTCAACTTGCTTGCGATGGCTAAACCAAGACCAAATTTCCTGATTTGAAGAAGAGATGGTTCGATATTGTGAAACCGGAGTTGAATAGAATTGATGCGGTACAAAAGTGCGATCCCGCCCGGCGGAACAGGTTCCACGATGCTTAGAGCGCTTAGTCCGGGGCGAAAAAAATTCTTTGAAAAAACTACAGTTGGATGGTTAGTTTTTTGCCTTCTGGATAGACCACGGCATACCTATTTTGGAATGGTGAATGAAAATCCGATGTCACTTACTCTTATTTTACTAAAATCAAACCTAGCAGATAGAATAAAAAGAAAATGGTATCCGCAAAGAACTGGTCGGATATATTAGTTGCTTTGGGCATTGCTGACTATGCTGCTCCCATCCTGTTGCAACTTTGGCTGTCCCCATCTTCCAGAAGTTAACCTATTTCCCTGTGCGTATTGATTATGCGAACAATACTTAATACCTTGACTGATTTACAAAGCTATCTGGTTATTGAACTCGCTTTTCATTTTACATTTTGAAGCACTGAATTTATTATTTTTAAATATGCAACAAGGAAAGCCAATTTTAAAAAGAAGAAAGAAACTAACATTTATATGGAGGTCAGTGCTTGAGATAAGTTTTATCATTTTTCTTTTTTATTCGAACCTTTTAATGGGGGAATATGAACATTCTGGATTGGGGGCTAAAAAAGGAATCCTATGGGCAGTTCATGATATTTTCACATGGAGCAATCTTGGCCTTGCTTTCATTTTTGCATTTATTGGATATTTTGTTTTGGAGTTTTTCAGGAGGAGATTATAAGTAAATAAGCCACATTGACTATACTGTCATTTTATGCTATAGACGATTCTACCTTCTTTGATAGTGGTGATACATTCAAATTTTTTTGAGCCTTCTATTTCATGCCCGGAATGATCGTAAAATTCGAATTTGCCATTTATCAGAGACAGGATAGTTATGTCCGCTATCCCACCAGCAGAAATATTCCCTAATTCTTCATGGCTGATCTCCCTTGCCGGGTTCCAGGTAACTGTTCTGATTATGTCCTGTATGCTCATTCCAAGAGCAAGGAATTTTGACATGATGTTTGGCAAATCTTTCATTTTATTTCCCATTAAGCTTGTGTGCATATCGGTGCTGAGAAAGTCGGGGTAGAAGCCGGCTTTAACAGCAGGCATGGCCTGGGAAAACGCAAAGCTAATTTCACCATATCCCACACCAAATTGAATCCCTTTATGTTTTGCATCCCATACAAAGGGTTTTAATTTTTTAGTATCCAAATCAACTATCGTCTCCCTACCCTTCAATTCGGCAAAACAATGTGTGAAAATATCTTTTGGCCGCATGTGGGTTAAAAACAGTTCTTTGACAGATAAAGGCGTTGCGTTATCGCCAAAATCAATCATCACCGGAAGCTTTGCTATTTTGCCTGCTTTTATTGCTTCATCAACTGGCATCCACTCACGGCCTTTAAAATGTGCCAATTTGAAGCCGACTATATAATCGCGGTATTTCTGAGCCATCATCGCAGCTTTCTTCCCATCCATATCTCCTGCATTTTGTTCGTAGCCGCCACCCCTCATACCTGATCCGACAATATTCAGAAATGCTAACACCCTGGTCCTTGAATTGTCTATTATTTTATTTTTGAAAACAGGAAAATCTTTCCACCCCGAAGAACCAGCATCAACTACGGTGGTAACTCCTGAACAAAATGTAAAACTATCTGGTATCATTGATGCTGTGCCGTTGCAAAAAGCTCTGTCCGGATGTGGCCCATAAAAATCATGCGTGTGAATATCAATAAGCCCGGGCACAACATACATGCCACTGGCATTAATGACGTGTTCAGCAGATTTTGTCTCAATGCCTTTTGCGATGGTAACAATTTTACCGCTACTGATGGCAATATCAAGAACATCGCTGATGCTGGTTTTAGGATCAATTACGTTACCGCCTTTAATAACAATGTCATAGCGCTGCGCAAATATGAATTGGTGTTGAAAAAAGAAGCAAAAAAGGATAGCTATTTTTGAGATGAGCGATTTTCTTTTGATTAAAAGACCTGCAATGAAAAGCATAAGAAAATTTTTTATACAGAACGGTTAGCAGTAATCAGATAAAAGCCTGTCAGCAAGTTAAAAAAATGAATTGAGTGCAGGAGCAAACTGAGGCCCGAATCTTCAGCCAAAAAGCCTTCCCGATTCCCTTTATTATAGCAATCTATCCGCCAAGCTTACATAACAGTTTTGTCAAATCATGCGTATGAGAAGTCCTAATTAAATGCCACAAGTAATAATAATCGCTTTATCCTCATTCTTTCTTTGAGGAATTATGTAATTTTTTGCTCATCAAACAAAGATCCGTGATGAAGATTAGTACCTGGGTATATAAAATAATTCCTGACAGAAGCGATTTAGCTAAGCAATACTTTCTAACCTACATGCATAACCTAAATAAAGCTCATTCGAATCTGGTAATTTTGCATTACGATATTACCATCAGATAATTGTTCTTGCTTAAAAAGAAGGCATTGAGAAGTAATTGTTGGCAGGCTACCCCACCGGGCTACCCCCGGTGTCAGCAGCGGCAGAAAGCACACGCTCCCCATTGCTTAGGAAATTCTTTTAGTGCCTTTTTCTCATTGGTGCTTTTGAGCGAAACATTTCGACTTTTGAAGAGGCCTAATTATTTTTAATTATCAAGCCCCGATCCGGTACCCATTTATCATACTCAATCCTTTCTGCAACATTTTTAGCAAAGTCCCTGCCCTTCAATTTTTCAACCAGATGCAATGCTCCGTCAATGCCGGCCGATACCCCTGCAGTTGTTATTACATTTGCGTTGTCGACAAAACGCTCGTTCGCCAATACTTTTGTTTTGGGCAAAGCTTCCTGTAGTGCGCCAATCAAGTCGTGATAGGTGGTTGCTGTTAAATTATCTAATATCCCGGCCTTTCCCAAAATAAATGCTCCGGTACATACTGAAAAGAAATAATCAGTTGATTTTTTTCCAGATTGAATCCATGAAATCAGTTCAGGGTCATTAGTGGGCACACTTGTCTCACCTCCGAAAAATGCGGTGATGTCGGATTTTGGCGCGTCTGCGATGCTGTATTCTGGCACGATAGCTAATAAGCCTTGCGAAAGGATCTTTTCTTTGGTTTTCGAAACAATAAAAATCTTGAAACCTGCCGCATCAAATACCTCCAATGGGCCAGCGAAGTCCAAAATTTCTATTCCATCCTGTAAATAGAAGCAAATAGAAATATCCTTATGTTCAAAATTGTTTATAGACATTGCTATTAATTTCATCCCGCAATAGGGGCAAATTCCGGCCTTCCTGAATTGGATGGTATCACAATCCCTGTGACAGGGTGGACAGGCGTATATGATTGAGTCTTTGGAAGATATTGTTTGAGATAAAGCAGATGAAATTGTAACAAAGAGCATGAGTAATAATTGAAAATAATTTTTCATTGTTTTATAATTTGTTGGAGTGATAAATAGTTTCGGTGATTTATATTCTGAAATCATTTTTGCTTTAGTGTCCTCCATTTATTTTACCGCGGATAATAATCATACTGCATATATCCCGCTGTTTCAGTAGCAGCATTTTTCCCGGAAATTTTTTCAACTACATACAAAGCCATATCAATGCCTGCAGAAACGCCTGCAGACAAGATGATTTTTCCGTTGTCAACAAATCCTTTTTTCAGGGGAGATTTTTGTAGTTGGCGCAATAGACCGTAATGTATCCGCTGCCATGAAATGCGTGGTAGCTTCCAGGTTGTTTAACAATCCTGCTTTCGCCAGTATCAATGCGCCTGTACAAACGGACAATATCAATTCAGATCCCGCTGCTCTTTCTTTTATCCAGTTTAATAAAACAGGATTGTCCATTTCTTTTCTTGAGCCAAACGAAGTACCATCATCATAATATCCGCCGCCGTCCGGAATCAAGAAAATGTCGGTGGCCGGACAATCATCGAGGGTGTAAGCAGGGATTATTTTCAAACTATTTCTTGTATGCACCATTTCTTTTTCTGCCACTGTAAACACTTCAAAGGTTTGGCCAATAGCATGCTTACCAGTGACCGAGAATACTTCGAAAGGCCCTGCAAAGTCAAGCACTTCTACCTGATCGAATAATATGATTGCTATTTTTTTCATAACGAAGCATTTTATCATAAAAATTCATTACCTCCATTTGAAAGACTTGTCATCAATGGCTCTCATGGTGCAAAGGATCCCATCAAGATGGTCGCATTCGTGTTGTAATAGTTCAGAAAGGTCGTCAGACATCTTCCATTCTTGTTCCCGCCAATGTTCATCTTTATATTTAACCGAGATGTGCTTGTGGCGGAACACTTTCACCAGCAGGTTAGGGAAACTCATGCAATCATCCCAAAGCTCAAACATTTCTTCGCTCATGTTCAACAGTACCGGGTTAATGAATACAACCGGTTTGTCAATATTCATGTACACAAGCCTTTTCATAATGCCGAGCTGCGGGGCTGCAATAGCGCGGCCGAATCGATATTTTGCCCTTATTTCCTGCATCACATTGTGCAAGTCTGCAACCCATCCCTTGACCAATGGAAGTTCATGTTCCTTCACGGGTTCACATATTTGATAAAGCAGTGGGTCTCCCAGCAATAAAAGGTCATTTAAATTTTTCATGCCTGATCATTTAATACATTGACAAGTCACAAAATAAATTTATTCTGACCTCAATTTATCATCAAGCAATTTTATGAGCAGGCTGACTAAATTGCTTGCTTCATCCCTCATAAGATGGTTATCCTCATCAATATATTGCAGGAAAAGCCCGTGCTGCTTTTTTAGTTCGCTGTGCAGCTCTTCGATAGTAAAAAGTCTATATTCTCTATATTCTGCTGAAGAGAACAATGTTTTATGGATAATTAAATTTGCTCAAACCTTTGCCCGATAAAATTCCAATTCAAAATGTTCCACCATGCAGCGATATAATCAGCCCGTTTGTTCTGGTATTTCAGATAGTAAGCATGTTCCCACACGTCTATTCCAAGAACAGGGAATCCTTTTACATCGCTGATGTTCATCAAAGGGTTGTCCTGGTTGGGAGTTGATGCGATGAACAGCTTTTTTTCATGGCTCAAGATAAGCCATGCCCAACCGCTGCCGAAACGGCTTTTGGCTGCATCAGAGAATTGTGCCTTAAATGCTTCAAGAGAACCAAAGTCTTTTTGAATGGCTGTGAGCAATTTTCCGGAAGGACCACTTGTGCCGGAAGGTGCGGACATCAATTTCCAGAACAGTTCATGGTTGTAATGACCGCCAGCATTGTTGCGCATTTTTACTGAGTACTTTGATATGTTCCCCAATAAATCTTCGAGGGATATTTTGGCTATGTCCACATTTTCTGCCTGCACGGCTTCGCTCAGATTTTTTGCATAAGCTGCTGCATGTTTACTGTAATGGATTTCCATGGTGAGTGCATCAATCGCAGGCTCCAGCGCATTGTATGCATAAGGCAATGGCTCTTGTTTGTAAGGAGTGATTTGTGAATGATGTTGCTCATGCGATGCCAGTTGGTTTTTTGCAAAAGAAGAAATGGCTGTTGCAGAAATGCCTGCGGCGATACTAGCTTTGCCGGTTGCGATCACGAATTGACGGCGATTAAAGTTTTTATTTTTCATTTTTTTCATTTTTATTTGACGTAATGACTAGAAAAATGTTTCCGCTATTTTATTTTGTCCTGCGGATGATATCATGAAAGATATTGTGCGCTTTCAATACCAGCGGCTTTAAATACGCATCTGATTTTTTCGCAGCTACAGCATCATTGATTGCTTTGCAATCGTCAACCAGGTTTTGAAGCAATGGCCTTATTGTCATGGCATCAATGCCAGTAGGCACAGGCGAAGATTGCCAGGCCTGGGCTTTCAGCAGGATCGAAGAAGCACTGTCTTTTGCAGGCTGTAGTTTATTGATCTCCGCGGAATGGAAACTGCCCATTGCAGTAGCATGAAAGCTGTTCATTTCTGCCCATTTAAAATTTTCCTGCGCAAGAGATTTGTTTGTGATGATCAATGCTACTGTAAATAACATCAAGACTAACTTTTTCATTTTACATTTTTTTGGGTGAATATTTAAAAATTTTCCTGAAATCTTTTATCGTTAATAAATGCGGTATCCGTGAGTGTTTTTAAAAATGCAATAAGCCGATTATGTTCTGATGGATTCAATGCGATGCCCAGCTTGTTATTTTTCTGTAGCAGGGAATCAAGGTTCTTATTTCTTTTAACGCCTGTATTATAATGCTGCAGCACTTCCTGCAAGGTAGCAAACCGACCGTCGTGCATATAGGGTGATGTCAGTTCCACATTGCGGAGAGATGGCACTCTGAATTTCCCTCTATCACTCTCATTATTGGTAATGGTGTCTCTTCCCGGGTCTTCAGAAATTGCATCAAGCCCATTGCTCCTGTATGAAAAATCCGTGAAGAAGGGCTCTGAATGGCAGGCACTGCAGTGTTGTTTGTATAATTCATATCCTGCCAGTTCTTCATCGCTGAAATTTCCGCCCGGCTCATGGCGTATATGCTTATCATATTTTGAATTTGCAGAAACCAGCATGGCTAAAAATTGAGCAAGCGCTCTCAGCATTTTTTGCGAATTGATTTCCGAATTGCCGAAAGCATCAATGAACATTTTCTGGTAAGCAGGGCTTTGTTGCAATCGCTTAGTGATGGTATCAAGCGAGCTGGCCATTTCACAATGGCTTGTGATGGCGTTGAGCGGAGAGAATTCAATATGTTTCACGCCGCCGTCCCACATAAATTCCTTTTGCCATGCCAGATTAAAAAGCGATGGCGCATTGCGTGTGCCGAGGCAATAATCAACACCATGGCTCACTGCATGATCAAGATTGGCAAAAGCTGCAAAGGATTGATGGCAATTGCTGCATGCAATGCTGCTGTCTCTTGAAAGCGATGGGTCATAAAACAAATACCGACCCAACAAAAAACCTGAAGACGTAAGCGCATTGTTTTTAAAATCATACACTGGTTTCGGAAAATTGGCAGGAATGATAAAATGAATGCTATCCTGTTCGGCTGCTATTTTGCTTTTTTGATTTATCCCAATGCCTGCGCTACAAACAATGCTCATCAGCAACATAAAAAAAATAACCAGCTTCATATTATTTTCTAACGTTTGTGACAGTAAATAGGCCATTTGCATAATTGTCAGCTATGATCACCGATTGGGGGCCGCCCATCGTAAAATTCAGCTTAGAAAAATCAACGGTTGTTTTTCCCTTGAATAATGCTGCCGCATTTACGGCAATATCAATTTGCGGGTCTTTTTCATTTCTTATTTTCAATGTTTTCGGGAAATCCTGTGCAAAGCTGCGGATGGTATTTTCAGGAGCGATCGCGCCGCCGATATGAAAAGTGAGCCTGTTCTTTTTGGAAGTTGATTTGCCGGAAACACCTTCCATCTTCACAAAGATGTAACCGCTTTTCCATGTCCAGAACATTCCTTTTGAGGGATCAAGGAGTCCCGTTTGTGCCCCTGCAAAATTGCGAAGGCTATCAACACCAATAATAAAACGGATGCTTTTGTATTTGCCCTCAGGCACATCTCTAAGTTCCTGAGCCCATGTGGAAGAATCCGCCGCATTGATCAAAAAATACGATTCAGGCAGGCTGACTGTTTCGCCATTCTTTTTTGTAAGTACAATATTGCTTACATAATATTTGAACGTCGTGATGTAAAAATCATCGCCATTTGCGTTCGTGTATTTGTTTAGGCTGTCATTTAATTTCAAAGGCCTGTTGCCAACAAAATTTTCAAAACGGATGAAAAGGTGTGCGGTTGCGTTTTTCGGTTTTCTTTTGAAACCAGAGCATAGAGAAAATAAAAGGAGCAACGCAAAAGCAGTTGATAATTTAGTGTTCATGATTTTAAAGTTTTTTAATGTCAGCAATGAGTTTTTCGATCTGCTTTTTGTCGGTTGCTTCATAAAAGCCGCGGATATGGTTTTGCCTATCTACCAGCGCTACATATTGTGTATGGATAAAAGCATCTTCCTCGTTTGATTCTACAGTTGAGTCAGCGCTCAATAAATAATCATGCTCTGCCATTTGGTAAAGGGAAATTTTTGTGCCTGTCAGGAATTCCCATTTGCCAGGCAGGGCATGCATCTGTTCTGCATATTTTTTCAGCACGGGCACACTGTCGGTAGAAGGGTTCACTGTGTGAGAAAGTATCACGACATCGTTTCTTTCCCTGAACGCATCCTGAACCTGCTGCATGTTGCGGTTCATGATCGGGCAGATACTTTTGCAGGTGGTAAAAAAATATTCAGCCACGCGTATTTTACCCTGTACTGTTTTGTCTGTTACCGTATTCCCATCTTGATCTGTAAAGGAAAAAGAGCCGACCTGATGTCCTGGTTCCCCCAGTACAGGCAGCGAATTGCTGAATGAAGAAAATAGGGAATAGGCAATGGAGGAGAGGATAACCAGTACAACAAGTGAGAAGAAAAAAACATTTCTTTTATTGGTTTTGTGCTTTGACTTGGTCATGGCATGTAATAGTTTAATAGATTTATGTATGATAGCATTGAACCCATTTGATTATTTTTTGTATTTATCGAAAAGCGGTTGCATGCCCATATCGTACATATCCTGCATCATGTCTTTCACTATGGGCTCCGTATTTTTTACCGATCCCCCTTTTATTGGCGGTTGTGGGTCATATTCGAGGTTGAGCATCACGGCCTGTGTGAATTTTTCTCCCATGAGGTCATTGATGATGGCAAGGCTCATGTCAATGCCGGCAGTCACACCTGCAGATGTCCAGAATTTCCCGTCATGCACCCATCTTTCATTTTTGAAATTAGCTCCATAATTTTTCAGCATCTCTTCTGCCCTGTACCAATTGGTGGTTGCGTTCCTTCCCTGCAGCAATCCCGTTGCGCCCAATATCCATGCACCGGTGCATACACTAGTGGTATAGACCGAAGTCTCATTGATTTTCCGGATCCAGTTAAGTACGGTGGTGTCTTGTGTTACCATAAATGTTTCGGCAGCACCTCCGGGAATCACGAGTATATCAAGCTTGCCCACTTCATTGATTGAGGTATCCACTTTCACTTTCATGCCGTGCTGGTTGCTTACCAATCCCCTTTCTTTTGCGATGAAAAACACTTTTACTATCCCACCAAGTTGGGCCAGTGTCTCATAAGGCCCGATAGCGTCGAAAGTTTGATAGCCATTGTAGAGAAATATGCCGATAGTTTTGATAGGATACTTTGGTTTGGTCATGATGATGTCCATCATCTGCTGATGCCTTTTGGAAAGGCTGTCATTGCTGTTTGACTGACTGAAAGAAATGCAATAAACAGTTACAGTGATAATAATGAGGAATAATTTTTTAAGATTCATATTTATGTTCGTTTATGTTAATTGATTTATTTTTCTTTTTTTTCTCCACCACAGCATGAAACCTGTAATAGAAAGAAATGCGGGTGTTAAGCCCATGATACACCAGATAATTTTTCCCGGTATGCCCAATGCCCAGCCAGTATGGAACAGGGAAAAATTGATATCATAAAATTTAGCAGCGGCATTGTATTTTTTCCAGGGTGTATAAGCCGTGCTGATGTATTTTCCTGAGCTGTCAAAATTTACAGCAACTATATTATCATAAGCCTGGAATATGGATTCCTGTTTAGTGCCAACTGCTGCAATTCCCCCATTAGAACAATCTATCCCGAAACTCAGGAAGTGCATATAAGGTGCTTTCTCGCCTGCCACAATTTTCAGGCTGTCCAGCGAAACCCGGGGCAAGGGATACTGCATTTTTTCTAAATGATGATGTTCTGCGCTGGCAGTATTGATGTATTTATCCCACCATCTCTCTGTGAAAAACTTTTTCTGAATATATAATCCTGATAAGAAAATGAGCAGATTAAATATGAATGCCCATGTGCCTATTACCCTGTGCAAGCCCGATGATGCCATGCGCCAATTGGTAAATTTTATTTTTACCCTGAAGAGCAATACTTTTAAAATGTTCTTTCTGTAAAAGATAAAACCTGTAATAATGCTAAATAACAAAGCAATATCAAGCAGCACAACAAAAATCTCTCCGCCTTCACCTAATGCAAAAGAATAATGAAACCCCATGATCCAATCAACTACATTATTTTTTCCTTTGCTGTTTGTTGGCAATACCAATTCACTGCTATATGGGTTTAAATAATTTACCCGGTATTGCATGCTATTGGTAAAAAGCTGAGGGGCAATATGTGTTACAGCACTATAAAATGCAGGTGAATTTTTGTATGATTCCTCAAAACCACAAACGTAATATGGCATGTCAGGAGCTTCTTTCTTTGCGATTGAAAAAATCGCATCGTATGACATCCTTTTTTTGGAAGGCTCTTCCATGACATTCGTTTTGTTTCCATAAATCAATGAGTTCAATTCAAAGCGAAATACAGACACCGCACCACTTATTGAAATAAGTAAATAAAAAAACCCCAGGAACAATCCCAGCCAGCTATGGATGGCGAAGAGTTTTCTGTTGAGGAAGATTTTTTTCACAATCAAAATTTTAAAAGTGAAGCAGGCAATTGCTGCCTGCTTCCTATAGGATTTATTTAATGGTATAGCGTACGCCGAATTTCCAGTTCATTGGGTTGCCCGGCATCACCATAAAGTCCGAAGCATAATATCCCGGCACATAAACCTTATTGGTAAGATTGTACCCGTTCAATGAAAAATCAAAACGATGAATACGATAGTTGATGCCCGCATCCAATAATACATATCCTGGTTCCAGGAATTTTGGTGCATATTGGGTGGAACCTAGCATCTTTCCTGCATATTGTCCGCCTATCATAATGCTGAGCCCTTTTAATGGCGAACTATTCTCAAACCGGTATTTGATTCGCAGGTTAGCAATGCTGGTTGGGGAATTGTCAAACCGCTGCCCTTTTGTGCCCAAGGGACTATTTGCCGCAAATGTGATATGGTTATAAGCATAAGAGCCCATTATTGACCAAGGGCCAATATTGCCTTGTGTCGTAAATTCAACCCCCCTGCTGAATAGACCGGGCACCAGCACCTGAAGGTTGGGATTCTGGATAGAAGGCTCAAGGATATTGGTATAATAGATATTATAGGCTGCCAGCGTGGACATCATTTTACCATTGAACCAAATTTGTTTGAAGCCCACCTCTTCCTGCTGTGAGATGGTTGGCTTGAATGGTCCCCCATAACCACGGGCATTATCATATTGGGGCTGATAGGATTCATTGAAACTGGCATACGCCGACTGGTTCTTATTGAAGCTATAAACAAAACCGCCACGATATATGAAAACATGCGCAGTGGAAGTGTCGGAATTGGCAGCATAGACCTGCGGGCCATCGGCAAGCAATCTCCAATGGTATGTTTCAAAGCGAATGGCAGCAAGCAACTTGATATGTTTACCAATAGAGATCAAATCCTGTGCATAGGGGCCAAACTGAAAAGTATGGGTGTGGTTGTTTTGCAGATATTCCGCATTACTGTCGGGATAAACAGCCGGCGAGTATGAGAAATTATTGCTGGCTGGGTTGAAAAAGCTACCACTGTCGGGTGTGCCCCAGATCCCATAATAATCCCTCGAACCATAAAGTTGGAAATCGACGCCGGTGAGGAGCGTCTGCTTGAAATGCTCGTTACCCAAAGTTTCTGTCGTAAACAGGCTATTTATGAAATTGTAAGACTGATCTCTCCAGGGTACATATTGAAAAGGCACTGAATCGGGATAGGAAATGAAATAGTTCTCTCCCGAATAGAATGTGCCTGAAAAGCTGGCAGAATTGAGTGACGCATGGGTATATCTGGATACAAGCGAAAGCTTAAATGTTTTTGAAAACTCATGATTAAAGGTCAGTGACAAACTATTATTATGCGTAGTGGCAAAATCCGATGTACTGTAAAATGCAGCCGTTCGCTGTATATGTTTCCAGTCATAGGTACTGTCTGGCTTCATCAACAGAGCCCCTCCCCAATACTCGAATTCTTTTGTATTGTAGTCGTTCCGCACATAATCCAATGTGATATTTGTTTTATCGCTGAAATGGTAGCTGAGAGAGGGTGCAAGTACCATGTTATTGGTGTATTGATATGCGTTCGCACTGTTCTGATTATTAAAGCCCATGTTCAGCCGGTATTGAAGTTTCTTATCCTTAGACAAAGGGCCTCCCAGATCCACCGATGCGTCAATAAGGCCCCAGGAACCGGTAACGACATTGGCAGAAAAATAGGGATGGTCCAAAGGCTTTTTGGTGACCATATTGATAACCCCACCCGGAGTGCCCACGCTGTATAGTGCTGCATCCGGGCCGCCTATGTTCTCCACCTTTTCAATATTGTACAAAAGAGGGGTCTGTTGCCAGTAGTACATATTGCCCAGAAAGCCATCTGTGGTTATGAAATTGTTGGTGCCGGTAGCTTCCAGGCTTGAAAACCCACGCATGGTGAAGGAAGAATAATTATTGTTATTGATTACACCGACCATGTTCTTGGTGAGGTCGTTCAGGTTCTGCGCCTGCTCGTCAAGGATTACCTGTTGTGAGATTACCTGGACAGACTGCGGTGTTTCCACAAGGTCAAGAGCCATTCTCAGTCCGGAAGAAGAGGTTCTGCTTACATACTTCTTTTGTACCGTTGCTTTCACCGTTACTGGTTCCAGCTCTTTGGTGACTTCATTCAACTGAAGATCCAAGGCCGTAACTGCACCGGCTTTCACTACCACGTTTTCCTTTGACAGTGTATAGCCAATTGAAGAAATAATAAGAGTATAATTCCCAGGCACAATATTTTTTATTTCATAGAACCCATCTTCGTTTGTAATAGCACCCTGCTTTGTGCTTTCTAATTGAATGGAAATGCCGGAAAGCAATTCCTGTTTTGAATTTTGTATGCTGCCCCTTATAAACCCTTTGTTGGTTTGAGCTTTCAGCCCTATACTTAATAAAACAGCAAACACGAATATGATGATTGGTTTCATTTAAAATATTATTTAAAGAAAGTTTTGTAAGCCATGAAAATGAATAGAATGGCAGTAACGATAAGAATAGCTGTAATACTTATGCGCACCCGCCTGAGCGCATTGTCTTTTTCTGCTTCATTTTTAAATTCCTGAGCCATTGTTAAGTTATGATAAGTGATAGCCAGTAAGCATAACGCCCGCAATGTCAGCTTTGCTGATGAACTGCATTCGCGATGCATAAAAGCTTTTGATTGCTTACAGAAAGAAATAGATTCAAGAGCTTATAGAAAATCTTTTCTATAACAGCATGGACTGAACGCTATGATAATTTCGGGGGATGGAAGATATCGAATAAAGGTTCTGCAGGTTTGGTGTATTTGAATTTAGCGTATGGTTTATCACTGATAATAATAGGAAGCGGATGGTTTAGAGAAACAAAAAACGATTTTGAAGAAAGCACCTCATTCTTCAGGTTCTCCCTTCTTTCTGTGTTTCCCTGGTCTTTTTTTTCTTGTTTCAATATTTTTTTCATCATCTGGCATTTGCCATTGCAGTGCATCTCGGGCCAGAGTTTATTGATACAGTTTTTCGCATAGGCAGCGGTGTTAGCATAATAGTCAGCGATAATGAATATTCTGCCGAAGTTTTGTGCCAGCAAAGAAAGCGTTATGAATATGAATGCCAGTTGTTTCATTTAGCCGTTTATTACTATTTTACCTGCGCCAGATAAGATGCCGGATCTTTCAAAAATGCATCTTTGCATTCTTTTGAACAGAACCCATACAGCTTGCCTTTGTAATGAACCGTATCTTCCAAGCCTGCCGTTAAAGGCATCCCGCAGGAAAGGTCGTTGGGATTATCAAATTTCAGGCCTTTGAAACGCGCCTTTGCATTAACCGAAGCGCTGTCCATTGTTGGCGCATTATTTTTTAAAAGAGGTTGACTATTGTTGTGGCAGGATAAAATTCCCAAAACTGACATTGCTATTAAAGCATATTTTTTCATTGTTGAAAGTTTTTAAAAAATCACTGATGCTCAATGATTGTGGCTCAGGCAAAGCCCAGTAAACAATACTTTGGGTGTTTTTCGAATTTTTCTTTGTATCGCTGTTTGTGAATTGATAATTTGAATGATACCTGGTCACGCAAGACTGAATATTTATCGTGTTAAAAATAGCCGTTGTAAAACTGACTACTGTATTCTTCAAAGCATACATGCCATCAGTTCTGAATATTACCGGTATCAAACTAACACATGCAGGTGAAATAAAATCGTGACCGACAACAGAACTCAGGCTTGAGGTGGGTGGAAGATATCAAAACAACGATCAATGGTGTTGTCGTCTGATGTTGGCGGGATTTTTATGAGCGATATAGATTCAATATCCAGAGCGGCAATGGTTGCAAAGAATGAATTTGAAGAAAGCACTTCATACTTCAGGTTTTCCCTTCTTTCTGTATTCTCCTGATCTTTCTTTTCTTCCTGCAATATTTTTTTCATCATCTGGCATTTGCCATTGCAGTGCATTTTGGGAATCTTTTTGTTCTCGCAATTCTTAGCGTAAGACTTGGTATTCATAAAGTAGTCAACCATAATCATTGACTTGCTGAATGTCTGATACAGCAAAGAAATCAAGATGCAGGCGGCTACGATTTGTCTCATTAACCTAGTTAGTTCTTTAGCTTTCAAAGGTAATGGCTGCTGTTGAATCTTTCAAGTGATTTTTATAATGCAATTCATTTTATTATTTATCCGATGATTTAATCCTTGGTCGGGTGACAGAGACTTGTTATTTCCTGTGTAGTAAAAGCTGCCCGTATAGATACCCTGCACAATCGGAGTAAGTGACTTTAGTAACTTATGAAATATTAGTACATCAGTGAGCGAATAGTGCTAGATGACAACCTTGCGCAAGATTGTGATTGAACGGGAAAATACCGGCAGGTGTCCATAGGCATCTTTTCCTCCTTCCGGTGCACGAAGTTCTGATATGTAATTCCAGACTCCAGCGTGACAGTTATTGTTGACAGCAAATTTAGCCGATTCGCCGATTTTGCGATTAATTGGCTTTCACTATACCCCAAAAGCCAATAAAATATACAAAGTCTCCTTAATTATAACAAACCCACTAAGCCAAAACTTTTTATCTTTGCGTAATATCAGGCATGTCAAACCTATTAGCCATACGACTCAATTCGTTATTCCTGTTGACTATATTTGCGGCTAACCTTTATGGTGTTTGCCATTGCAGCAATATGGATATCCGGATTGCGCAGGCTGGTGCCACCCAAACCCATAAAATGAGTTGCTGCGATGACCATCGGGCCACCGGAAAGACCCACGACGATAAGCCGACACCTTGCAGCGGGAATGACGGCTGTGGCGGAACCCATGCTGTAAAATTCAGCCTCTTGGATAAACAGGCAGCCGAACCTTTCAGCTTGCATCCCATAGTTGCCGTCGCATTCGTCCATCATTTTATTATTTCCCCCGATAATGCCGTGTTCACAGGACCCGCACAGGACCGCATCGACACCCAGTGGCGGCACAAGCACTCCCCGCCAGATCTTCAATCCCTCTACCAGCGTTTCCTGATCTGATAATGGTAAGATTTTAATAGAAGGCAGAGGCCCACATGCCCTTGCCCTTTCCTATTTATTGTATCAACCATCTTTATTCATATCAACCATCACTCGTCATGAAAAAGCTATTTTTCAGCCTTACCTTTCTGGCAACGCTCTATTGGCAACCAAGCCCGGCACAAACCAGTTCCACCACTTCTCAATTACTCACCTCTTACTATGGTATTAAAGACGCCCTGGTCGTAAGTGACGCGGGCACCGCATCCATCCAGGCCACTGCATTTGAAAAGACCCTCCAGGCCATCGACATGAAAAGCTTGCCTGGTAGCAGCATGACGACATTCATGGCTCTACAGGACAAACTCTCCAAAGATGCCTCCTTTATTGCCAGCAATAAGAACGTTAGCCGCCAAAGGGATCATTTCGCTTCCTTTTCCGCCAATATGCTTACTCTCGCAAAAGGGTTAAAACTCTCAACACTGCCAATCTACGAAACCTATTGCCCCATGAAAAAGGCCATCTGGCTCAGTAGCGAGGCTGTGATCAAAAACCCCTATTTCGGGAACCAGATGTTGACCTGCGGGAAAGTAACAGAAACAGTACAATAATGTCCAACAACACAGGCTAACCTTCTTTTCTAACAATCTAAATCATTCATAATGAAAACGATATTCAGTATATTAGTCTTGGCTACTTTCACCCTCGCTGCCTGCAACAACGGCAATAACAGCAGCGTTTCCACTCTTGACAGCGCTAAAGCAAAAACGCAGCCCGATAGCGCGGCAACAACAACCGCCACCACGGCTGGCCACGACGCCAAAACTGCCGCTTCCGTAAAGGAGGTGGTCACAGGCTATCTCCAGATCAAGAACGGCCTGGCTGCTGACAATGGCGACGCCGCCGCCAGCGGTGGAGATGCCCTGGTCGTCGCTATCAGCAAAGTGGATACTACCGCCCTGGCACCAGATCAGAAAATGACCTATGCCGACCTTGCCGACGACGTCAGAGAGAACGCCGAACACATTGGAAAAAACGCCGCCAAGATCGCCCACCAGCGGGAACATTTCGACGTACTGAGCAAAGACATGTACCAGTTCGTAAAGACATTCGATACCGGTCAGCCTCTCTACCTCGATTCCTGCCCTATGTACAACAATGGCAAAGGCGCTATATGGCTCAGCGAGATTAAAACGATAAAAAATCCCTATTTAGGCCAGAAAATGCCAACCTGTGGCTCCATGGAGCAGGAAATAAAATAGCCCTGCATGGTACTGCGGAAAAAAATAACACTGGGCCTGGTGGCCACCTTTATCGTCATTCAGTTCGTACAACCTGCCCGCAACCGAAGCAGGCAGGTTCTCCCCACCGATATTTCAAAAACAATGGCGATGCCCGGAAATATACAGGCCATCCTGCAAAATGCCTGTTATGACTGCCATAGCAATAACACCCGTTATCCCTGGTACTCGTTCATACAACCCTTAGGGTGGTGGCTGAACAGCCATATAGAAGAAGGAAAACAAAATCTCAACCTCAGTGATTTCGGCTCCTACTCCTCCAGGAAGCAAAGAAGCAAATTCCGTGAACTTGCCACCAGCATTAATGAGGGCAGTATGCCCCTTTCCGCCTATACCTTTCTCCACCAATCCGCAAGGCTAACCACCGCTGACAAAATCATACTCCTCCAATGGGCACAAACGCTTTCAAAA
>Ga0182030_10008286_pt1 | contig 21575 bp, 23 predicted proteins | sample 812S3MmetaG_FD_121299 | JGI IMG/M metagenome (GOLD analysis project Ga0182030, IMG submission 121299) | Permafrost microbial communities from Stordalen Mire, Sweden - 812S3M metaG (Illumina Assembly) | ecosystem: Environmental > Terrestrial > Soil > Wetlands > Permafrost | place: Sweden...
CGTCTGCCAAATCCGCAGCGGGAACTGCTCATTCAGCTTGCCGGCAATGACTTCGTCGGCAGCTTCGACGATGAACTTGGCTTTGTCGGCAGGGAGTTTGCCCAGATCCTGATTGACCAGCGCGCAGGCCTTCTTGAGCGTGCCAAAGGCGCGAATCAGCTCCGGAGGCATGGTGTCGCGCCCAATATTGAAATGCAGCAGCGAGCGCTCGGTCTGCGCTCCCCAGTAAACATGCGCCGGGACTTCAATCTTCCCCATGCTGTCGGATTCGGTGCGGGTCTTTCGCTGGGACGGCGTGGTGGGTTCGGTAAGCGTCGACATAATGGCGTGGGCCCTCATTTATCTTGATCGTTATAAGGAACTCACTATTATAGTGCCGGTGGGGCTAGCGCCGGCCAGTCACCGGGTGCCGCTAACCCCGGCAGGAGTTGCTATGTCAACCTCGTCCATTTTGAACGATCAACGATCGGCTCGGATTGCAATTGTCGAACAACACCTACGGTTCGAGAACCAGCATGATCTTGAAGGCGTCCTCGGAACCTTCGGTGAGAGTGCGCGGTACGATGACGAGTCCTGGGGCGAACACTATGAGGGCCGCGACGGAGTCCGGCTGTTCTACGAGCAACTGATGAAGGCGCTGCCCGATTTGGAAATCGAGGTACAGCATCGCCATGTCGCCGAGGATGCAATTGTCCTCGAAGTCATGATTCGCGGGACGCATCTCGGTGCTTGGCGCAGTCTGCCCGCGACCGGGAGACGAGTCAAGTTCTCACTTTGCGGTGTCTATACATTCGACAGCGACAACCGTTTAGCTGGAGAAAGTATCTATTACGATCGCGGGACAGTGTTGAGACAACTCGGCGTGTTCCACGAGCCGCCAAGCGTGTTGGGGCAAATCTGCATTCTAGCGACTCATCCGGTTACACTGGCGCGCGCTTTTGCGAGGAACCTACTGCGCAAGTAACTGACATGGACCTGCCTCGCCCGTTGGTTTCTTGGCCAAGTGGGTGCCGCACTCATCGCGCACTTTGCGATGAGTGGGCTTCGCAACCACATCAACGCTCGGGGGCCGCAACTGTCGTTCGGGCCCCTCACCCACCTATTGGAGCGAGAGCTTTCTGGTTGACGTTAAACGCTGAGCAGCATACAATTAAGTCCGTGATCAAGTCGTTCCGCTGCGCGGAAACTGGGCGACTTCACCGCCGGCAGCCGAGCCGCCGCTTTCGGGCCATCGAGCGCATCGCGAGGCGCAAGCTCCGGCAAGTGGACAGCGCCACGGAATTGCGCGATTTGGCAGCTCCGCCTGGAAATCGCTTGGAAGCATTGCGGGGCGACCGAAAGGGACAGAACAGCATTCGAATTAACGACCAGTGGCGTCTTTGCTTTGTTTGGCGCGAGGGGAATGCTTACGAAGTCGAGATCGTGGACTATCACTGAGACGTCAAGGGCTAAAGAGGCATCCATGGCTAAGCGCGAAAAACTTCTTCCTCCCATCCATCCCGGTGAGATTCTGTGCGCGGACTTCATGGAACCGCTCGGCCTGAGCATGAATCGGCTGGCGCTCGATCTCCGCGTCCCGGTGACGCGTATTGCCGAGATCGTCCACGGGCGCCGCGGCATTACTCCAGATACGGCTTTGCGCCTGGCTCGTTACTTCAATACCAGCCCGGGATTTTGGCTGAATCTTCAATCCTCATACGATCTCGAGGTTGCGCAAGACAAGCTCTCACGCGCAATTGAACGGGAAGTCCGTCCATCCACTTTCGCGGTGGCGAATGCCTCGTTTTGAACTTCATTCTAGAGTTATCACTACTTTTCCCCGAGCGTGTCCTTCTTCCAGATACCGTATAGCCTCAGGCACCTCACTCAACCGGTAGCACCTGTCGATCACCGGAGTTACCTTTCCAGTCGCGAGGAGCTCGCGCATGATAGCCAAGTCCTCTTTGCTCGATTTCGCCATAAACGTGACGAACTTCTGGCTACCGAAGCGTGACAACACAGGCCCTGTGATCGCACGAACCAAAGGGCCGACCATCCACGGGCCGCTCGTTCCTCCGACCCCGACGTGTATCCCCTTGGGCGTTAAGACGCGTCTGCATGCCAACAACGAATGGTTCCCAACGCAGTCGAGAATCAGGACATAATGTTGCCCACCCTTAGTGAAATCCTGTTGGGTGAAATCCTCTTTTGTGTAATCAATGACCCGATCCGCGCCGATGGATCGCACCATTTCCGCATTCCTCGTACTGCATACGCCAGTCACATCCGCGCCGAACGACTTGGCGATCTGCACCGCGAACGTACCCACGCCTCCCGCCGCACCATTGATCAAGACCTTCTGCCCCGGCTGAATCCGTCCCTTGTCGCGAAGACCCAGCAATGCGGTTAAGGCCGCCACCTGTATAGAAGCCGCCTGCTCAAACGTTACGTTATCCGGCTTCATGGCCAATGACGATTCGGAAGTACACGCATACTCGGCAAAGGCTCCTCGGCACGCGCCGAACACTTCGTCGCCTGGTTTGAACTGGGTTACGTTCCTGCCCACCGCTTCCACCTGGCCGGCCACATCAACGCCTAGTCGCTTGTCCTTGGGTTTAAGCGGCCCAGCCATTATCAGGCGAACGACATACGGCGTGCCTCTCATGAAGTGCCAGTCCAGGGGATTGACGGAAGCCGCGCGAACTTTTATCAAAACTTGATTGTCCCCAACCGCCGGCTTTTCGATTTCTTCAAATTTGAGAACGTCGGGTGAACCGTAGTTGTAGTAGACAACCGCTTTCATGTGGATTCCCTTCTGTAACTCTTCTCGGGGCGGGTGGGCACTTTAACGGGGAAGTATAACGCGGGTTTGTCTCTTAAGCTCGACCGAAACACCTGCGGATGCCCCACTCTCGCGCTTTTCGACAAAGCTCTCCCTGCGACGTGTTATCAGCGCTGGTTTAATATGGCGAAGGTGGCGCCTATGATCATCAAGATCTGCGTTGTTCTTGTGTCAGAGGTCTTTTTTTTCGCGGTCCTGCTCTTTGGCGCTGCGGGCACCGTCCGCTGGCCTGCCGCGTGGGCCGATCTCATGCTGTTTCTCGCCGGAGCTTTGTGGATCACCCTTCGGCTGGCGCGACGCGATCCCGCGCTTCTGGCCGAGCGCCTCAAATCGCCATGGCAAAAAGGCCAGCCCTTCTGGGACAAAATCTGGATTCTGCCCATGATGGTTGCCTGGTGCGCCTGGCTCGTCCTGATGGGCCTGGATGTTGTTCGCTTCCGCTGGTCGGTCATGCCGGTCTGGCTCCAATGCGCGGGTGCGGTCGTGTTGATCTTATCGTTCTGGATGATCGGCCGCGTTTTTCGTGAGAACCCATTTCTCACAGCGGTCGTGCGCATCCAAGCCGAACGCGGACACCGAGTGGTTTCCACCGGACCCTATGCCACGATCCGCCATCCGCTCTACGCCTCGATGTTGATCTACCTGCCGGCGAATGCGTTGGTGCTTGGCTCCTGGGCCGGATTGGCGGCCTCGGTGGTTTTTTTAGGCGGAATCGTTTTTCGGACCGCGATGGAAGACCGCGAACTCCAACGCGGTCTGGCAGGCTACACGGAGTATGCCGCTCGCGTTCGCTATCGTCTGATACCGTTTATCTGGTGAGTGGTATTGCCGGTTAAGGCTTTTCCGCATCTCGTCTTGCAATCCATAGCAGAATTGCCGAGTCAGCCCCGCCTATTTCTACCGTTCGAGTGCCGTGCATTTAGGATGCCCAGCCCATGTTCGTTGTCCCATGCGCAGCCAAACTCAAACCCTGTGTAAGGGATTCCGTCTTTCTGCACAGGATGAACATTGACCGTGTGGAGACTAATAAGAGCTCGTAAGTCTTCACTGGACGTGATGTCGGGCATCAGTTCGGTCTTTTCCTGGCCGGCGTAGCCATACTGTTCCTGCAAGAGCGGATACTCTTCCCGTAAGGACAAAAGCAAGGCCTTCGATATGGAAGCCTCGTTTTCGATTATCCAAAGAATGGATGATCTTTCCGAATCTGTAATCGGTTCGGTCCCTCTCCCTTTCGGGGCAAAAACGATCCGGACCGAGCCATCGGAGGGCGTGGCTGAACCTTGAGCACCGTAGGCGCCATTTCGACTTTGAAATCCTTTCCACGAAGGAAATACTGCCGAGGTCGTCCACCAGAGTTCGTCTTCGAGAGTGAATTGCGGTTGCGCAGTTGGCACAGTGTTGCCCCAAACCCTTCGGAAATCTGCTCGATCCGGAGCCGCTCCCCGTTGTCAGATCGACTTCACCGGAATCGCCATCACATCATCCACCAGCCCCACTTCTTTCTGCACGAACGGCTCAGCGTAGGTGACTCCGCCGAGCAGACCGTAATAGCGGGCCATCGACTCAATCCGCGCCCGAATTTCTTTGTGCGCGGGAAATATCCCGCTGCCCGCCTCCTGGTCTGTGAATTGCGACTTGTAGGCCATCAGCGAGGCAAGGCGCGTTTCGAACTGGCTGGTGATGTCTACAACAAACGTAGGCCGCACGTCGCGGTACAGGCTGGCGTAGATAATTTTGAAAGGACGATGAGCGGGGCCATCCAACGGCAACTTTGCGAGCCCCGACATAAATGCCGCCTCGTAGCCGAGAATCGAGGCCGTGTAGTGATCCGGATGCCGTCCTTCCCAGTAGGGGAGAATCAGCACGCGCGGACGCTGTTCGCGGAGTACGCGGACGACCTTCAAACGATTCTCCCAGGTATTTTCGACGCGGCCATCGGGGATGTCGAGCGCATGGCGCCAGGAAACTTTCAGGATGCGCGCCGCCTCGGCCGCTTCGCCGGCGCGGTCCTCGGCGGTGCCGCGCGTGCCCATTTCACCTTGCGTGAGGTCGAGGATTCCGGTGCGGTATCCGCGCCCGGCCATCTTGAGCAGAGTTCCGCCGCAGGTTTGTTCCACATCGTCGCGGTGCGCGGCTAGGGCGAGAATGTCTAGGGGCATAAATGCGTCGCCGGTCGTTCGTCGTTGATCGTTTGCGCGGTGTTGCCTGTTGCTGCCTCCGTGCTCTACTCAAAAGCCAAAAGCTGAGAGCCAACGACGAATGACTAACGACCAACGACTGTTCTTACGCCGCTGGCTTTGTCGTGCGCCGGTTCGCCAGCACGAAGGCCAATCCGAACATGAATAGCGCAAACAGCACCAGCGTCAAAATCGATGCGGTCAGCGAGAAGTCAAACGAAAATGAGCTGGGCGCCTCGGGATACATCAGGGTGCGCAGCGCTTCGACGCCGTAGGTCAGCGGATTGGCGTACATGAGCCAGCGAATCCATCCTGAAGCCTTGGACAGAGGGAACAGCGCTCCGGAAAGCAGCCACAGAGGAATCAGAAATAAATTGATGATGGCGTGAAAGGCCTGCGTCGAATCCATGGGCCAGGCGATGGCGAACCCGAGCGCGGTCAGGGCGAACGACACCAGAAAAACAGTGAGCGCGATCAGCCCGAATGAGACGAAGGTCATGTGCACGCCGACAAGCGGAGCGAAGATCAGAAAAATCAATCCCTGGATGGTCGCGAGCGTGGTGCCCCCCAGAACTTTTCCCAGAACAATGGCCGCGCGCGGCACCGGAGCCACCAGCACGGAAAGCAGGAACCCCTCGTTGCGGTCTTCGATGACCGACATCATGGTGAAGATCGCGGTGAAGAGCACGATCATCACCAAAGTGCCGGGATAGAAATAATCCAGATAGTTCTGCTGGCCAGCGCCTTGTCCGGAACGAAATGAGGTTCCGAAACCGCTGCCGAGGACGACCCAGAATAAAAGCGGAGAAAGGATCACGCCCACCACGCGCGCGCGCTGCCGATAGAAGCGCACCACTTCGCGCCACCAGAGCGTGAAAGCGGGCAGCAGGACTCCGGCGGATGGGGGAGCGGTGGCGGGGAAGGTCGCGGTCTGAGTGGACATTGTTGTTAGTTTAGCAGCGTTGGTGGTTTAGGTTTTCTTCGTTTTCTTCTTGCGGGTATCTGGCGCCGGTTCCGCATCTTCGTTCCAGAAGCGGTGGCCGGTGCGGTGGATGAAGACGTCTTCCAAGGTAGGCTTGCTTACGCTGAGCGACTGGATTTCTCCGGGGAAGGCTTCGACCACATCGGGAACGAAGCGATGTCCATTTCAATTTCCAGGCGGACCTGGTTGTCCATGACGGTGGCATCGACTTGAAATTTGTTGCGAATGCTGTCGGCCAGCGCCTGCGGTTCGCGCGCTTCCAGCAGAATGACGTCACCTCCGATCTCGCGGGTCAGGGCTTCGGGCGTGCCTAGCGCTACCAGGTTGCCTTCGTTCAGGATGGCGAGGCGATCGCAGCGCTCCGCTTCTTCCATCAGGTGAGTGGTGACGATGACGGAGACGCGCTCCTGATCGCGGAGGATCTGGAGATATTGCCAAAGGTCGCGCCGGGCGCCGGGATCGAGGCCGGTGGTCGGTTCGTCAAGCAGCAGAACCTCGGGATGATGTAGCAAGCCCTTGGCTAGCTCGATGCGGCGCTGCATGCCTCCGGAAAAAGTTTCTACGCGATCGGCGGAGCGGTCGAGCAATCCTACGCGAGTCAGGATTTCGTTGATTCGCGTTTTGAGTTCGGAGCCACGCAGGCCATAGAGGTGTCCCTGATGCCAGAGGTTTTCGTAGGCAGTAAGTTTGAGATCAACACTCTGGGCCTGGAAGACGACGCCGATGTGTCGCCGCACGGCTCCGGGCTGGTGCACGGCGTCGAAGCCGGCGATGGTGGCGCTGCCGGAAGTCGGCACCATGAGCGTAGACAGAATGCGGAAGAGAGTGGTCTTGCCGCTGCCGTTCGGGCCGAGCAGGCCAAAGAGCTCGGCGGGTCGAACATCAAAAGAAACGCCGTTGAGCGCGGTGCGGTCCTGGTAGCGATGGACTAGATCGCGAACGGAAATGATGGGCTGGCCGGCGGGTTCGGCGTGCTGGGCGGGAGGAGCGAGGTCAATGGAAGTTGAGTTCGAGGTCACAGTTCATTCTACGACGCGGACGCGGCGATTATCATCGGAAACCCATCGGATCATCGGGCCATCGGGTGATCTGGTGATCGAAAATCCAAATCCTCGCCGAGTTTAGATGACCCGATGGCCCGATCCCAGGCAGAGCCTTAGGCGGCGACCGGCTTCTGATCCGGCCCGGGGACGCGCTCTTCGAACGCTACCGGCACGTGGCGCCAGACCTGAATCGCCAGCACGACGGTCGTAGCCAGAAGCAGGGCTCCGACGGCGACGTGGACCACGGTCGAGATCACCATGGGCAGCTCGGGTTGCGCGGCGTCTCTTCCCCACATGACGCGGGTGACGAAGGCCAGAAAGCCGAGGCAGAGCTGCGCGACCATGAGGCCGAGCATGGCGATTGCCGGGCGGCGGACGGCGTCCACCTGTGGGTAAACGGTGATGGCGCGGACGGCAGTCCAAGAGAGGACGAGGGCGACGACGACGGCGTTAATGACGTGCGGCCACCAGCTCAAGCCGCGGTGGCGGAACATGGCTCCGAGGATCAGTTGCACATAGAGCACAGCAATCGAGAGCAGCGTCAGAGTGAACAGAGCAGGGCGGCGCTGATCGAGTTCGGTGCGCGGTTGTTCTTCGACCCAGCGGCGTCCGGTGAAGACGGCGATCGCGACGGCGATACAGAAGAAGGTTTGAGCCACGGCAGCGTGCGCGCTGGAGATGGGTGCGGGTAGAAAGAATAAAACCGTCAGTCCGCCGAGGATGCCTTGCACGATTACCGTTGCGAGCGCGGCCAAGCCCAGAACGCGCAGCCAGCGCCGCTTTTCAGCCATCCATGTCCAGACCGCCAGGATAATGGTGAGCAGCCCGACGAATTCCGCCGCCATGCGATGGCCATGTTCGTACTGTACGCCGCCAACCATGTGCGGAATTTTGTAGAAGGACCCGAAACTGGTCGGCCAGTCGGGAACAGATAAGCCGGCGTCATTGCTGGTGACCAGCGCTCCGGCAACGATCAGGACGAGCGTAGCGCAAGCGGTGAAGACGGCGAAACGGTGCAGGCCACGATGATACGGAATTTCGATGCCCTTCACGATAGCCCCCCAGTGGAAACTGGCGATGCGGGTCGCCTGGTATGCTTCCCGAAACGCAGTAGTTTATCACTGCGGCAAGCAGCGGCTCGATGTTTTCGGCGGCGATTACGGTTGGTCACTCGCCGCCGCGGAATTCTGCGTCTCCATAGCCTGAACAATCGCGTCGGCGAATTCCGAGGTGCCCGCCGTGCCGCCCACGTCGCGCGTAAGTTTGCTGCGGTCGCGATAGACCTCGTCGATGGCGTTGCGGATCTTCAAGGCGGCGTCGTGCTCTCCGAGATGACGCAGCATGAGCAAGGCCGATCGCAACACGGCCGTGGGATTGGCGATATTCTTTCCGGCGATGTCAGGCGCGGAGCCGTGCACGGCTTCGAAGATGGCGCACTCGTGTCCGAAATTGGCTCCGGGGACGAGGCCGAGACCGCCGACCAGCCCGGCACAGAGATCGGAAAGAATGTCGCCGTACAGGTTTTCCATCAGCAGCATGTCGTACTGGTAGGGGTTCATCACCAATTGCATACACGTGTTGTCGACGATGTGCTCGCCGTAAGTGATCTCGGGATACTCCTTCGAGACGGTGCGCGAACAGCGCAGAAATAATCCATCGGACAACTTCATGATGTTGGCTTTGTGGATGGAATGAATCTTCTTGCGCTTGTTCTTGCGGGCATAATCGAAGGCGAAGCGCGAGACACGCGTGGAAGCCTTCTCGGTGATGATTTTCAGGCTCTCGACCACTCCGGGAACAACTTCGTGTTCGATGCCAGAGTAGAGGCCCTCGGTGTTCTCGCGCACGACAATCAGGTCCACGCCCGGGTAGCGCGTGGGAATGTGCGGAAGATTGCGGATGGGCCGGAAGTTGGCAAAGAGCTCGAAGCGCTTGCGTAGTTCGACGTTGATGCTGGAAAAGCCGCCGCCGATGGGCGTAGTCACCGGCCCCTTCAGCCCGACGCGGGTGCGCTCGATGGAGTCGTTGAGTTCTTTGGGAATGTACTCCTTGTATTTCTCAAAAGCTTCAGCGCCGGCAGCAAAGCTCTCCCACTCGAACTTGACGCCGGTGGCTTCAAGGATGCGAACCGTGGCCTGGATGACTTCGGGGCCGATTCCGTCGCCGGGAATGAGGGTTACTTTGTGGGTCATAGAGAATAAACGTGGATCGGGCCATCGGATGATCGGGTCATCGGGTCATCTAGAACCGCCAAGGATTTGCTTTTCGATGGCCCGATCACCCGACGATCCGATCACCCGATTTCACTTTGCCCTTCGGTTCGGGCGCGTCTTTGCCTTTGAGCAGATCCTTCAGTTCCGTCATGAATTCCTGCACGTCTTTGAAATCGAGATAGACGGAGGCAAATCTTACATAGGCGACTTTGTCATAGCGGCGCAGGCGGTTCATGATCAGTTCGCCGATTTCGCTGGTTTTGCGCTCGCGCTCGGCGGACTCTATGACGAAGGTCTCGGCTTCATTGACAATCTGCTCGAGCTTGCTGATGGGCACCGGGCGCTTCTCGCAGGCGCGCATCAGGCCGTTGAGCACTTTTTGCCGGTCAAAACGTTCGCGGCGTCCGTCCTTCTTTACCACCATGTAGGGGATTTCGTCGATGCGCTCGTAGGTGGTGAAGCGCTTTTCGCACTTGAGGCATTCACGGCGTCGGCGAATGGAATCGGCTTCCTTGCTCTCGCGCGAATCCACGACCTTGTCGTTTTCAAACCCGCAAAAGGGGCATTTCATGCTTGATGCTCAGGAGTTCCAGTAAATTGTAGCAGGCAGGTCTCAGGCGTCAGGTCTCAGGTCTCAGGAAAACCAAAGTGAGCAGTGGTTGACTTTTCCTGAGACCTGACACCTAACACCTAGCACCTGAGTCCTGCCTCATGTCGCTTCCTCGACCGCCACGACTTCTTCGGCCTGCTCGGTTTCCGCGGAAAGCTTTCGCAGCGACAGGCGTTCGTGATGCGCCAGGATGAGCCCGGCAGGTACAACCGACGCGAAGGTGACGAGCCACAACAGGATTCCGCAGCTCGCGGCCAACTCTTTGGGAGCATTGAAAACTCTTTGCAAGGTGAAGATAGTTGCCAGTTGGGTGCCACCTCCTACGCCCGGCAGCGCGACCAGCGACCCCACCATGCTGGAAAGCATGAGCAGCGGCACCTGGAGAATTGGAATGTCGAGAGGCCCACTGCCGTAGGAGTGCAACACCTCAAAGTAGGCGAGCGCAATCATCATCCACATGGAAACGGAGACAACAATTGCGTAAAGCAGCGACCAAACGTCGTGAATTGCGTGGAGACCGCTGCGGAATTCGCGAATCCGCAAAGCGATCCGCGCCCCTAGAACCGAGAGCTTCGGCGAAAACTGGCTGGCTGCTGCTACCACCAGTTGGTCGCCTTTCCATACCATCAGAATTCCGAATGCCACGGCGACCAGGCCGAGGGCGAGCGTGCCTAAGTTCCCAACCCGAAAAAAATGGAGGAGCGCCCGCGTCGTCGGCGCGAAGACAATCGCCGATAACAGAAGCAGACCAAACGACCCCATATCAAAAATGCGCTCGACGGCCCAAACCGCCAGTTGCGAAGAAAAGCTTACATTTTCCTTGCGCGCAATCAGGTAAGGGCGAATCATTTCTCCAGCGCGTCCCAGCAGCGCCAGCGCCGTAAACCCCACGATGGTGGGCGCGACCAGACGGCCCGCGGAGGCCCGGCGCACCGGGCGAAGGAATATATTCCAGCGAAACGCCCGCATGATGTAAGCCAGATAAATCCATCCGATGCCGAAGAGAATCCGAAGTTTATTGACGTGGCCAGTCTGGCTTAGAAAAGCGCTCCAGTCGAAGTTCCGCCACGTCCGGAACTGCAGATAAACCAGCACGGCGAGCACCAGGAAGACCACGGCATAGGCTATGTATCGTTTTTTATTCATTCAATTTTATTCATTTCGTCCTGCTGACCCCGTCTTTGCGCGTGGTGCCGCTCATCCGGCGCGGAGCAGAGGAATGGCGCAGTCGCGCGAGCATGCCCCCAGAATGAAGGTAAATGAGAGACGAGGCAGGGTCAACGCTGCGACGCTCAATGCGGAGACGGGGTCGTGACGGTGGTGGCCACGGGCTTCAAAGCGCGCTGGGCGTGGCTCGGGGTTTTATTGGAGACTTGCTTTCGTTTCGCCTCTTTTTCCTGGGCGGTCTTCTTAGTGTTGTATTCGTGGACGATGCGGGCCACATAGGCGCGAGTTTCGCGAAATGGGGGCACCCCCCGGTACTGCTCCACTCGCTCAGGCCCCGCGTTGTACGCGGCCAGCGCCTTCACCAGATCGAAATTGTAGCGCTCCAGCAGTTCGCGCAGATAGCGGCTCCCCCCCGTGACATTCGATTGCGGATCGAAAGCATCGTGCACGCCCAGTTGGCTGGCGGTCGAGGGCATCAACTGCATGAGTCCGCGGGCACCTTTGGGAGAAACGGCGTGCGAGTTGAATCCGCTTTCGGCGTGAATGACGCTGTTCACCAGATCGGGATCGAGATGGTACGCGGCGCTGGCGGAGTTAACGACTTCGTTCAGGGGCGGCGCGGAGCTAGATTCCACAGACCCGGATGCAGCGGCGTCGGCTGCGGTCGCCTCTGCGGAGGTTGGCAAGGTGAGGTCTTTTTCGTAGCCGGTGATCTCCTCGCTCGGCACGTCGGTGAAGCTGGATTCGTCAGCCGTAAGGTAAAGGCGAGTCGTCGTCCCCATCGCCAGGCGATGCTCGTGGCGGATGCTGAAGCCGTTGCGGAGGATGGCCAACTCGGCGGCAGTCGCGGGGCGAGCGAGCAGAGCTACTGCTAGGGCACAGAGGAGCACGCCAGCTTTCGCAGCGATTCTTGCAGCTCTTTCCGACGCCCATCGACCTCTTCGAGTCATCTTCTTCCTACAGACTGTTTCCTACAAACTACTCACAATCGCCGGCCCTGGAATCTGGTCAACGACTACTGGTTCGAGCGCAATTCCGTCAAGCATGTGCTCGATGGCCGCGGCCACTCCGCTTTGGGCGTTCGAGCGGGTGAGCTTCCAACCGCGGGATCGCAACTCTTCCGACGCATTCCCCATGATAAAGGGGTGGCCGGCGAATGCGAGCATCTCAATATCATTATAGTTGTCACCAACGGCCATGACCTGATCGCGGGTAATGCGACGGTGATTGACCCAGCGCTCCAGCGCGTGTCCCTTGGAACAGCCCTGGTTGAGCACATCGACGATCGAAAGATCGCGCCCCGGGTACTCGGTGCGTAGAACGGTGATGGGTAGACCGCAACTGCCGAGGACCTGCAACGCGTGCTGCATCTCCGCCACCGGACCGCAGAACATGGCCTGCACGGGATCGGTCGTGAGCGCATTCTCGATCGGAACCACAAACTGTATGTACTGCATGTTCTTTTCCAGCCAGCGCTGAATACTCGCTTCCAGCTTGTCCAGACGCTCGATTACGATGGTGCCCGGACCATCGCTGTCAAAAGTCAGAACGGTTTGACCGCGAAATTCTTGCATCACGCGGACGAGGTCGCGGCAGGTTGGCTCGGGGAGCAGGTCGCGGTGGAACGTTTCTCCGGCGAGCGAGCGGGTGATGGCGCCGTTGGAACTGATCAACCAGAGATCAAATCCCAGTTGCTGCGCGATGGGCAGGGCAAAAGTATGGCGGCGTCCAGTAACTAGAATGACCTCGATGCCCTCGTCATGAGCGCGCCGGAGGGTTGCGAGATCGGTTGCGGAAATCTGAAATTCCGGGTTAAGCAGGGTGCCGTCAATATCGATGGCAATGAGGCGAAGAGGAGCGGCGGTCACAGATAATTCTAGCATTGGAGCGCGTGGGGTAAGTTCCGATTCCAGCCCGTTTGTACGCTATAAGCAGAACAGCTCACCACGGAGGCACGGAGAACAGCGATTTTGTCCTATCTTCTTCGAATTTCTCCGCGCCTCCGTGTCTCCGTGGTGACTATTTTAGGGCCCTAGTTCGGCTCCTATGCGACAATCATTCCCTACGGAGGCTATCGATGAAATTGAGATTGCTTTTCCTGTTTCTGATTTTATTGCCACTCTCGCTACCCGCCCAGCCGGCGCAGGAAACCGGCAAGCCCTTTGTCGCCGAGTACTACTACAAGGCGAAGTGGGGACATGCGGATGAGTTTCTGCAGCTCTTCAAGAAGAACCACTATCCGCTGCTGAAGAAAGAGGTGGAGCTGGGGCGCATCCTCAAGGTCTGGATGGACCAGCCGCGCTACCACACCACCGAAGACGGGCGCTGGGATTATCGCGTGACCATCGTGTTCAAGAATTCGACGGTTGCCAATGAACCGTACGACGAAGACGCGTTGAAGAAGCAGCTCTGGCCCGATCAGGCTACCTATGTGAAGGAAGAGCAGCGGCGTTTTGAAATCCTCGACGCCCATTGGGATTTGCCCATCAAGAGCGTGGATCTCGATAGGAAGTGAGGATGTGCGCCAGGTTTCAAAAGATGTTAAAAGATGGTGAATCACGCGACGAAATCCTTTATCGCTGTCATCAAAATTTGGCGTTAGACGCGGCCCCAGTATGCCGATAAGCTAGATCATGGAAAAGTTTATGGCGGTTGAAGACTCGCCTGTCGATTTGCTCCACGAGATTGGTGGCCGGCTAGCGACGGAGGGTGGATTTCACGAAGTGCTGGCCCGGGTGGTGGAGTTCGCCTCGGCGCTGGTGAAGTGCGATTCCTGCCTGATCTATGTGCTGGAGGGCGAGGAACTGGTTCTGCGGGCCTCCAAGAACGCGCATCCCGATGTTGTGGATCGGCTCAAACTGCGCGTGGGACAGGGCATCACGGGGTGGGTGGCGGAACATCACGAGCCGGTGGCGATTTCGGAAAAGGCGGCGCAGGATCCGCGCTTCCAGTTCTTCCACGAGTTGCCGGAGGATAGTTACGAAGCCTTTCTCTCGGTGCCGCTGCTGTGCCGCGGGCGGGTCGTGGGGGCAATCAATCTGCAGCACCGTCTGCCTCACATTCACAAGCGCAAGGAGATCCGCCTGATTTCGGCGATTGGGTTTCTGGTGGGCGCGGAGATTGAATTAGCGCGCATGGAGGAAGTCAACTCCAGTCTGACGGACCAGTTGCAGACGCGAAAAATTGTGGAACGCGCCAAAGGGATTCTGCAACGCGATCTTGGATTGAGCGAAGAGCAAGCCTATCTTGCCCTGCAGAAGCAGAGCCGGCAGAAGCGCAAACCCATGAAAGAAATTGCCGAGGCGATCATTCTGGGCGAAGAGGTAAGAGAGAACACGCGCGGAGCCGGAGCCGGAGTGTCGTAGCGCCGTTGCGGGAACAGCCAGCGTTTCGATGTCGTACCCCAGGGCAATTTCCTGATGGCTTGCCCCGAAAGCAATCTCCGGTAGAGACGCGGCTTGCCGCGTCTCCCCTCCCGGCGTCTCCCGATCCGGAGAAGACGCAAGCCCCGTCTTTACAGCCATTCTTTGTTCCCATCCTTATTATTCCAGACAAGAAAACCGGGAGCAGATCGCGATGAGATCTGCTCCCGGCAATAACAGTTGCGATCAGGATGTAGGCCCGACCGCAACGCAACGGCGGCCTATTTGGATGCGCTCTCGATTGTGGGTGCGGTCTCTGTCTCCGGCGGCACCGCAAAGTGCAGGGTCATGTCGAACTCCGGGAGGGACATCGCACTAACGAAGCTTTGTCCGTCTCTCGATACGAGAATGAGCTTGTTTTCTCCATCCAGCGTCGGCGATACAATATCGTTCAACAGCAGCATGGCCGCCGGGCCACTTCCATGGAGCGGCCGCAACGTGAGAAATTCCGACCCTCCCATGGTTTTGATGGAGAAAGTGTATTCTCCGGGCGCAAGGACACACTTCTGCCAGTGCACTTCGTGAGAGAGCGTGAAGCTTCCTCGAGCGTCCTCGGCGGCAGCCAAAGTCGGCTGAATGGCGAAGGCACTCAAAGTCAAAACAGCGGCATATGCGAATTTGCGAAGCGATTTCATAGAGTCTCCTGTTCTCGGACTGATAAGCACACGGTCACCTAAAGCTGCATGGCGTGGGCTTGGGTTGATCGGGAGAACTACGGGGTCGGCAGATTTGCTATGCAGCGCACTTGGCTGGACGCAAAACATCGCGTTCGGGGGACCCGCTGCTCAGCGGGATTCGAACTATTTCCACTATGAAGGAATTCAGCGCGGACGTCCAACGCAAAGAACCGATCCGACGAATCTGGGGGGACCGGTGGCAGCAGTAATCGCTCGATGGTTTGTCTGATGGGCATGGGCGCAAACGCCACCCAATGCGTGCTGGACACCATTGAAGTTGTTTTCCTGCGCATTCAGGCACGTGCGTTTGCAAAAAACTATCCGGATGCGCCAACATGGTTAGTTTGCATACATCCCACAGTTCCTACAAGGAAGCGGCTCAAATATGGCGAAGGCGAAAAAATCCCCCACAGTAGCAGCGAAGACAGCAGTGAAAAAAGTAGCGAGCGTCGAGGTCTCGAACCCAGCACACAGCGGCTCTGGGCGCCAGTGCGCGATCGAGCCTGCCAAGGGCAAACTGGGCGTGATGATCCCGGGCATGGGAGCGGTGGCCACGACGTTCGTTGCAGGCGTCGAAGCGGTGCGCAAGGGAATCGCGCATCCCATCGGCTCGCTCACGCAGATGGGAACAGTTCGTCTGGGCAAGCGCACCGATGGCCGATCTCCCAAAATCAAGGACTTCGTTCCTCTCGCCGGGCTTGACGATCTGGTGTTCACCGGCTGGGACATTTTCGAAGACAACATGTACGCGGCCGCCCGCAATGCCGGCGTGCTGGAGCGCGACCTGCTCGACAAAGTAAAAAAGCGGCTTAGCGCCATCACGCCGATGAAGGCGGTGTTCGACCACAACTACGTCAAAAAAATCGACGGGCCGAACGTGAAGAAGGGCAAGAACAAGCTGGACTTGGCCGAGCAGCTTCGCCAGGATATCCGCGACTTCAAGAAGTCGAGCCGCGTCAGCCGCCTGATCACCATCTGGTGTGCTTCGACCGAGACCTTCATCAGGCCCAAAGCCATTCATCAGAGCGTGCAGGCTCTCGAGAAAGCGATGAAGGAGAATGACGAAAATGTCGCGCCCTCGATGGTCTATGCCTATGCCTCTCTCATGGAAGGCGTACCCTTCGCCAACGGCGCGCCGAACCTGACCGTTGACATACCGGCGATGCTCGAACTGTCGCGTGAGCGCGATGTTCCCATCTGTGGCAAGGACTTTAAGACGGGCCAGACTTTGATGAAGACAGTGCTGGCTCCCGCCTTCAAGGCGCGCCTGCTCGGCCTGCGCGGATGGTATTCGACCAACATCCTGGGCAATCGCGACGGCGAAGTGCTGGACGATCCCGGCTCTTTCAAGACCAAGGAAGAATCGAAGCTCGGAGCGCTGGAGCACATTCTGCAGCCGGCGTTGTATCCGGAGCTCTACGGCAATATCTTCCATAAAGTTCGCATCAACTATTACCCGCCGCGCGGCGACAACAAAGAAGGCTGGGACAACATCGACATCTTCGGATGGCTAGGCTATCCGATGCAGATCAAGGTGGACTTCCTGTGCCGCGACTCGATTCTAGCCGCGCCCATCGTGCTCGACCTGGTGCTCTTCCTGGATCTAGCGCAGCGCACGCCGGAACTGCGCCGCCTGGGCATTCAGGAATGGCTGAGCTTCTACTTCAAGTCGCCGATGACCGCGCCGGGACTGTATCCGGAGCACGATCTCTTCATCCAGTTGATGAAGCTGAAGAACACTCTACGGCACTTAAAGGGCGAAGAGCTGATTACGCATCTGGGGCTGGAGTACTACGACTAGAAAACGGCTTCCTTACAAGAAACAGCTATTGCCGGATTTCAAAGGCGGCGGTGGAGGGCTCGGTGGCCACGACCACGGGATGTTTTGGCTGTCCGGGTTTTGCCGAGCCTCGCACCCGCGATGAGCCCACGATTGGGCCGTTTTGATATCGTCCTCGTAGGCGGGGCGATCGTCGCACTGAATATCGGCCCGTTCGCGGTAAAGAAGACCCATGTATGCCATCCCGTCCGCGATATTGAAAACCTGGGGTATCCTTGTGAGTAAGGAAATACCCTCCTCAACTCGAGCCAGGTTCTCCTTACGGATTTCATGACAGGCTGGCGAGTCAATCAACGGTTGTCTTGGGCTGAACTTGAGTTGGGCTCGCTTTTCCATCCGCAAAACGTAACTGCGATGCCATTCAATGACAGCAAGTGTATAGAGCGCCTCAGAGTTACTCGCGTCAACCTCGATGGTCTTACGGTAGTAGCGTTCGGCTTCGTCAAACTTCGCGCTCCGGTAATGAAGATTTGCCATGCTATTCAGTGCCTTTGTGTTCGAAGAGTCTAGCTCCAGAACCTTGTTGTATTCCTCAAGGACTAGCACACGCCGTTGTTCGTTGGTGTCGCCGGCATCTGAGTCAAACTCGCAGGTCGTGCAATACAGGTCGCTGTAGGTGTTGGCGAGATATAGATGGGCGATTGTCAGACTAGGGTCCAGCAAAACAGCCCGTTTCAGATGATCAACGGCCTCCTTGTAAGCCGCTTTTTCGTAAGCCGCGATGCCCAACTGCAATTCCGTCTGAGGGTCCGAAGTTTGCGAGAACGAGTGCGGATCGCTGAGGCAAAACAAAATAGCAACGGTGCAGAGCCACGGAATTCGCATCATAAAGTCTCTCCAGCCCGAGCCCGTCTGCTGCCGGGCAGATGTGCCCTTAACAGATTGGACACCGGCGAGGCTGAAAAGAGATAGCTGACTTCGGTAATCATTGCAGATACCGCGCGGATGAAACTCCGTGAGCAGGACGGTTCCTAATTATCCATGTCGTACGCTTTCCTTAGCCACCGCTTCACCTCATCGTCAATATCGCCTTTTGACCTGACCTCAATCCGCCGCGTGATGCGGTCCTTCTTCTCGTAGCCGCCGGTGTCGATGAGCCGCTTGGGCGTCTTCATGTTGCCCAGCGCGAATCCGAGATCGATGCGCGTATTCGTCGAAGGCTTGATCTGCGCGAATACATGGTTGCGATAGAACGGCACCATCGTCTTGCACGGGCAGGCCTTGACGTCCTTGCCGAGCGAAAACCCGAGCTTCAGCAACTGCTCATACAGCGGACGCAGCGCCGCGCGCGGGCCGGAGTACTGCGCTTCCACCCATTCGGCGGCGGTTTTCAGGTAAGCGTCCGGCGAGTCTTCCTCCGTGTTCTTGCCTTCGACGCGACCCGCCATCCACGTTGCGGTGATTGTGCCCAGCTTGTGTTCTTTCTTCAACCACTCGCGGCGCTCTTTCTCCGTCGGCGGACCGGACTTCCGGGTGAGATCGAGCCATTCTTCAAGCGACCGCCCGGTTTTCATTGGCAACTCCTGTATAAACTTCTGAATTTGGGTAACGCCAGGATGAACGGCGTAGAGGCCTGGCGTCTTGGTAGCGGCTGACATAGAACCTCCTGCGGAGAGACATGATACCGAATCCGGCCACGCGCTCGCGATAGAATCTTGCGATGGCTGGCAAGAAGTCCAAAGCGGGACGCTCCGAGCCTGGGCACGACACACGCTACGTGCAACTGCAGAAGAACTACTGCTTCGCCTGCGGCGCGAATAACCCCGACGGCATGCGCCTGCGCTTCACCTACGACGAGGAGCGCGGCTGTTTCGTGTGCCGATTCCGGCTGGGCAAGCGCTACACCGGGCCGCCCGGACACTGCCATGGCGGCATTATCGCGACCATCCTCGATGAAGCGATGGGCAAGGTGAACAAGCTGCGTCACGTGGTGGCGCTGACCTCCGAGATTACCGTGAACTATCTGAAGCCGGTGCCGCTGCGGCAGCCGCTGCGCGTGGAATCGCGGGAGGTGAAGGTGCGGGGCCGGAAGCACGTCAATATGGCCGAGATCTTGAACGAAAAAGGGGAAGTGTTGGCGAGCAGCCAAGGCGTGTTCATAGCCATCGATCCGCACAAAATGTTCGCGCGCTTCGTGGACCGCTAAAGGCTCGTCTGGGGACGGGTGCCCTCGCCCGTCAAGGCCCGGCGTTATGTAGGGAGCGGCAGCCCCGTTGATATTGCGGCGACAGGGCTCGTTCTGTAAGATGAGCGCCATGAAAACTGCCGGCTTCGTCATACTCGTAATCATTTTGGCCGTGCCGCTATTCGCGCAAGATTTTCAACCTTTGCCCGCGCCCCCCAAGGTCATCGGAGTACCCTTTTACCTCGACAGCTCTGCCGGTGAGTTCAAGAAACTCGCGAATGAGCCCTATAAGGAACACGCTTCAGGTGGCGGTCCTTTCAGCACCACGATTACCCGGAATGTGCAGATGGAGGGAAAGACTTCTGCGTTCCGCATCCCCAGCCATAACAAGATTGTGTTCGTCTATGACGCCACCACCCTGCCGCGGCTCTACAAGTTCACGGTCAAGGGCTCTAAACGCGAGTTCCCTTATGAGAAGGGCAACGTGCGCAATTCGACGCCGATCGATGGCATCACCGTCAGCGTCTCGAGGTACAAGGAGACTGCCCTCCAGTTCTCCTCTGACCAGCCTCTGGAGCCCGGCGAATACGCGATCGTCTTCGGCGATCACATCTATACGTTTGGGGTTGATTAAAAGAAATAGCGCTGCGTGGGATTGGCTCTTGCGCAACCCGGGGTTCCGCAAACCATGAACGCCCTGTAAAATATCCTTAGCAGCGAAACTCACCCGGCATCGTCAAAACAGGGTCCGCTCGTAGCTCATAGCTCGAAGCTCGCAGCTGCTTTTGGGAGCCATCGCCATGTCGCAAAACAATGGACACAACAGCACCAGCCTTCGCTTGAAAACCGGCCTAGCCGAAATGCTCAAGGGCGGCGTGATCATGGACGTGACCACCGCGAAACAGGCGGAGATCGCCGAGCGATCAGGCGCGGTCGCGGTGATGGCCCTGGAGCGCGTCCCGGCGCAGATTCGCGCCGAAGGCGGAGTGGCGCGTATGGCCTCGCCGAAAATCATTCGCGAAATCATGGCGGCGGTGGATATTCCCGTCATGGCGAAGTGCCGCATCGGCCACTTTGCCGAGGCGCAGATCTTGCAGGAACTGGGCGTCGATTACATTGACGAGTCCGAAGTTCTCACCCCCGCCGACGAAGCGCATCACGTCGACAAGCACGCGTTCACGGTTCCATTCGTCTGCGGCGCGCGCAACCTGGGCGAGGCCCTGCGGCGCATCGCCGAAGGCGCGGCCATGATTCGCACCAAGGGTGAGGCTGGCACTGGAGACGTAGTCCACGCCGTCCGCCACATTCGCCAGATTGTGATGGAGATGAAAATTCTGACCGTCCTCGGCGAAGAGGAACTCTACGCCAAAGCCAAGGAGCACGGCGCGCCGTACGAACTGGTGAAGATGGTGGCGCGTGACGGCAAGCTGCCGGTGCCGAATTTCTCCGCGGGAGGAATCGCGACTCCGGCCGATGCGTCGCTCGTGATGCAGCTCGGAGCGGAAGCGGTATTCGTGGGCTCGGGCATCTTCATGAAGAACTCAACCGAATTCGCTGATCCCGCGGAATCCGAGAAGCGCGCGAAAGCGATTGTGCAAGCGGCGACGCACTTCAAGGACCCTAAAGTGTTACTTGAAGTCAGCGAGGATCTGGCGGGAGCCATGAAGGGGCTGGCCGTGTCCACGCTGGATGAAGCCCACCTGCTGCAGACTCGGGGCTGGTAAGTAATCCTGGACCAGCCCATGGACCCTCGGCATCTCTGCATAGATGAGCGACTCAAGACCGATGTGTGCATCTACTGCTTCGGAGAGGCGAGCACTCGGGATCACGTTCCGCCGAAGGTTTTTTTGGACGAGCCGTACCCATCGCAACTACCTGTCGTGGATGCGTGCGAAGCGTGCAATAGTGGGTCGTCTTTAGACGAACAGTATCTCTCCTGCTTCCTAGAATGCGTGCTATGTGGCGGCTCTGATCCTGATAGGCTCCAGCGGCCCAAAATCAAGCGGATCCTGAGTGAGAACGCGAACTTACGCCAGCGAATTCAAGCATCGATGAAGCAAGGTGGCGAGGACGCCATGCTTTGGGAGCCGGAGAATAGTAGGGTGCAAAAGGTCATCCTGAAGCTCTCCACAGGCCATGCCGCGTATGAGCTCTTTACTCAAAGCGAGAAACCGATCACGTCGAATTCATCCCGCTGCTGGCGATGTCAAAGCAACAGAGGGCTGATTTTGAGGCTAGTCCGTGGGGTGAACTTGCGGGTTGGCCGGAGATCGGAAGTAGAGCTTTCGTCCGGGCTTGCGGCGCAAAGGCAGACGAGTTCGCCCAAGTCGGAGAATGGGTCGTCGTGCAGCCAGGTCGATACCGTTACTCAGTCAGTCCTATAAAAAGGGACGTCAAGAGAAAAACACTTCTCCCCGCCGGAGTGCCAGAAATATTTTCCGACATCCAGCCCCCGACCACACTGCCGACACCTCTTTGTTGGCAGCTGCTCGATCGTA